>OFTY01000502.1_pt1 | contig 27355 bp, 21 predicted proteins | sample 1775061 | NCBI WGS metagenome assembly OFTY01 (sample SAMN08195773, study PRJEB24354) | sludge metagenome | isolation source: sludge from phenol fed wastewater aerobic bioreactor B | place: India: Nagpur | collected 2016-09-16 | reverse complement strand
GAAAATGTGCGCTTTCATATTTCTGCATTGAGTGAAGAGAATAATTATCTCCGCCTCGTTTATCCAAAGGATCATAAACCCGATATTGATCGTTTTGTAAACATCGCCAAAAGGGTAAGGTATTGCACCCATCTTTTTATCAATAATTATTATAACGAACTTCATCAAGGAAATCGGTCGGGAAAATTTCAATTACCAGATGATCCGGATAAAAATTCTGTCTCGAATTGTACGTATTTTGAAGAGTAGTACCCTGTTTTCAATCTCTGCTTAGTGAGTTGTAAAATCCTGCTGAAGTTTCCTTGTAGAATTGAATAGGTTCTCTGAAGCCTGTCGGAGCTTTTTTGCAAAATCTTTGTAATCTGCTGCGTTGTGTTTCCCTGATAGCTCAATACCTTTAAACTGGTTAGATAAATCCTGAAGCTCGAAAAGAAGTTCTGTTATTTTTGGATGTTGCTTTCCGTTTTTAACGATGTATTCCCGAAGTGGATCTACCACGGTAGTGAATGAATATTCTATGTTCTCCCCTTGTGGCTGATTAGCAGCAAACTGTTCCAACAAAGCGCCTGCATGATTTACTAAGTCTGGTTGATTTTGCAGGAGTGCGGGAGCTGGGGATAAGGATGGGATGGATTCATAGGCCTTTTTGAAGCCAATTTGATATTACTTTTTTCTTTCCCAGATAAACATTAATATACGCTCATTTGTCTTGATCAGGTCATCCACCAAAAAGTCAATGTAATCAATGTATCCATATATCTGTTGAAACTCCTTGTAGGTTTCCTTTGTACGTAAGTACTTCCATAAATAAGCATGAAACACCCCCTCCTGATCAACTTTGTCTGCTAATCTTTTAGGGTCTCTATTTGCTTCAAGTGTTAAATGATCGCCTGTAAATGGGTGCTGAGTAAGTAATTTAGCATAGTTCTCACAATAGCCCGCTTGGCGTTCCACTGATGGGACAATCTGTTCAATAAGAGAAACTATATATTTCAAACGATCCCGTCTCACTTGCGTGATGGAAAGAATATATATTAAGTAAGCGGCGCCTAAGCCAAGAACGGCGCCTAAAAATGCAATAAGCAAATCAGCACCGAAGGAGGGATAAAATGGATCACATAAAATGGGCGATGTCATTAGTATTGGCTTGTTTAGTGGTCTAATAAATATACGGAGGCTGCAAAACTTTAAAAAATGCTACTATTGAAAGCTGCCTTCCTTTTGTGAAATACATTTTTTCCCCTAAATAAGACTCAAGAAATCAATAATGAGATTCCTTATACCATTTCAATTGCACGAGGTTATTTCTTGTCTTTGTCGAACTCAGAGTATAAAACAGGAAAACTTGGTTGTCCATCTACTTCGTTCACGGCGGTTAACAGTATAGCTTTTTGAATTGTCTCTTTCAATTCACGTATCTTCTTATTCCCAGGGTAGAGTTCTGAACCTTCGTTTAAAAGTTTATACAATGGTTGCAGGGCAGCCTTAATGTTCTCAGGCCCCCTTAGCCATTGAATAATCCAGTTATAATATCCCTTTCCAAAAATATGGTATGTATAGGGATCCCTTTTATAAGAATCCCTTAAAAGCTCCAATAAAATCGAATCGGCCTTTTCCTTTAAAATATCTGCCTCTATTTTATTACTCACATAGAGCGCCTTCTTGTAATATAAGCTGGCGAGCGCATTTTTAACAATCACACTTCCCTCCTTAATTGATCTCGCCTGATTGAGATAATTTTCGGCTAATTCTAAATCTCCGCCAGCCCCTTCTAATTCAAGTGACCCATACTGTAACCAAAACTGATGGTCATTCTTGAAATAATCAACCAATGACTCAAAAACTTCTCTTGCTTTATCAATATTCTTTTCAAATCTCCTATAAACCATATAGTGATTAATAATCTCCTTATATAGGTTAAACTTTCGTGAAAGGCGATTTGACGAATTTATCTCGTTGGCCAGTGATGATAATACGCGGATGTAAGTTTGCTTAAGAACTTCAGGTTGTGCACAATTTTCAATAAGGTAGTTAGCAATCATTCTATGCCTCAGTAGCAATTTCTCGTCTTTCACTCCAACCTTTACAACAATATCCTTTAGTGTTCTCTCCAAAATATCCAGTGCCTCAGCAGAAGGCTTTACAGAAAAGGAGGTAAAGTCTTGTCTACTGATTGTGAATCCAGCCTCTGTGGTTAATGACACACATAGACAAAGCATTTTTGCTTCATCAGTTGGGATTTCTTCAAACTCACTCTTCATAATGACATCAAAATCTCTGCCTTCTGTAGCTTCACGCATTGCAACGAGAATTTGTTTTTTTGCACGAAACTCAAACTCCCTAATTCGTTCATCGTCTCTCTTTCCTTTTAAATGGCCAAGTAAATTATTATCATCTAATTTTTGAATAACACCGATAATTTCTCCCCGTGTAAGATTTTCAACCTCATATTCCTGCAAATTTATTAGAGGTTTATACTTGCTACTTATTCTCTCGAATAAGTTTGTTCTTGAAGCAAGCAGGAAGATTGGCGGAAATTTAATTTGGCTTAAAACCTCCATGACCTCAGCTAATTCACGCAATACAAGTTCAGCATTGTCTATTGCTATTACTACCCTCTCATTCAACATTTCCAGTGTGTCAAGAAAATCGCCTGCGCTTGGAAGATTTTCCGAATGTGAAAAATAGACTGACCTACCTTCATTTACCAGATGACAACATACCCGTTTAAGAACAGTACTTTTACCGCAACCTGCTGTACCCAGGATTACTGCGCTATGTAAATCAGTATCATCAAAGAGGGCATCCAAATCATCTAAAATTAATTTAGTTATTTCTCTCGGCGCATCAAGTTCGTAATGCATATCAGCCCATGTAGGAGTACTGCCAAGTAAGAAGCGCTTCTTCTTTTGAGGGAAATTCTTATTAAGGTCAACTTTCTGAAAAGCTTGAGAGAATTCCTTTACCCCACGTGAAAAATGGTCTTTGTAAGTGGCGTGGGCAGTCAACTTTGGAAAGGTGGGCATCAATTTTGTCAATAGTTCATCTTTTGACAAAATCTCTGAGGATTTTGATTTAATCCAGTTTAAGAAATCCTCAGCAGTACCCTTGATAAATTCAATATTAAACTCTTCCTTGAGATTTTTTTCACGAATCGGTGAAATGTTGGGCACAATCAAAAAGGAGCGTGGTCTGTTCTCAGGAGTTCCATTCCGGATAGAATCCCTTGTTGCTATATATTGGTAGAAAAGTTGCTCATCAAGAGCTGTCCCGATAAATATTGTAGGTTGATTTGAATAGTCATGAACAAAATGAAAATAAAGTGGTTGTAATTTAATTGATTCTTTTGCATATTGAGTTCTTGAAAATATGACCTCATCAGGATTGCACATGAGCTTACCATGTAAATAATTTACTTGAATAGACTCTAACAATTGATCACGTTCCTTAAATTCTCCAAAAGGAAAACTAACATCTTGAACCAATTGACCTGAAAATCTATTAAATATTTTGTTTAAGAGGTTGTCAATATTTACAGTATAAATTTTATACCAAAATGGGATCGCTAAATATTTATAATATTCCGGGTAGCTTTTAACGAGAAGATTTGTTCCCAAAAAGTCCTTTATTTGCGAAAATGTCTTTCCGCTTTTTAGAAGTGCTTGGTACATTTCCTGCAGGTTTGTTCCATCATCTACATAAGGAACATCTGGGTACATAAACTCATAAATCAATTTGGTCAGCTTCGGTCCAAGTGGAAGATTTTGATCGAGCGAGTTGACTGCACCTGCAGAAAATCCAGCTCCTAAAAAAAGAACTACATCGTTTCTATTCAATCTTCTAATAAGGTATTCCTCTTGATTGTTTGTAAACATGACTAATTTGAATTATCTGATTAAGATATAACTAATTAGCTTACATAATCGAAAAAAAACTTACTTTTTCATATTGAGGTGTGCGGTGACTGCTAAACAAAAACCGTCAAATGACTCAACTTTTTCAGTAGGAAAGTTCATTTTTTGATTTTGGAATAATCATCCCGTGTTCATTAAAATCAGTTCAATGAAATCTGGAACTGTCTGAAAGTCTCCCAACCCCTTTTAAGACTCGACCTTTGAGATATTACCTTCTTTATTGTATCAATTCTCCCAACTGTCCCAGAAATCTATCCGACAATCTTCGTTTTTCAGTAATAATCTCAGCGGTGGCTGTCAAGCCATCTCTAAATAAAATTGTCTTTTTATAACTGGTGATTAACCCATCTGGCAATGTTACTTTGGATAGATAGCCACTGTCAGAAGGGATATTTTTGACATATTCAATTCGCCCCATAACACTTCCAAATTCTTGCGCCGGGTAACTTGGAAATTTTAAAAGTACCTCCTGACCGGGCTTTACCTTGCCAAAATTTGCCTGGGGAATCATCATTTCAACGTAATATTTACTATTTCCACCGGTCACGTATCCTATAACCTGCTCTGACTGCAATTGCTGGTTTTCCTCCAAAAAACCACTATAAACAAGCGTACCGGATACAGGTGCTATCAAAAGATATTTTTGCTTCCAATCATTAACCGTACTGATATAGGAGTTTAACAACTGAACAAATTCCGTTCTCTGCCGGGAAATCTGATTATCCAGTTCCAGGAGTTCTTTCTGCAAACCGTTTTGTTGTGTTTTGTTGTTGATAATGGAGGCGTTTATTTGTGGAATACTCATCCTCTTATTAATGAGTTGGCTTTTCTGACTACGGTATTCAAAATCATTTATCAATAACTCCCTGTGTAAAGTATCGTGCACATCATAGTTCTGCTGAGTTATCGCCATATCCTGTTGCTGTAATTCCTTTTGCTGATAAAGAATCTGAAGCATTTTTTGGGCGTTGCCAATATCCTGGCCAAGCATGCGTTTCTTGGTAACATAAAAACCGTCGCTCAGATAATCTTTGAAGTTTAAGAAACCCTGCATGAATGACTTGTGGGCAGATTGTAACTCACCCAAATGAGCAAAGGTTTGTTTAGTGGATTGCCAGAATCTGGGTATTTCTTCAAGTTTATTGCTATCTGCTAAATACCTGAGTGTATCAAGAAAAGAAGCCAACTGAATTACCTCCTTATGGCTTGCTATACTTTCCATGTAGCCAATTACTTCTCCTTCCAATACTGTCCCGTTGTCACCTTTGAAGAGCTTTGTCAGTTTCCCTCCGCTTTTTGTAACAACCTGCTTAGGCGCATTGATAGAATTAATTTTAGCTGATGCATGCACGATGTCGGGATATTGAATAAAATAACAGCCTATGATTAAAAAGGCCAATATGCAGAAGAAAATGGGGATTCCCCAACGAATCAAAAAGCCGGGACGGTGACTAATAAAATCACGCAAACCCTCACTACGAAGTGTATTGCTTTCTTCAACTGGCATGGTTTTATAAATTTAGTTTCCCAATTCCAACTGATTTTTTACTAAACGGTAGTACTCACCACGTTTATATGTTAGTTCGTCGTGCGTGCCTTGCTCTGCAATTTTGCCGTTGTGCAACACGATTATTTTATCTGCGCTTTTAACGGTACTGAGGCGATGGGCCACAACAACTACCGTTTTGCCCTTAAAAAATGATTCCAGGTTCTCAATAATTACTTTTTCGTTATTTGCGTCCAGGGCGTTTGTAGCCTCATCAAAGAAAATATATTCGGGGTCCTTATACACTGCTCTTGCAATCAGGATGCGCTGTTTTTGTCCTGCACTGATGCCACTGCCTTCTGCACCTATTTTAGTATTAAATCCTAAAGGGAGGCTTTCTACAAATGAAAGGATGTTGGCAACCTTACAGGAATGTACCAGTCGCCTGTAATTGGCAGTTTCCTCACCAACAGCAATGTTCCGGGCGATACTATCGCTAAAGATATATCCATCCTGCATTACACTGCCGCACTGTCTGCGCCAGAAACGTGGGCCGATGTATTTAAAAGAAGATTCCCCTATTTTGATTTCGCCCTGATAGGTTTCGTAGAATTTCAGTAATAACTTCAACAAAGTGGTCTTGCCACTTCCGCTCATACCAACAATAGCCGTCACTTTGCCTTCCGGTATTTCCAGGCTCAGATCTCTTAATACCGGTTCGTTCCCGACTCCGGGATAGGCATAAGTCAGGTTTTGAATTTGGATGCTTTTATTTTCGGGCAGATGGTTGATAAAAGCCTTATCTGCCGGTTCTTCCTCTTCCAGTCCATGAATCTCATTAAGGCGTTCCAGCGAGATTTTTGCATCTTGCATAGACTGTGCAAAACCGATCAGTTGTTCCACAGGGCTATTGAGCTGGCCAATGATATACTGTATCGCCAGCATTTCCCCAAGCGTCATTTGTCCCTCAAAGACAGCCTTTGCCACAAAAAAAGTAATTAATATGTTTTTCCCCTCATTCAAAAGGAATACTCCCGCTTGCTGGTACTGACTAAGGGAGAGGCTCTTGAAGCTGAGCTTGAATAACTGTGCCTGAATGTTTTCCCATTCCCATCTTTTAGACTGTTCGGCAGTATTGAGTTTTATTTCCTGCATTCCATAGATCAGCTGCATCGTGGCAGTGTTTTCTTTGCTGGCCGCAGCAAAGCGCTTAAAATCTAATTGCCGACGGTACTTTAAGAAGAAGCGTATCCAGAAAAAATAAAGGATGCTTCCACTGATGAAAATAAAGAAAACCGTTTTATTCCAAAGAAGCAGTATTACAGAAAATAAAACAAGGTTGACTAAAGAAAATAATACATTGAGCGTTGATCCGGTCAGAAAAGATTCAATCCGCTTATGATCACCTAATCGCTGGATAATATCCCCGGTCATCTTTGTATCAAAAAAACTTACAGGTAGTTTCATCAGCTTTACCCAGAAGTCTGAAAGTATGGAAGCATTAATATGGGTGCTGATATAAAGCAGGAGGCGGCTTCGGATAAATTCTACTACCATCCGGCTGAAGAACAGTATCAGTTGGGCAATCAGTACCAGGTAAATAAAGGGCAGGTTATGCGTATTGATGCCCGTGTCAACAATGCTCTGGGTAAGAAAGGGGAATATCAATTGCAGAAGGCTCGCAATGCCCATTGCCATGAATACATGACTTATATACTTCTTATGCAGACCCAGGTATTTGAAAAGTTTGCTCCAGCCTATAGCCTTGCCGGTTTCCTGCTTTTCTTCTTGTTGTTCATAAAACGCAGGTGTAGGCTCCAAAAGCAAAGCCACACCGATTTCATCCCCGTTCTCGTCTTTAGTACTGATCCAATGTTTACAGAACTCAGCTTTGGAATAAGTGATAATTCCCTTTGCCGGATCGGCAATAGTAACCTTTTTCTTTGATGCTCCAGGAGTTACAACAACGAAGTGATTTTGATTCCAGTGGATTAGAGAAGGTAATTTCACCTCGCTTACCAATTCAAAATATGTTAACGACACCCCCTTTGAAACAAATCCAAATTTTTCTGCGGACTCTGCAATCCCCAATAACGAAACGCCTTCCTTGTTTATCTCCGAGGATTTTCTCAAGTCTTCGATGTGCAATTGTCTTCCATAGTATTTGGCAATCATTTTGAGACACGTAGGACCACAGTCCATTGAATCATGCTGCTTAAAAAATGGGAATGAATTCAACACAGTTTTATATAAAATTTATTAGCCATGATTCCTTTGATGAACTCAGGAAGGTTTTAAGAAATTTTGGCACATTTCAATCTTTTACCCCGGCGTCAAAACAGATACTTGTCAATTAAACTCTTTAACTGAATGCTGGAGGGCGCAGGTGCATTATCACTTATGACAGCACCATCCTTATTTAAAAGAAAATATCTCGGTATCTCACTAATAACCCTGTCTTTGAAAATGAAAATACTATCTGTTTTGTTGAGTAAGTAGTTGTGTTCGGAATTAAATTTCTCCGCTTCAATAGCTTTCTGCCATGAGAGCAAGCTATTATCAATGGATATGGTTACAAACACTATATCTTTGCCGAGGTATTGTCGCTTCAATTCACGCATAGCAGGCATCTCTTTCCTACAGGGAATACACCAACTGGCCCAAAAATCAACTAAGACCAATTTCCCCTTAAATTTAGAAAACAGCTCATCCTCTACTATAGCACTTTTTTCAGAAGCCGACAGAACCGACTTATCTTGATCGGAACTAACGTAATATTCTGCATTTCGATAACTTTTACCTATTGCCTTAATAGCAGCCTTGTAATATTTATCTTTCAGTTTTTTTCTTCCATATCGCTCTAATTCCCCTACTTTAATGATTTTATTTTTATAAGCCCTATAAATGATATTGGCAGTGAGATAATCATAACTTACTCCACGAAACATTTTTTTTGCTTCCAGGAGATATGTGTTTAATGACGAGTCATCATAAACCGAAGGGACTCCCTTCTTATAAGTAACCATCTGCTCCATTAGTTCCCATAATTGCGCATAATGAAAAGCCAACTTCTTATGCGAATTGATTTTATTGAAATAATCAACCAATTCGGGGTATCTGGCTGTAAACACACTATCAACTCCCCCGTATTTCTTCGTAACCCAATAATATTCCAATTTTTTGCCTGAAAGAAAAGACTGTTGATAATTCCAGAATTGTTCCTTTACATCATTTGAGATAGCAAATTTATTAGTGAGTTCTCCCATTACCGAAACCGACTCATCTGATATTTTTTTAACTTCATTCTGAAGTGCCAAAGTTTTATGAAAAGCATCCTGCGCAGATTGTGTCTGCCTAATAAAGAATGTGTCGAGCCGTAACGTCAGACTATCTAACTTCTCACACCAAAATGCAAAGGCGGTCAAGTCAGTAGCCCTTTGCGCAATGGCGCCTGAAAATGTCATATCGCCATACAAGTCATAGGCTATCTGGAGGCTATCATTGGGATACAGAATTATTGGTGCGCCAAATCCCTCCTGGCGGATTAAGGTTGGTCTTTGAATGAATAATCTCGCCGGATTCTGTTCATTGGAATAAACAGAGTTGTCGTCCAGGCCGTATAATGTTTTGTAATAATAATGGATCAGCTTTGTCTTCTGGGCTGAATCTAACGCCGTGGTATCCTGACTTGCTACTAAAGTTGCTGTTTTGCCATGTTTTATTTCATCTAAAAGACCTGTATAAATTTTTTGATTGCACCCCATAAACAAGAATGCTGCAAAAGCGATTATTGGGATTTTGTCACGCATAAAATTATAAAGCACAAGCTGACTTACCAGCTTGTGCTGATTTTAATTTGAAAAATCGTATTACTCCACGATTACCCTGCTATATATGCACTTATTCTTTGAAGTATCAGTGGGACACTGATAAGCGGACTTACAGTTTGTGGTGTACCCTGCTTTGCCTGGGCAATCCGAAACTGAAGTGCAACAGGTAGCACCATCATCGATAATTTCTTCGTAATTACCGCCTTTTAAATTTTTCAACTCGTTTCTTCCTAACTTTTTCATTTTACTAAAATTTAGAAATTTACTGATTGGCTTTGGTTTTACTACGGTACAAAGCTCTTTACCTGTAAGAACTACCCCAGCCTATGATTTATAGAACCATAGTAGCACTGCTGGATTTGTTTTGCCGTGCTAAAGCAAAACACAGTCATCTCAATTGGGCCAGATGTAATTGAGAAAATCATTTTTCATTTATACTCCTCAGGCAACATTTTTTAATTTATACCCGAGGATTTCAATAAATTCAGACCAGCTATATGTAATAGGCAATGATCTTCCATTTAGGAATACTGTTGGCGTTGAATCAATTTTTGCTTCAGTACACCAATTTAGATGCGTATTAATATCAAATGATACATCAATATCTTTTGTCTTCCCATAAAGTTGCTGAAACTGTTCCAGGTCTTGCAACTTAAACCAGTCTCTCATCGCATCAAACGGATTTTGCTTAGCAGCTTTTATTATCTCTTTTGCTATCAGAGTTTTTCTATTATTATCGCTATTACTTTCAAGAGCGAACCGATATGCTACTTGTATGATATGAGGAAATTTCTCATATAAGCTGTCAATAGCCTGGTGTGCTTTTACGCATGGTCCGCAAAACGGGCTGCATGCAATAACTAACTTGGTGGGGGCGCTGGAATTTCCATAGACAATTGCTTCATTTGTCTCCGGCAGGTTCGCATTTTTTGCTTCCTGTTTTTCCATTAATGAGTTAAAAATATGCGGATTTCGTTTTAAGCGTAAAACCTTAATTTCATTATTTAAGGTCATCAGATTTTTGTGGTAGGAAGACTTTATCAGCTGCCAAACTGAAAATGCTATTATACCAGCTATAGTTATCGTAAAAGTTTCTTTCAGGAAAGAAGCTCTCAATACAGCATAGCTATCCTCCCAGGTAAACAGAAACGTCAAAACAAGTGAGTTGAAGACCAAAACAATAAGAATACCCAAACAGAGAGTACACCATTGTTTTACCACTTTCCATTGGTAATACACCGAGTAAAAAGGGAATAGTAAGGCTATTACTGAAATGGTAGCGAAAATCGTTATTGGTTGGTGTAGCAACTGAGAGACCAGTAAAATCAGTAATGATGCAGAATAAAAGACGATCCCTATATCGCTCCAGGTTAGCCAGTTTAATATTTTAGCTCCCCGGGTATTCAGTACCGCCTCACAATGGCTTTGCTTAATCATACTGCATAATCTTTCGCTCAGATCGTTTGCGACGCCAAATTCCTTTTGGACGATTAACCAACTTATATACAGTCCGGTCATGCAACTTAAAGTGAGTAAGAGCAGAAGATAATCATGATTCAAAATTGGTAAAATAAGTAGTATTGCCGCAATGAGTGCAATAGCGACCCAGAGAAATAGCTTGTACCTCCATTCCTTATTCCGAAAATTGTCATGTACCGTATTCTGAATCTGTCCCTGTTTTTCTATCAACATCACATTGCCGCTCCAATGGGTGTCAAAATTTTTGACCCTCTTTTGGGCGTCCTCCAAACTATTGCAATAAATGATTTGACCGCCATTTGTATTTAAATGAGCCAAAAACGGTTTGCTTTCAAGACTTAATTGTTGTATTGTGCCGGAACAGGCATAGCATTCAATACCTAATTCCTCAAGTGTGTCCTGCACCGATAGCAGAGACGGATAATCGGGGTGAGATTCTAAGCGAAGTCGCAAATAATTTGAAGAAATCCTTATAGAAAAAGAATTAAGCCACCTGACAATTTCCTTTGTCATAGTCAATAGAATAGGTTTAACTAATAAAGTGGTATTCCCGCAGTGAACTTCAACTTTGATGATGAACTCAGATAATTCTGAAGTATGCGTTAATGAATACCTGTATATTCAAATATAGATATTTATGCAAATGCACAAATAAAAAATTTAAAAAGGAAAGTAGTTTTCTTACCTTTATCAAAAGATAGTAGTAAACCCTTACCTATTGTTAGAATCACTTGATCTTCCACATCTTATGAGGCCGCTCAAACTTAATAGCGATGCCTACGTTTTTACGTAATGAAAAATTTATCAAACAGTTTGGAAAAAAACTCCGCCGGGTTCGTCGTGGCAAAGGTTTAAGCATATATCAATTAGGTGATCTCTGCGGTATTGGAGCTAATCATATCGCCCTTACCGAACGTGGAGAGATCAATACCAGTATTTCCCACGCCTATCAGCTTGCCAAAGCACTTAAAGTGAAGCCGTATGAACTCTTTGTTTTTGATGATGACGAGGTAAAATAGAGTGGCAACATTGCTCAATACATATAAATAGATACTTCAGGGTTTTACTTATTTTCGGTATTCCGAAAATATTTATAGATCATGCAGTACCGTTTAATAGTAATAGCCCTGGCTTTTTTATTGATTACCCAAATTGGACGTACCCAATCCCTAAATGATTTTATCAGGCAAGCTATTACCAATAGCTACTATTCGGAGATTGCAAAGAATAATTACAGGATTGCAGAAGCGGAACTCCTTATATTTAAGTCAAGCAATCATCCAACTTTATCACTTTATGGGGACGCACCCGTTTTTAATAAAGATAATTACGGAGTGACCCAACCCGACGGCACAATAAAATTCTTACGAAGAAGCCAGAATTATAGTACTGCAGGTTTAAGTATCGCTCAACCTATTCCCTATACAGGAGGAACTGTTTCTATTAATACTGAACTTTACCGTTTTGATGATTTTGAATCAAAGACAAAACAATACAGCGGTACTCCTGTCTTCGTTCAACTAAATCAACCAGTATTTGCCTTTAATAAGTACAAATGGGACAAAAAAATTGAACCGCTTAAAATCGAAGAGTCAAATCTTACATTCCGCCTTCAGATGAACGAACTGGCCTACGAAATATGTAAGGCATATTTTGAGGTAATTGAAGCGCAAATCGCCCAGGAACTTGCTGCTTTCGACTGGCAGACCAGCAGTGAAAATATCGCCATCGAAAAAAGAAGACTGCAACTGGGCACTTCAACTGAAGACAAGGTTCTGCAACTCGAAATCCTTCAAATGACAAGTGAACAACAATTGGAACAGGCAAAATCTGATAAAAAGCAAAAATTGCTGCTGCTTCGTAACCTCATCAAGAGCACAGATACATCCAATACTATTCTCCCATTACCCGAAAATCTTCCTACTCTGCCTGTGAATAAAAATGAAGTGATCGAGGAAGCTAAAAAGCAACTACCGGCATACCTTTCGTTTCAACGAAAAAATTTGGAGGCAAAAAGTGGAATTGATGCCGCAAGATTGAAGGACAAACAAATAAACCTCGTAGCCAGTTATGGACTTACCAATACAGCCTCTTATATCGGAGATATTTATCAAAACCCAAAGGATCAGCAACGATTTAGCATTGGCTTTAATGTACCAATCTCTTCTTTTGGGAAAAGAAAAAGTACCATTCTATTGTCAAAGCTACAGGCAGATCGGGCCGAACTTGAAAATAAAGATGAAGAGTCAAGGCTTTTGGCCGAACTAACCAATCTCGTTGACAGGCACCCTCTGCTTCAAAGGAACTTACTGGCTTCTGAACATATAGATACTCTCACCCAGCGACGGTTTGCCATTACCAATCGGCTTTACCAATCAGGAAAGGCATCATTATTGGAATTGCAGGCATCACAGGTAGCAAGAAATAACTCACGTAAAAATTACATTTCTGCTCTCAGACAATTTTGGGAAGCATGGTTCTTGCTGAAAGTAAAAATCAATGCCCCGATTGAACAATAGGCTTTTTTAATGTTCATCGTGGCTTTTGTCTCCAATTAGTTTTATTCACTGTTTGGCTGGAACAAACAGTGACATTGTCTATCGGACCCTGTCGACTCGGGTCAGGATTAAGGATGTATTTGGGATTAATTGAAAACAATTACAAATAATTGAAATTGTATGCGAAAAAATCAGTTAATCGTTCTCTATCAGTTTGTCCATCATTCTGTCCATAAACGGTTTTCTGAAAAGCGGGCCTATGGGTATCTCCTGGTTCGTTCTTTTCATTATGATTATCGAGTTGCTGAAGCTGGCTATCTGTTTTATCGAAACGATAAACGATTTATGCACCCGGATAAATTGCCGGGAAGGAAGGGTTTGCTCCAGTTTTTGCATTGACAGGTATGCCACTACCTTCTTAGTGTTCATGTGAAACACAAGGTAGTGAGCCGAACTTACGACATATTCAAGGTCATCAAAATCCACCTTGACAATCTTTTTGCGATTCCCACCGTTAACGTAGATATAATCATCTGCTATAACCTGTTCACAGGCCAAGTTACTGTGATCAATAGCATCTGTAGCCCGTTGCACCGCTTTGGCAAAACGGGGAAATAGTATTGGCTTTAGCAGGTAATCAACTGTATCCAGTTCATAGCTTTCGGCGGCAAACTCTGTGAACGCCGTACAGAAGATGACTTTACTGATTTTGTGGATTTTCTTCTGCACTTCCAGCCCGTCTATCGGCTCCATCTGAATATCGAGGAATACCACATCCGGTTTTAATTCCTTAACCAGTTCAATACCCTTAACTGGGTTTATTGAAGTTCCTACAATCTCAACGCCGGGTATCCTGGCTGCAAACTTCTCGATAACCCTGATAGCAGCCGCTTCATCGTCTATTATTACACATTTCAGCATAGGCCAGTTAATTATTTATTGTTAATTCAAAGGCATAGAACTCCTGATGACTTGTCGCCTGCATGATATACTTGTCTTTAAATGAAATATCCAGTCGCTTACGCAGGTTAGTTATTCCAATATTATTGGATGTCTTAAGGTTATTTATCTTTGTTTTATTCCGGCAATAAAAATATATCTGCCGTGGCTTAAGCCGGATTTTGATCTGCAGTGGATTGTCGGGGTCGGTCAGGTCGCCGTATTTAAAAGCGTTTTCCACCACGGTGATAAGGGATAGCGGAGGCAGCATCTGATCCTCCACCTCTCCCTCAATCCTATAGTCAATTACTTTACTGTCAGAAAACCGGATATTATGAATATCCAGCAATACCTGAAGACCATCCAGTTCTTTCTGTATAAATACACGGTCGCTTTCATATTCCACTGTTTCCATCGAATACCGCATCATGATAGCCAATTTGCCAATATCCTCAGCCAGTTTATCGGAAAACTCCATTGCCCTTGAGTAAAGCATATTAAGGGTGTTATAAAAAAAATGAGGATTGATCTGTGCCCTGAGAAAAGCATATTCAAAGGACAGCTTTTCCTGCTGCGCCTTTAATTCCTGTTGTTTCAAGATGGCATTTTGAAGATCTCTGACCATTTTCTGCCTTTCGATATCTGCTTTTTCCTCCGACATCACCCTGAGCGCTCTTTCTTTCTTTATCGTTCTGTTGACATAGAAATATAGTAAGGCGTACGCCAGATATTGAAAATAGCCAAGTATCGCATTTTGAAGAAAGACATCGAACTTGCCAGTGGTGTAAAGAACGACTCCCATGCTGGGGAGTGATCGGTAGATATACCAATACCCTATGGATGACATCACCAGAAAAACAAGAACCAGGGAGGCTACAACGCCGACGATTCCGATCTTCTTATATAATTCCAGGCAGTAGAGTATGATATAAAAAGTAGTGATGAAAGGAAGCAGGAAAGTTATGACCTGTAAAGGGGTCGTTCTTGGATTAGTAAGATAAGCCGTAGTATATATATAGGAACTATATAATATCCATACACAAATGTGCAGGATCAGGTTTCGGTTTCTTTTCCAACTATTCCGAACCATTATGTTCATGACAAATAATTTTATTCATGCAGCAGGGGTTATCTTGCTCTCAATACACCTTCATTGCAAAGCCGGATGAGGAAGGAGCTATCAACCTGGTTTACCGGAAATGGGGTTTCTTCACTACAGGCAAAAAGCAAATAAAGATTGTCGTCAATTTCATAAGAGGTATAAGTTTTCTTTCTAAAAAGGAATGCGGTGCCGCTAATTCTAAAAATACCAAATAAGGTCGAATTAAAGAAAAGATTAATGTCACTCCCGCTGGTAATAACCACACCCTGACACTCCTGGTCTGAATTTTTCATCTTGGCCATCTTGTGAATATAAAGCCAGGTTTCCCATTGTTCAGGATACCTGGTAATGACAGGAGCGATCATCTGGAAAATAGTTTGGGTTGTTTCTTGCGCAAAGCCGCTCCTGTCTTTACCGGGTTCCGGCAAGACCGGATCAAGGAACCGGAGCCGGATATCATCAAGAGATCGCCGGTAAGAATACACCGGAAGGATGGGAACCTGTGCCGTATGCGAAAGGTGCGCAATCCCTTTTCTGACAACCAGGCGCTGATGAAGAAATTCAATTGTGCAACAATTGTCGTTTTTTTCTTCCGTTTTACCTGCACCCGTATTTCCATCAATATAGATCACCAGGCATCTTCCCGCTTTCAGATTCCGGAGCATCTTCAGACCTGAACCGCCGTCCTCAGCATCAATAATACTAAACCCACTGTCCTTTCCATTTTGGCCGGTAATTTTATTATATGCCTCTGCGAAAACCCCTCCCTGCTGCTCAACTACAGTTCTTGCTATCACTAAGGAATAACGAACTTTGAGCGTAACAAGTAGCAGGTTCAACAGGCGATATGATCCGGTGTGAAAAGTGCAGATGATTGCAGGTCTGCCGGAAAGAACCTTAACTACATCGCTGCTAATACCCTCGCAACTCAAAAAATCAAGGGCGGCAAAAGCTGACTGCTCCAACCAGCTCAATTGCTGGTTTAAAAGAATATCTCTGAAAATTGCTCTATGCTGCTCAAACCCGATCTCAGGCAGAAAATTGAGCAGTCCTGCACTAACCAGGTTAAATTGATTATTCAGCGCATCATCCTGAACCTGGGCGAGAACCCGGTCAAATGAACTTACGAGTTCATCCCGCTCACTGATATACTGTTTCTGTGTCATTCTTTTATTTTAAATGGATATGTATTGCTTTTATTTCAGGGTGTTTAATAAATGATCAGCAGAACCACCTTCATATAAAGGCTGATCCAGAAGAAAAGGTTTAAAAAGGCATAACATACAAGAGGGCGGGGATGCAGTCTCACCGGTGATCTCCGGTATGCTATAATCTTTAACAGTTCCCAGGATCGCTTCTTTAAATTGTGAAGACCGAAATAGTCACTGTATAGCCAGTACCCGTCATACCGGAAAAATGGATTCAGTGAACATACAAGGCTGGTTGTATTAGCACAGATAAGAATGAACACAAGCGGATGATGGGAGAATAAATGATAGCCCGCAATCAAGATCAGGTTTACCAGTAACTGAAAATAAATCCCTGCAAAATCAATGACCGTTCTTTTTCCGGACTCCAGCGCCCAGGTTTCGCTAACATCTGTGTATAATACAGGAAAGATCAGGTAAATGCCAAACCCGATTTCCTTTGGCTCCATTCCTGAAGCAAGAACTGCGCTTGCATGGCCAATTTCATGGATCAGAATGATGAGCAAAAATGAAAAGTATGAAATGACCAGGTTAAAGATGGTCATTTTTGCCAGCTTTTGCTCTGGATGCAGCAATGCAGAGACTTCTCCCTCGTTGTAAAAAAATACCAGGCAAATTACGGTGGATAAAACAGAAAGCCCCAACAGGACTTTGCAGGCAAACAAACCACGCAGAGGATTACAAATTATAGGCAACTGTCTTTTGCTTAATAATGGGAATCTGAAGTATATATAGCTACTACTTCTTCTTTTCTTTCCCGGCACAGGGTGATCCGTTATCCGCTTCATTGCCTCTGCTATGATTTCATCTATCTCTGTGGCGGTATAGTTATAGGTGAGGTAGGTGCTGTTCAGGTAGTTTGCAATTGCCTGGTCTGACAAAGCCTGCCTGTGTTTTAAATCAAGGATGATATAAAGGACTTCCGTGATAATAAACATTTTGCCAGCATTATTCGTAACCACAAATCGTCTGCACTCTTTCTCCTGGATTATATGTAAGGTTAGTTTTCGCATGATGGATCGGGTGGTTTAATTAACTGTCATCCCTTCTAACTACAAAAGGAACCTGTTGTCAGATTCCTTAAGGGTAACTGCTTAGAAAGATCACGACCCTGAATCCGGCAGTGTGGGAGTGATCGGGATACAGGAGGATAGTCTCAAAAAGGCAAGCAGACCGGTCTGCGACATTTCAAATCTTTTTTCCAGTTCTTCAATGCTCAACGCATTGTCAAAAATGCTCTTGTTCGATTTCATGCTTTTAGGGTTTTGGTAGTTGAAATAATCAATAACGATCCAAACATCTTCAACTAAAAAGACCAAAAAAAACTTATTGCATGAAACCCCGTACTTTTTACACAAAACAGCTTACAGCCGACATATTCGATTTTAACTATGTGGAAACTTCACCTAAAAATTGAGAGAGACAAGGCAGATAATATCTGTATGAAACATTCGGCAGCCAATATTCACAATAGAGAAAGAAAAATAGTAATCATACCAGAGGATTAGTACGGTTTCAAGAAGGGAGTATAGCCGTAGTAAACTTGATGAACTAACCTGAAATGGGTATTAAATCTCCAGCATCCAAATGTATCGCCAATAAACGGAAGCAATTTAAAGATTCAGTCTTCGCTTCCTGGAACGCCTTCTTTTCATTCTCAGCCATTTTGTTCGGATTTTTATCATACTTGATTTTATTGAGTATGTCCATTGGCTCCTGAAAACGAAATATTAAACCGGACAGGGTAGTTAATTCGGTTGTTTGCTTATACTGTGACCTTATGAGATTTATAGCCTCAGAAATCCTATTTCGGAGTTCAAATTTGCTTTCCCAATTTATGTAATGAGAATATTGTATCTCACTTTTTAGTTTCTGTAATTCTGTAGTCATATTAGTCTCCTTTTCCTTTTAATGCTCTCCCTCTTTTACTGAGAATCATTATATAATTAGATGATCGGAATTTATCGAGGCGAAGTATTCGTATGTCGGATTACTCCCCATCGCGGTGGCAATTTAACGAATACAAATTGATGTTAGTCAATGAATTTACTCATCTATATACCACTTTCCGGGTGTTTTGAGCTTTGTCACCAGATCGTGAAAGACTAAACTTTAGTTTCGCTCACTTTTAAAAACAAAATTATCCGCACATGAAAAAAATCATCCAGCCTTCCACCATTACTTTTTTTTTAGCAATTCTCGGTTTTGTAATTACAACACTCAGTGAAAGCTGCCGAAAGGTTGACAGATTCCCGGAAGAATCCTCTTCTATTTCCGTAAAAGACAAAGAGCAGAAGTTTTTTAATAACCACCGGAGTGCAGATGTGAAAGAAAAAGCACTGGTGGATTTTATTAAAAGAAAAAACGATTCACATCCTTTTATTGAAAAGGCCGTCGAGCGAATAGGCTATCCATATTGGGATAAAACTCTATCCTTTACTAAAGCAAGTACAAAAAAATCTGGAAGAGAAAATTTAGAAACAACTGAGACTATCTATTATATTCCGTTTGTTAGAGATAGCCAGAATTACGTTAATGCTTCCTTGATTATAAAAGCCCTGCCTGGCGATACTACATTTTATTTCGTACGTGACTGGCAATATCAAAACAGGGTTCATGGTTCCCCGACTATAGATACGACTGCCGAGCGGTATGCTGTTTTTTTTATGATCTTGGATAACCGGACGTTTGGACATACCGAATTTAATTTAATAGACAGCAATTTATTTGCTCAAGCAGCCCCCCGTCCAAATGGAGAGAGGAAACTTGGGTTTGTGAATATTTCTACTCCAAGTGCTGGGCGCAATAGTCTTATGGAATACCAGGAAATATGTGTTGACTTTTATGTGTGTGGTGATCCGGATTGGTGTGCTGAACATGGAGGCTGCGATTATTTAAACTGCGCATCGGCTCCCGGTACGCCGGGTTATTGTTATCTCGTTACATCTGTTTGTGATGGATGGTGGGAAGAGACAGGGGGCGGTGGCGGCGGCACCGGTGGTTCAGGCGAAACAGGCGGCGGCTCTGGTGGTGGTTCAGGATCAGGAGGTGGCGACACGATACCCGACTGCCCGACCGGAATTGGAAGAACCAGCCAGGTAGTTGATACCTGCGGACCAGGATGGATACCTATAGAGGATGACCCACTTCCTCCTTCTCCTATTTATGTGTCAGATGAAAATGACCCTTACGTTGCAGAGTACCAGAATATAAGAACTTATATCACTCCTTCCGGTGTACCGTTTACTTTGCCTGCCGGATCAAAAATTATTAAGTATAAAAATATTGATCTTGGTCTTTATCCTAATGGCGCTTTGTATGCTTTCGAGCTTCCAAACGGAGACAAATATGTTGCAAAAAATAATTGGGTATTAGTATCAGGCTCATGGGTGGCTTCTCCACCTTATTACAATGGCTTTTTTAAAGTAAACGCTGATAACACAATTGATTTTAATTCTCCATACACAGACTTTCAGTATCCTCAGCCTGATAATAACGGTATAGTAAAAGCGGTAAGGATCACGGAAATAAAATTGCCAAATGGTACTTGTGTACTAAGTAAGCAAATCATCGACTATGAACCTAATCCCGGAATGATTAACTCAGGCGGAGTAGCTACCTATTGTTCGTATGATATTGAGATGTATAGCGAGTCACCCGGTACTCCAACGCAGACAAATAACCTAAGCACCTGTTCAGGTAGTGCTCCAAATAACAGTTATACAATTGAAAATTTTGTAAGCCAGGATGCACAGGCATTGGCAACTTTTTTAAACAACCGGGTACAAAACAGTGTAAAGGTGTATTTATTTGACTGTGCTGCAAATACTGCATCACATACCATTACCAAAAATGGAGTAGTTACCGTTCCAACATCTGACCAGACTGCTACTGCACAAGAATTTAATAATGGAAGTTTCTCCGAGAATATTGCTATTAAGGGCTGCCTCAGTAATGGTAAATGGCAGTACGAGGTAAAAATCAATTCTGCTCTTTTAACAGCTGCTAACGTTCATCCAAAAGTGCAGCAACATCTTGCCGAGGTAATAGAGGAAATAAAAAGACAGGCAGATGCGGAAGCGGCATTCCTCACCACTCCCAAGCAAAGAAGTGCGGGGGAAAGGATTGCTGCCGGCAACGGCGAGCAGTTTTTTAAGGCAAGCATGAACCTGTTTGAATCGCTTTCGGCTATTTACGATGTTGGTGAGCATATCATCAGCGAAGGAACGATGCCTGAAACGATATGGGACCAGGGCAGAAGGACAAGCGGTCAAGATATGGCTATAAAGGCAGAATACCAGAAAAGCCCCTTTAATATGACTACTCGTGTCTCCGGCGGGTGCGATCAGTTAATAGACGAAGTGACAGGGGTTGTGCAGCTTGTAAAAATGGGAATCGAAGCTATAAGAAGACCCAGGGCGACTTTTGAAAACCTTCACTCCACAATAAAGAATCTTGACACTGAAAAGGTAAAACAGATCTTAAGCAGTATTTCAGGTATAGATAATTACAACGCCGGGGGCGACAGGGCGAATTACCAGGTTGGCCGCCATAGCGTGCAGGCAGCTATGATCTTCTTTACAAGCATAAAAGCCCTGACTAATGGAACTAAAGCTGTAAAAGAAGCTGGTGCAGAAATAACGGCGGTGCAGAAATTTTTACCGCCGGGTTTTGCTAACAGCCCGGCGGGCAATGCCCTGAAGAATGCCGCTGAAAATAACAAGCTGGTAAAAAATATTGATGATGAAAAACTGTTGACCAAGAATGTTCTGAATGGGGAAGAAAAAGTGATTGCGATAGACCGTCAATTTGAAGTCTACGATGGCAGTGCATTGAACAACCTCGACGAATTAAGTGAAGATGTGCTGAAAGCTGCCGATGCGGGTGACATGGCAGAAGCAGCAGAGGATGCTGTAATACATAACCACATGAAGCAGCAGCCCCAGCCGTTCATCGATGGAAAGAGGTTTGAGAAAAACATTAATAACGATCCTGCCCATAAAGGAAGAGTGCAAACCGGAAGCGGAATCGATCTGACAGGGTTTGAAAGAGCAGATCAGGTTCAGATAAGGCTGCCAAATGGGAAATATATAGTAGCAGATAATGTATGGTGGAAAAGAGTGAGCGATGGGTCTGGAGGTTTTAAATATGAGGTAGTTGTGAATGAGAGTAAGCTTAGCCCCAATGCGCCGTTTTCACAAAACCAGATTAGCTTTGCCAATTATCTTTCAACCGGGAATATTAATTTTACTCTGAGGAGTACGAAGTTCGCCCCTGACTTTCCGCAGAATGCACTAATAGAAGTAAAATCTTATGTAAATACAGTAAGCAACGGTAGTACAGGTTTGGATAACTATTCAGTAATAAAAGTGTTTTAAAAGATGACTAAGACAGAAGCCAGGGGGTTAATGATGAAATACCTGATCCCGCAAATACAACAATATGGGTTCAAGGAAAGAAAGGGCGGTAGTGAATTTCAAATAATCCGCAAAACAAAAGGAGGTGAGGATATTATCAATGGAGGATTTACAGATTACAACCCGGTACAACAAATAATTTACAGCTTTTATAAAAGAGACAAACATATATTAGCAATCTTGAAATCTCTTGAAGAAAAGGGGATTACCCTATCACCTCCTGTATCAAAGCATACAGGTACGATTGGATTTAGTTATAAGACGATCAACCACTTGGATAATTACAGCTACTTGCCTGAAATGGAAACAGAAGCGGATGTGGAAAAATGTGTGGGCATGATGCTGGAATTTATTGAAGGTACAGCCCTCCCACTGCTGGATAAGTTTGAGGATTTAAGAGAAATAGACAAGGTAATTAATGGGAATGAGCCCTGGACTACAGACTGGAAAAAGCCTTATTCCTTTGGAACATATTTTAACTTTATCAGACTAATAGTTGCTAAACTTGCAGGAAATGTGAACTACAACTATTTGATAGATTTTACATATAACTCCATTGAGTGGCATTCAAAAGAAGATGGTTCTCCCTTTACCTATGATCGTAGTGATTTAACCAAGCCGCTCCCGGCATTGATTAAATTACTGGAAGATGTAAAATCCCTATATTAAAATTGCAAAATCTATAGCATCACACCACTCATGTTTTTTCATGAGTGGTGTTTTAGCAGAATCTGTGATTTATTGATATAAGGAAGCCATTTTTTATGGTATAGATGCCGAAAAAGTCAGCGCTCCTAAAAGCTGCCTGAATTTTTAACCAAATGAATCGGTGCAGATTAAGAATAACAATAGCTAAAAAAATAAGCATGAATAGAATTATCAAGACGGTTTTGAATGGGAGTGTGCTATTTTGTTGTTTAAATATCGCAGCACAAAATCCCGCAGAAGATTTTTTCCCTTATAGAAAAGGGAAACGCTGGGGTTACTGTAATCAGGATAAAAAAGTCCTGATACTTCCCCGATATAAACAGGCTGGCTTTTTTAACAAGAGTTATTCTGCTGTTGATGAGAAAGCTGTGTATATGGCAATTGTCAAAAAGAAAGGATTTGGTATCATTGACAGTAATGGTGGACAAATTATCCCTTTCATTTATGATAAGATCGAATTTTTACCCTACAGCTTTTATTTAGCCGCAGATAAAAATAGGTGGGATATAATTAGTGGGGAATCTTCTATGCAGCTCGAAAAGGATAGTATAGCATATCAGTACAGGGTGCAATCAGGAAAATTGGATACCCTTTGGTCGTTTAGAAATGCGCATCCTCCTTCAGTAGAGATTATTGAAGAGACGAAAATTACAGCATCCGAAGGATTCTACTGTAACCCAGGAGACAAATATAAAATAACGGAAATTGCCAAAGGTTCTTTTTATTTGTATAAACAGAAATGCTGGCAAGAGGAAAATCTGACAGCATCAGGTCATGGAAGCCGTTATGTTTACAGACAAAATACCGACAGCATAGTTGTAGATGCAAACGAGTTCAAAGCCATTAATGCGTCCCTCAATAATTTCTTAATCCGAAAACAAACCGGCTGGGGGCTAATCGATTATGAACAAAGGCAAATAATCGAGCCGGTGTATGATAAAATTCTTTACGATCCAGATCCCATCACTTATGCAGTAAAGCAAAACAAAAAATGGAGTATTTTTAATAGCAGTAACGGTCAAATTGTAAAATCTGAACATCTTTATGATTCTGTTACTGTGGCTGCCAGGTTATTTAATATTGTAAAGCGAAACAACTATTGGGGCGTTTATCTTAATTATAATAACAGAGAAGTTCTTATTGGAAAAAGAAAGTATGCGGATTATTACCTACTTCATCGAAATTTGATTGAAGTAAGAAATAGAAAGAAGGAACTTGTGGGATATGTGCATTTTAAAGGAACTCGCTTTTGGAACTGAATTATTCAGGAAGTATGCTTAAATTTCCAATGAGTCTATTTAAAAGAAAGTATAATAGTTTATTTAATCAGACAGTTTATGAAAAATACAGTTTTGGTTTTCTTGTTTATTACTTGCGGATTATCGGCAAGCAGCCAGTTCAACTTTACGTACAATGGTCGTGAATACAACGTCCTGAAAACAAGTAAATTCAAGGATTCTACAGGACGTCAATATACTTATGATGAAGCGATGCTTGAAATGATGGGAGGAGAATATGAGATATTGCCAGCTGATACAAAGAATGCCAGTAAAGGATTCTTGCTTTCTGCCATCAGCAAAGAGGAGCAGGTGAAAAGAGCAATGGCTGCTCCCAAGCCAAAGGAGACGAGCGCCTTTAAAACCGGAAGGAAGATAAGGGATTTTAGCGGTTATGATATGAATGGGAATAGGATTGACACTAAAGAATTAAAAGGAAAAGTTCTTGTGATTAATTTCTGGTTTACTACTTGCCCGCCTTGCAAAAAAGAACGGCCCTATCTAAACAAAATAGCGGATGATTATAAATCTGATTCTAATGTCGTTTTTTTAGCTGTTGCACTGGACCCTAAAGACAAACTAAGTGCATATCTGAAGGAAAACGAGTTTAAATACACTGTTATTCCCGAAGGAAGGCAAATTGCTGATGAGTTTAAAATCTCTGGTTATCCAACACAGTTAATTCTTGATAAAGAAGGTAAAGTTGCTTTTCATACAGTGAGTTACTATTATGTAACTGACTACTGGATGCGAAAAACAATAGATGAGTTGAAAAATCTATAAGACATAATCAAAGGAATTGTAAAATTAATTAATTATAGAGAGAATTTTGTCTTATAAACCAGTCTTTCTATTTCCAATCAAAGTTGAATTGGCTTTTCACCTTTTCCATGATGAAAATTGATTTCATCAGCAAGTGAAGACAATTTTTCAGCAAGATAAGATGCCACATACTTCTTCAGAATCCAAACTTCCCCACACCAGTACCCCAGGTCATCATTCCACCAAATAATACCATTAAAATGATGAGCCGTGTAACGGGAAAACAATGGCTTGTTTTTTATTATTTCTTCTATTTCTGGATCAATTGAATTATCAAAATTTGAGATGATAGCACCTCCAATGTATTCCTTAAATGAAGTGGGTAATCTTAATTCGCATTTCATGTCATCAAAATAAAGGCTTTCTTCTATGCCATCAAAAACTACATTACGAAGGGGTAAAATCTCAATTTACTCATGCTCTCTGTTGAAGCAAATAAAATCCATTAGAAATCATTTGCCTTTTGTTTTTTTATGTTCTCCTGATTACTTTAGAAGGCAACAACTCTCAGTGTTTCTTTTTCTTTGATTTGTGGCTATTGAGATTCTTTTTATTTTTACCTCGAAGTATTTTCTGTTCTTCCAAATAAGCTAAGAATTCTTTGATGTCTGCATCAGTTACAGCATCATAATAGGCAGAAAGTTTTGAGAAAGAGATTCCTAATGCTTGAGCAATTGCTATAGTGGTAGTCAAAGTAACATCTAACTTGCCAACGGATACCTTTTGAATATGTGCAGGTTCCATTCCTGCTTCTTTTGCAAGTTTTCGATAACTTTTAATTGGACTATCCTTTAATGCCTTATATAACCCTGCTGCATAACGGAGTTTAATTGCAATTTTCTCTTCCTTTTCCTGTGCTTTCATAAGGAGGAAAAGTCAAAGATTTCATGTCAATTTATGACGTAATATTTTGCGTCAAATTAAAATATCGCTATATTTGGTTGTTGTCAGGCTGTTTTCTCAGCCCGTCCAACAGTTTATTATTGTTATTTTTGAAATTCTTCTAAATTTTCTGAGAAGGATTTCGCTACAAGTCTCGTAAAGAAAACCGCGAATTTTCAATGAAGCGAGATGATAGTGAAAGCCTGCTTTATACCTATATAGAGCAGGCCCCTATCAGCTTATCGCTTCAGGGCTCTTCGCGGTGCCTCTTTACGGTAAGACGGGGTCTGTTCTATATTTTTAGTAAACTGCCCTACTTACAAGAGACTTGCATCAAAATCTGCAAGCATGCAAAGGGCATATACTACGATTTTACCTCTTTCCCTGCACCTTTTCCATCCATGCAGAATCTGGATCATTATTTTTCCAGCATTTCACTTGTTCATCATCTTATTCGCCTGTAAACCCAAGAACCCAGTATAGATAGGTCTGTGGTTACTGGTGGCGGGGGCCGTCTTCTCATGCTTTTCGGCCCCTTAGCTTCCAGTTTTTTGTTTAATTCTCTTATTCATTTTCTCAATTAAAAACTGCAATGAAAAAACTGCGAATATACCTGCTGGCCTTACTATGGCCGGTACTCAATTGTTATGCCCAGCCTCCGACAGCTATGCGGCCTCTTACTGTTGGTGATATAATTCCCGATTTGGTATTGGAGAGCGTCATCAATTCCCATTCTTCTACAATCCATTTATCTGATCTGAAAAACAAACTGGTGATCCTTGATTTTTTCTCTACTACCTGTGGCAGCTGTATCAGGGAACTTCCCCGCCTGGATTCGCTACAGCGGCAGTACAAAGACCAAATTCAGATATTGGTTATATGCAGGGAGCCAGAGGGCAAACTTCAAAAACTGTTTGATAAAAAAAGGATAGCAGGGAACATCACTTTACCCTTTGTTACCGGTGATACAGTTTTATCCCAATTATTCCCGCACAATCTGTATCCCCACGAGGTATGGATAAATCCCGCTGGTAAAGTTGCCGCCATTACATCGTCGAAGGAAATCACAATGGCTAACATTGAATGGGCTTTACGGGATAATGGATTCCGGTTGGCATTGAAAAGGGATGTCATGGACTATGACGTATCCCGCCCGCTACTCGAATATGGTAACGGTGGTCTTAGTGATGGCAGGGTATTCAGAAGCACGCTCACTCCCTATCTCGATGGAATGGTCAGCGGAGGCAAGCGATGGACAGACAGTGTGCAACAAAAGATCACCAAACTGAACTATCATCTGTTGGCCCTTTATCAGCAGGCATTCAGGTTTGCTGCAAACCGTATGGTATTAGAAGTTCCTGATCCTTCTGTTTACCGGAACATGGATAAGAAGAACCTGTACTGCTATGAACTGACAGCCCCAGTCAATTTATCTGAAGAGGCAGCCAACAGGATCATGGCGGGTGACCTTAACCAGTTTCTTGATCTGAACGGGCGCATGGAAAACAGGGTGATGGATTGCTATGTACTAAAGCAAACCGGAACGGTAAAGATCCCGGTTTCAAAAGCTGGTGAACCATTCATGCAAACGGGGAAAAAATATGACCGGCAAATCCTGCAAAATCAACCCCTGTCCATGCTGGTAATGCTGTTGAACAATCAGTCCATTACTGAAGAGCAAAGACCAATAGTGATAGATGAGACTTTCTGGAGGTTTAATGTTGACCTTTCACTTCCGCTTTCTGACCTCAGCGATCTGTCCGCTTTAAATAAGGCATTGGTTCCTTTTGGAC
>OFTY01000499.1_pt1 | contig 27406 bp, 24 predicted proteins | sample 1775061 | NCBI WGS metagenome assembly OFTY01 (sample SAMN08195773, study PRJEB24354) | sludge metagenome | isolation source: sludge from phenol fed wastewater aerobic bioreactor B | place: India: Nagpur | collected 2016-09-16 | reverse complement strand
CGAGAAACCACATACGTTTCCCCTCGACGTAGGCATTGATCATTATTCATCTGCTTCGTCCGACAAAATTGACCCGACCACTATGTCTTCGGCTTCATCGGCCGATACGCGTATTTACCCTTCGCTCAACTGGTCTTTAAAAGACGACAAACACCACAGCACATTTGGCGCGGGCATTTACTACTCCACCGAATATGATTATAAATCTTTCGGGCTGGGGCTCAACTTTGCTAAAGCTTCCCAAGACAACAATCGCGAGTTCTCTGCACACCTTCAGGCATATTGGGATACCTGGCACGTGATCCTGCCGGTTGAACTTCGAACAACCCACGGCAAGGAAGAAACGAACCAGCCGCGTAACTCTTACAGCGCATCTTTTTCACTTTCTCAGGTCGTCAATCCCAGGCTCCAACTTGCCTTGCTTGCAGATGTAATTTATCAGCAAGGATTGCTCGCTACGAAATATCAGCGCGTTTACTTCAACGATTTTTCAGAGCTCAGCGAAACATTACCGGACACCCGTCTCAAGATTCCACTGGGTATCCGGGCGCATTATTTTTTGGGCGACCGGTATGTGCTGCGCGGATATTATCGCTTTTATTTCGACGACTGGGGATTGTCTGCACACACCTTAAGTGCTGAAGTTGCCGTCAAGATCAATCCGTTCCTTTCGGTGAGCCCCTTCTACCGTTTCTATACGCAAACGGCAGTGAAATATTTTGCTCCTTACGGCAGGCACAACCGCGGCGAAACCTATTATAGCAGCGACTACGATCTTTCCAATTTCGTAAGCCACTTCTTTGGTGTCAACCTGCGCTGGGTGCCTGAGAACGGGGTGCTGCGTATCAAACATTTTACGAGTGCCGAGCTCAGATATGGTCATTATATGCGCGACACCCCGCTAACTTCAGACATTATCACGCTGGCGTTGGGCTTCAAATAAAAGCATTACAGACTCAGGGGCACACGCAGCAGCAAACTGATGTTTCTCCCCATATTCCAGATACCGGTTCTGCCGGTAGCCTCATTCAGTGATGCATAGCGAAGCCGGCTGAGGTGACTCTGATAGGGTGTATCAAGCAGATTTTGCACCGACAGCACGAAGGAGCAAAGCGTCTGCTGCTTTTTGCTCACAAGCTCGAAACCCAAACCGGCCTGGAGCAGAGCATATGCGGCAGCCGGTGTTTCGGTAGCGTAAGCGCCAAAAACATTGTCCTGTGCAAAGTTGACATCGAGCCCAAGTTTCACATAGCCATTCCTGAGCGTTCTACCGAGGTTATTCTTCTGAACCCTTAGCTCCGACAACCATCGTGCAGGTGGAATGGAAGGGAGATTTTCTGTGCTATCTGACACATCTGAAAGTCTTTTACCGCGTACATAGGAAAAGGTATTGTCAAAATGCAGCCAGTCGAACGGATGCGGGTGAAGATCAATATACAGCTCGCCGCCGTACAGCAGGGCATCTGCCTGATCGTAGGCAAAAGCAGAGTATCCTTCCTGATCGTTTACCGCAGGAATGCTGTCCGTTCCGTTAGCGCCCACGAGCTTCCGGAGATAAATAAAGTTGCGGATATAATTTCCGAAAACGCTCGCATTGCAATAGATATGATCGCTTTGAAAATCCACTCCCAGATCAGCCTGGAGACTATTCTCTGCTTTCAGCTCATTGTTTCCATATTCGTAACGAATGGTGCCTTCGTGTACGCCGTTAGCAGACAGTTCTGCAATGTTGGGTGCGCGGTATCCGCTGGCAAGGTTCGCTTTCAACGTCAGTCTTTTAGTCACCGAAAAACTGGCGCCGACACTGCCGGTTATGTTTGAAAAACTACGATTAAAAGCGTTAAACTTCACAAAGTTCCAGGGGGTCCGTTCATCCACCTTTTCACCGGTGCTGTCCACAAATAAAGCCGTGCTATGCAAGGTTCTGTTGTCATAGCGAAGACCACCCGACAACGACCATTTACCGATATCTCTACGCGCGATGGCATAAGCGCCGATGTCGAACAAAGCGTAATCGGGTATCAGGAACTCAACGCCCTTATTGCTGTTGTGCTGGTACATCCCGTTTACCCCCGCTGTAATCTGCCAGTCGCGAACCGGCGCAAAAAAATACTTAAGATCGTAGCTGTACGTATGAAGCAGGAAATGTAAGCCCGGTGTGGCGGGCTCGAGCACATTGTCCATTTCTTTACGGGTATTTTGCTGAAAACCCAGCGTCAGTCCGAGCCTTGCACCATTGTGCAAAAACAAACTATTGTTCCACGCTAACTTCTGATGATTGATGATCTGATAAGGATGTTGTTTTTGATAAGAAAGACCATCCGCACCAGACACTGTCTCTATACTTTCCACACCGTTGAGATTTACCGGCTTTACAAAATTGCCGGCGCTGTCCCGGTCTCCTTCAGCAATGCCAAGGGTTTGATTGAATGAGCTAAACGAAAGTCTTGAATAACCCCATTGCTTATTGACGCCCAGCATGGCACCAAAATCAGCATTGCGAAAGCGGCTGTTGAAAACATAGCCATCGTAATTGTTTTGGTAATCGTGCGCCATTTTTCCTGTACCATAAACCTTCCAGCTAAGTCCCCGTTTGTTTCCGGAAAGATTAAGATGACCTGCCAGCAAACCATTGTTGGTCTGATAGTTTAAACTGAAATTCCCTTTTGCCCCCCGCTCGCTGTAGGGCTCATCCGTTACAATGTTAATCACACCGGCAAGAGCGTCCGAGCCGTAAGCCAGAGAAGCAGGACCTTTCAACACTTCTACCTTCGATACGTTGTAGTCATCAATTTCTATCCCATGTTCGTCGCCCCATTGCTGTCCCTCCTGACGAACATTATCGCTGACCACCAGAATACGGTTGGCACCCAAGCCCCGAATAATGGGTTTGGAAACTGCAGGTCCTGTAGTAACCTGATTGACACCGGGAATACGGGACACCGCATCGATAATGTTGGTGGAGGCATTTTCCTGAAGATCTTTCATGGGCACACTGGCAATGGGCACGGGGCTTTTTCGCATTTCTGTAGCAAGACTGGTACCTGTCACCACCACTTCATTTCTTTCGAGTACGCTTTCGCTGAGTAAAAAATCTCTGTGCGTACTGCCCTCGATATGCAGGGTAACGGTCAAGGTGGAAAAGCCGATCATGTGCACCTGCACGAGGTAGTTCCCTCTGGGTAGATGATCAATAAAATACCGACCGTCGGCATCGGATACCGCACCCGTCCTGAGGTCGGGTAAGCTTACAATGGCCCCTTGCACCGGAGCCTGTGAAGTATCTGTGATTCTACCCGAAAGAGAAGAGGATTGTGCCCTTGCCCATAACGGAACAAGGCAAAATAAAAAAAGTATAAAACGCTTTGCAAGCATTGTTACATCAATTTAAAGGTTGAAGAAATGGAATGATCACCGCCTCAGAAAAGGGCAGTGTACGGGTGATGTACTAACAATGCCGGGGCGGCCCGCGTGTAGCGACTTCTGCAGCAGGAAGTGTTGGAAAACGGAGCAAAAGCAAAGGAAAGACCGATGCGTAGCCAGGAACAACGGAATATTGTATGCGGCAGTCCTGCTGCTGAATAAACGGTGTAAGGGAAAAACTAAGAAAGGAGCAATGGTGATGTTCATTTTCAAAGCTGATCTCACCAGCTTTTTGTTGATGGTGTACGGTGTCGGTATGCCCGGTAAACAGGTGAACAAACTCCTTGGCGGTTCCGCCGAAGAGCAGGAGTACTGCCAGCCAGCACGAAAGAATGATATTTGAAATGCGCCTGAGCACGAGCCTGAGTTCGCTGCAAAATTACAGTAATATTCCCTCAGGAATTTCCTGCGGGCTTTGCTCGCTTTTTGTGGTGCAGGTCAATTTCATAGCCAATCAGACCAATAACTTCGATATAGGTAAACTTATGACTGGCCCTGCCTCCTTCGCTGGCAAGAGAATTTACATAGTTCGCAAAACCCGCTTTAGCAGTTCCTTCGAGAAAAAATCTTTTTAAAGGATATACTCTTACACCCGCTTCTGCACTGATGATGTAGCCTGCAACGTGAAATTTATTATTGATTCTTCTGCCGTTGTAGGTCACGTCCGTACGGGGAATGACCAGACCGGCGCCGAGTTTATACACCAGCGAAATGAGTTCTCGGTGAGTTTTCCTGGTGGTGAGCAGCCTTTCTTTGGCTACATAATTAAGCTGCGCAAAATTAGCTCCATCAGTATGTTCGAAATGAAAGAAAGACGGATCAAAAGTGGTGTCTGCATTAATGTACTGATCTCCGATACGTCCGCTCATATGATAGGTCTGATAGTCTGTGACCACATATTTCGTATGATCAAAGTTGAGCTCGATCGCATGGGAGTGACTCGGATTGAGATAGAAACCAATGCGGTAGTTGTACTGCGGTATCGAGATATCCAGCGGAGCATTGAAAATCGCGTCGAAGTCAGGCTTGTCCTTTGCGGTAACGTCCTTCAATGTAAAATCGTAGGCAGATCCATTGCTGAGATGGATGTCGCTTTTTGAATACCATTCGCGGTTGTATCCCCATTGTAGATAAATGCCGGAAAGGGAAAGTTTCCTGAAGAGCTGTGCCTGAATGTTGCTGCTGAATAAACTCAAAACCGCAACGACCATAAATAACTTTCGCATGATATCAGTAATCTGCTGGTAACGATGCAAAAGTAAACAGACGCTTCCGCTAATGGATAAGCCGGTTCAGATAATCTTTATTCGTTTAGATTTTTTCTACTATACCCGCTATGCCCTGCCCTCCTCCAACGCAGGCAGTCACCATGCCGAATTTTTTATCGAGGCGTTCCAGATCGTTCAATATCTGTATGGTAAGTTTGGCGCCGCTGCAGCCCAACGGATGTCCGAGCGCTATAGCACCACCATTGATGTTCACCCGTTCTTCGTCAAGCCCGAGCTCTCGAATCACGGCAACCGACTGAGAGGCAAAGGCCTCATTGAGTTCAATCAGATCAATCTGGTCTAGCTGCATTCCTGCCTGCCGTAGCACCTTGGGCACAGCAGCCACCGGACCGATTCCCATAATACGCGGATCTACGCCGACCGATGCGCAGGCGATCAATCTTCCCCAGGGTGTCAGGTTCAGTTCTTTCATCAGGCTCTCACTCATCACGATCACAAATGCGGCACCATCAGAGGTTTGTGAAGAGTTGCCGGCGGTCACGCTTCCGCCTTGTGCAAATGCTGGCGGCAGTTTGGCAAGCGCCTCCATAGATGTGTCTTTACGCGGTCCTTCGTCTGTGTCCACCACAAAACTTCGTTCTGCCCTTTTACCTTTTTCATCTACAAAGGTTTCCTGTACCGTAACCGGTAAAATTCCTTTTTTGAAGTAGCCTTCATTGATAGCATTCATAGCCCGCTGATGCGAACGATAGGCAAAAGCATCCTGATCGGCTCTCGAAATTTTATAGTCGTGCGCTACCTGCTCTGCTGTCAAGCCCATGCTGAGGTAATAGTCAGGCGCAGATCTCGCAATTTCATAGTTTGGAACTGTTTTCCAGCCTGCTGTGGGTACAAGACTCATACTTTCTGTACCGCCCGCAATAATGCAACGAGCCATGCCCGATTGTATTTTGGCGGTGGCTATAGCAATGGTCTCTAATCCCGATGCACAATAACGATTCACGGTAACGCCGGGTGCCCATTCGCCCACAGCCCGGTTTGCGATGATCCTGCCTACCTGCAGCCCTTGTTCCGCCTCAGGCACAGCATTGCCCACTATCACATCATCTACCAGCTTCGGATCGAGTGCAGGTATGCTTTCCAGCAATCCTTTGATCACATCAACAGCAAGATCGTCGGGACGATAGAAACGAAAGCCACCCCGCTTTGCTTTTCCTACGGCTGTTCTAAATCCGCTAATGATATATGCTGCCTCCATTGCTATTTGCTTTATGTTTTAAAATTAAGAAAACACCGGAAGCTTCCCTGTAAACAAAACATCAAAATCTTTGCAACTGCTGGCATCATTTTCAGGATGATCAGGAACAAGCTCTGATATGTACTTTTGAGGTACATCAGTTTTATAAAGAAGAGATATGGAGCAGAAATCGAAAAGAACATTGGTCATCGGCGCATCAGAAAACCCTGCGCGCTATAGCTATCTGGCCATAAAAAAGCTACTCGCGCATGGGCATGAGGTGCTGGCGATCGGCAACAAAAAAGGGGAGGTAGAGCAGGTGACCATCGAAACGGAAAAAATCCCCTTCAAAGACATAGACACGGTGACGCTTTATCTGAATCCGACGAACCAGAAGCCGTATTACGATTACATTCTTTCGCTGAAACCCAAAAGAGTGATCTTCAATCCGGGAACCGAGAATGGTGAGTTGGAAAGAAAATTGTCCTCGCACGAAACCAATATCATGGAGGCGTGTACCCTGGTGATGCTCAGTACGGGTCAGTATTAAGGGTTAACTATAGCTATGCCCCATCCAGAGTGCGCCGCTAATGCTATCGCGGCCTGCACCGGTGACGCTATGCAGTACATTCGTTTCTTCGCGCCAGCGCAAGGCACCGATCAACGCCATAACCAATGCTTCCTTAAACTTGACTACCTGTTCGTAGGGTACAACCACATTTATTTGCTGAGGCTGCAATACCTGCTGCAGGGTTTCGATCAGGAAATTGTTGAAAGCACCTCCGCCCGTAACCAGCATCTTGGCAAAGCCTTTATCATGAGGAAATTTTTCAGTGACTACCGCCACCTGCTCGGCTATATGCTGTACCATAGTACGCAGAAGATCGACGTTGAGATGGGCGCTTTCCATCAACACAGGGAAGACCAGTTCCATTGCCGCATCATTACTAAGTGATTTGGGTGCATCCCTGCGAAAGTACGCCTGATCGTTTAGCTGCCCCAGCACGGCTACCAGCAGCTTGCCCCTGCGTGCCATTGTTCCATCTTCATCAAAATCCTTTCCTTCATTTTTGGCCAAAGCATTTAAGGCCTGATTTCCGGTACATACATCGAAGGCTTTGAAATGCTCGCCGTCGCGAACGGTAATGTTTACAATCCCCCCGATATTGAGCCAGTAATCGAAGTCTGAAAAAAGAAGCTTGTCGCCGATAGGCACGATAGGTGCACCCTGCCCGCCCAAAGCCACATCCATAGCCCGGAGGTCACTGATTACAGGCAAGCCAGTCAATGCGGCTATGGTAGCGCCATCGCCGATCTGGAAAGATGTATGATGGGCAGGATCGTGGTACACGGTGTGACCATGGGTGGCGATAAAATCCACGCGATGCTGTATGGAGTGCCGGACGATAAAGTCATTGACCTTTTCTGCGATATACTTTCCATAAGCAGAATGAAACTTAAAAAAATTCCCGGCGTCCATGTGTTGTGCATGAGCGAGTTTCTCCGACCACTCCTCTTCATAGGGCATACACTCCGCATACTGTATGTCAAATTTCCATTGCCCACGACTTTCTTCCAGGTAGGTATAGCACACATCCAGACCGTCGAGCGAACTGCCGGACATTAAACCGATGACTTTGTAAACCATGCTGCTAAGATAACCGATACCGCAAACACTGGCAGTGTTTTACATTTGCCGGCAGATGCAGTTTTTCCTACACTATTTCCTACATCTTATTTTTCCGGCCGCCATTGCCTATACGCTGGGCGGCAATCGCTGGAAAAAGCTGTATCTTATTTTGCTTGCTACCATGCTTGTAGATCTCGACCATCTGCTGGCGACACCAGTCTTTTCTGCCTGTCGCTGCAGTATCAATTTCCACCCGCTGCACAGTTATTATGCCATTGCAGTTTACTTTTTTGGTTTGTTCTTTCGCAAAACAAGGTGGTGGTCTGCCGGGCTGCTCCTGCACATGGCAACAGACGGGCTCGATTGTTACCTCAGCCTGAAAACCTGCGCGTGAATCTGCCTGTTTACTGCTAAATTGAGCCTATGTACAAAATCCCATATTTCACAGAGCAAAACGAGGAGGAAGTTTTGCGTTTTATGGAACAGTATCCCCTGGCAACCCTTATCGGAAGTGAAGCCGGCAAAAGCGTTGCTACCCAAGTGCCCCTGCTAATGCGCCGAAATACGGACCAATCGCTTTCCCTTCGCGGACATATGATGCGCCATACGGATCATCATCTGGTTTTTGAAAATAATCCCGACGTGCTCGCCTTGTTCGCGGGTCCTAACTGCTATGTAAGTGCAAGTTGGTATGAAGAGCGAGGATCCGGCAGTACCTGGAACTACGTAACCGTACATGTAAGAGGTACATTGCGTTTTACAGACGAAAGCCAAACAATCCAACTGCTCGCGGATCTGACCCGGAAATTTGAAGAGGAACAGGAGCGTCCTCAAATGCTGGAAGACCTTTCCGGGCAATATGTCACAAACGCAATAAAGGCGATAGCCGGTTTTGAAATTGAGGTAAAGGAAATATACCCGGTCTTTAAGCTCAGTCAAAATCAGAACGAACAGAGCCACAAAAACATAATAGACCAACTGCAAAAAAGAGCGCGATACGGCGATAGAGAGATTGCGCAGATGATGGAGGCACGACGTCGCAAATAAATTGATGGCCCTGAAAAGGAATTGTTTGCCCCGTAGGTTATGCCTTTGTTATTGGCACGAATCATCAGCGTGTACTAAGGTTTAAGTTCCGATCATTGCCTACTTTTAATTGTACGGCACACCGCAGCTTTGCAGCCATAAGGAGCGTATGGAGGAAAAAATTGAAACGCTTATGGCTTACGCAGGACAAATTATAACTCATCCCTCATTGGGACTTACCATTCGTTTTTTAAAGACCCACCTCGAAACCGCCGGATTGGGATGGGAGGCGGAATATACCATAGAAACCGGGCGGCATAAGAGGATGCTACCGCATACCCATATCCACTCTGACGAATGGTTTCAGGTCTTGCAGGGAGAATGCCGTTTCCGGCTGAATGGGAAAACCTACAAAGCCCGGCGAGGCAGCGAAATTTATTTACCTGCTGGTCAGTCGCACACTCACCCGTGGAATATCGGCAAGCAAGCTCTGGTGATGCGAAATATTATGTTGTTGAACGCCCCCAACCAGACAGACCACGGTGAGATAAAACGGATTGAAGAATATCTCGAACACTGGTTTCACCTTGCTTGTCGCGGGCAGGTTAAAAAAGACGGGAATCCCTATCTGCTTCAGTCGGCTGTGTTCTTTGAAGCGCTGAAAAAGCAACTGGTGTTCGGTAGCTTTCCTCCGCTGCTGCAGGACATAGTTTTGAAGCCGCTCTCTATAGTTGGAAAATGGAAAGGGTATCGCCGCACCTACTACGAATAATACCTTGTGCCTTATACTGCGGGAATATCCACTTCGAAGCAAGAGCCGCTACCCTCTTTGCTTGACACAGAGATGCGACCATTGTTTTTTTGTAGAAACTCGTTGATAAGCACGAGGCCCAGACCCACCCCGCGCTCACCATAGGTTCCCTTGTGGCTCACTCTTTTTGCCGGGTCGAAAAGTCCCTCGACCAGGTCCGGAGACATGCCTATGCCTTCGTCGCGAACCTGTAGAATGATGCGGTCGTTTTCCTTTCTGCCCGATACTTCTACCTGTTGCCCTTCATGAGAGAATTTGATAGCATTTACTACCAGGTTGCGCATGATAAAAGCCAGTTGTGCACGATCGAACCGGGCAATACAGACATCATCTATTTTCTGCGTAAGCGTTACTGATTTATGTGCGGCAACATTGTTCAGCAGCTTCCGGGTTTGATCAGCCAGTACACTGATGTCCACTGCTTCACTTCGCGTTTCACTGTTTTTTATCTGTGCCGATCCCCAATGCAGCAGGTTGTCCAGCGTTTCCAGTGTAGCAGAAGCAGAAAGATGCAGGTTGTTCAGCATCATCCGGCGCTCTTCTTCATTCAACACTTCAGACTCGAAAAGTTCGATAGAACCAATAATGCTGTTGAGCGGGCTTCGAAGGTCGTGGCTGATGACGGCAAACATCCGGTCTTTGGTTCGGTTGGCCTCTTCAAGCTCTTCATGTTTCTCGAGCAGTTCGCGATGCTTTTTTCGCTTTTGCACCACGGTAGAAACAGCAAAACCCGCCAGCAGTAGTGATACCGAACTAAAACCAACAAACAGATTGCGCTGCCGTGTGCGTTCTCTGCTCATCCTTGACAGTGCGTCCACCTCGTCCTGCACCTTTTGCATTTCTACGGCCATCCGTGTGCGCTCCACATGCGCACGTTCGTCCACGCCTTTGAGCTTGCTGTGGTAATCCATTACATCGTCAAAAACCACAGCCGCTTCTTTATACTTTCCCTGCGCTGTCAAAATCTGATGCAGCAACACGCTATTGTCGTAATTCAGGTCCACATCATCGAGGTCTTTGGCAATACCGAGACTTTTTTGCAGATAACTGTATGCAAGATCGTAACGCTTCATTTTCACATACACACCGGCTATCATCTGCGCAGCCCCGGCAATGCGCACCGGGAACCGGTTTACGGTATGTCCAATCAAGGCACTGTCGAGATACAACAATGCTTTGTCATACTGACCAAGTTCTTTGTAGGCAATTCCCAGGTTCAGAAACACATCCGGCAGCGGCGGAAGCCAGGTGCTGTCCGATATATGGCTGCGTGCCTGCTGCAATACACTCAGGGCTTTATCATAAGCTCCCATCTGGCCATAGAGCACGCCGAGATTGTTCCACACGGTCACCTCCATATCCTCATTTCCGATTCGTGTTGCATAGGCCAGTGAGCGTTCGGAGTACAAAATGGCGTTTTTGTAATCATCTACCTGACCATACACCATCCCGATTTTATAATTCACATCAGCGATATGAAAATCGTCATGCAGCTTTTCATAGATAGAAATGGCTCGCAAAAACCAGCCCAATGCACCTGCAGAATGTTGCTGCATGCCTTCATTGATTCCGGCCAGTACATATACATCGGCCAGCTTTGCCTCCAGCTTTAGCTTTTTATAATGCTCTATACTCTGCTCATAATAGCTCATTGCTTTCTTATACTGGGCCAGGTGCATTTCGCGTGTACCCAGCAACCAGGAGGCATCCGCAAGTCCCTCTGCATAGCCCACTTTTTGTGACAGCTCATAGGCCGCACGGGTCAGGTTCAACGCGCTGTCAGGATCTACGGGAATGAGCATCTTAATACTACCCAACATGCGATTAATCTTTTGAGTATCGCTGGTAGTATAAGATGGCCTCGATTGTGCAGTAAAAAAACAGAGGAGAAAAAGGCAGATAAGAGTTGTACGCATCATCATCAGAAACTAAGCTGTCCGCGAATTTAATTCTATACCGCTCAATATAAAATATCCTGAACGTTTTTTTCATTCGTTTGGTCAGATTTTCAAGCCTGCTGGTCAGCCGGCAGCCCATAAAAAAGCCGCAGTGCGCTGAAACACTGCGGGCCAATACCCCTGACCGGAGCGGTTATCTTCTTCTCTTGATGGAACAACCGATAGATTTGGTGGTATTCGGCTCCATATCATTACCGGTCAACATATAGTCAATGGCTTTTCTTAAATAAATAACCTTTGATTCCTCGGGATTTGCCGGGTTATCTTCCATAGCACCTTTGTAAACCAACTTTCCACCGGCATCAAACAAAAAGACTTCCGGAGTGCGGGTGGCACCAAAAGCGTCGGCAAATTCAGCATTTTCGTCTATGAGATAGGGCACCCGATAGTGCTGCTTCTGAGCATATTTTTTCATAGCGTCGGGCGCATCCTCGTCGTTTCGCTGGGCTTCGTTGGAGTTGATGATAACCATACCGATACCTTTTTCGAACGCATATTTCATCATCTCGGCCGTTCGCTTCTGGCTCCTGATCACGTAGGGACAGGTATTGCAGGAAAACATCACGAGCAGACCATTGTGGCTTCGGGCTTTTTCAAGCGATACAGGGTTGCCGTTGACAGCCGGAAGGATTTTTTCAGAAAGGGGAATTTTGCTGCCAATCGGTAAACTTTCTATGGTGTGCTGGGCAGCCGACACCATAAAACCCGCTGCCAGAGCGAGGGTAAACGCCATTTTCTTCATGATTGTCTATAAGTTTTCGACTAAAAGTAGCGGCTTTCCCGCGCCTGTATGAATATGAATTCAGCTATGATGTAACTCTTTCTTTTCGGCATCTTTAGCTAAGAGAATGCTCACATTCAGCTCATATCCCAGTAGAATAATAAAGGTATTCAGCCACATCCAAACCATAAAGGCAATGATGGTGCCGATAGGGCCATACACCTGATTGTAGTGTATGAAATTATTGGCAACAAAGAAAAATGCCGTAGTGGTTAGTGCATTGGCAAAAGTGGCAAAAATGGATCCGGCAGAAACAAACGGAAACCTGTTGGTCAGTGACGGACCGTAGGTGTAAATGATGGAAATGCAACTGAAAATTATTGCGAGCACGATGAACAGACTCAATATCTTGACGGCTACCACACTATTAAAAATATTAAGGAGCAGACTATTTACAGCGCTGGTTTGAATGATCAGTACGCCCAGCGAAACGATAGCCACACAGATAAGCATCACCGTAAGTTTGATAGCCGTCCACCTGCGTTTCAATCGCGACCGATCTACATACACCGGAGTGGTACGGTCGAAACTGCGCATGAGCCCCATCATACCATTGGAAGAAAAGAACAAGACCAGAAGGATACCAAAAGAAAGGAGGTCTCTGCGCTCTTTGTTCAGAAATTCGTCGAGCACATGGATAAGGCTTTCGCGGACCGAAGTGCGCGGCATCACTTGCAGGATGGTGGAGGTGATGGTATTCTGAACATTACCCAGCGGAAGATAAGGCAGCAGTGAAAACAAAAACAACAAAGTGGGCGGAATGGCCATCAAAAAGTTGTAGGTAACGGCGGCGCTCCGCTCATTGAGACGGTTGTTGCGTATCTCCTTCAGAAAAAAACGACCTACAGCATACAGGCTTTGCCCTCCAAAAGCAGGCGGATAGATCTTTCTGGCAAACCGGGACAGGACGTGCAGACGCAGCCACCTTGCGATAGCGTTTTCAATTTTCGTCATTCCGGCGGCAAACTAAAGATTATTCAGGATAAAGTTGGTCATCCGCCGGTATAAATGATAACGGGTGTTTCCGCCTGAAATGCCGTGGGCTTTGTTTGGGTAGTATTCGCTGTCGAATTCCTTATCGGCTTTGATCAAGGCATCCACCATCATTACCTGATTCTGAAAATGCACGTTATCATCGCCGGTACCATGGATCACCAGAAACTTCCCTTTCAGGCCGTTCACCATTTTCTCAGGCGCATTATCGTCATAACCTTTTGGATTTTCACCGGGGGTGCGCATGTAGCGTTCGGTATAAATATTATCATAAAAACGCCAGTTGGTAACCGGGGCTACAGCAATGGCCGCCTTAAACACATCGCTGCCTTTGAAGATGCAGGTACTGCTCATAAAGCCTCCATAACTCCAGCCCCATATTCCTATCCTGTTTTTATCTACATAGGGCAAGCCAGCAAGATGTTTCGCTACAGCTATCTGGTCGTTGCTTTCCAGATTACCGAGCTGCAGATAGGTTTTCTTTTTGAAACGCTCACCCCGGAAGCCGGTGCCGGTGCCGTCGGCACATACAATGATGTAGCCGTGTTGTGCAAGCATCTGATGCCAGAAAAAATCGGAGACAGGAAACCGGTCCGCAACGTTCTGAGAGCCCGGGCCGCTGTACTGAAACATCAATACCGGATATTTTTTCTCAGGATCAAAGTTTGGTGGTGTGATCATCCAGGCGTTAAGCATCGCACTGTCTCCGGGCAGTCTGACAAACTTGAGTTTGCCCAGATTGTATTGCCTGAGCTTTTCTGAAAATTCCTTGTTGTCTTCGAGCGTACGAATAATCTTTCCGGACTGATCCCGGAGATAATATACCGGTGGCTCGTTTAGCCGGGAATATTTGTCGAGAAAATACCGGTAACCGTTGATGGTGGTAATGGCGTGGGTACCGGCCTCGGGCGTGAGTTCTTTTTTTCTCTTGCCATTCCATTTTACAGCGTACAGCCTACGTTCCAGCGGCGATGTCTCGGCGGCGGTGTAATAAAGCAATTCTTCCTTTTCATCTACACCGATAAGCTGGTCAATATCATAGTTACCCTTAGTGAGCCGGGTCAGTTTTTCACTCTTCCAGTCCCAGCGATAAAAATGATTGTAACCGCTCATTTCGCTATTGAAAATGAAACTACGTTGATCAGGAAGAAACTGAAGATTGTCATTGATCTCGATATAGTAAGGGTTGGATTCGGTAAAGATCGTCCTGGTATTGCCGTTTTGGGCATCGGCCAGCAAAAGCCGAAGCTTATTCTGATGGCGATTGATGCGGTAGATACAAAGCTGACCGGGATCTTTTGTCCACTTAATCCGCGGGATGTAGATGTCGGTATGAGTGCCCAGATCGGCAGAAACCGTGTTGAGACTGGCCAGTTCGTAAATATGTATGGACACTATCGAATTGGGCTGGCCTGCCTTTGGATACTTGTAGCGATATGGCGTGGGATAAAGGCTGTCATAAATCGTCATGGTGTATTCGGGTACCTGTCGCTCATCGAATCGGTAATAGGCGATATGCTTCCCGTCGGGAGCCCATTCGTAGGCCCTGGTAAACTCAAACTCCTCCTCATACACCCAATCGCAGTTGCCGTTGATGATCTCATTTCGCTTCCCATCATGGGTCACCTGAGTCACTTTGCCGCTTTTCAGATTGCGTACATACAAGTTGTTGTCTTTAACAAAGGCAACATTCTTATTGTCTGGTGAAAGGCTTGCGTGAAGTATCTTTTCATCATCTACCGACTGAAGATTTTTTGTAGCAGGATCGTAGAGATATACCCTGTACAGCACCGAGCGACGATAAATATTCTGTGGTTCGGTAAACAGCAGCAAACGCGTTTCGTCGTTGCTCCATTCATACTTTTCAACATGTAGCTTCTTGCCTTCAAAAGTCAGGCTATTCTCAAAGAGCTGCTTTTGCCTTTCTCCGGTTTTCAGATCGTAAAGACCGATGCTTTGAAGACCGTTTTCATCATCAATTTGTGTAAAATGCACACCATCCCTCATGGCATTGAAACCAGGAACTGATTTCATGCGAAAAGTGCCCTTGCGCCAGATGTCTTCGAGGGTGATCTGCTTCTTCTGTGCCAGGGCGGCATTACCGGTCAGAAGTAAAATGATGATGAACAGTCTTTGCATAACTATTGACTTAAGTAGCTTTCAAAAATAACTTTTGGTATCAGAAGCCCGAAATGTGCGTGGGTGAAAAATCGGGGGAAAAAACAAAAGGCGCCCTGGGGCGCCACAAAAAATGATACGGGATGGACTAATAATCAATGGTAGCCTGTATGCCCCGGTCGATCAAAGCCTCAGCTTTTGGCCGCAAAAATTCAAAACTGCCTTTTTTTACCCCATACTTTCCTTTATGGTGGATAAACATCGCACATTGTTCGGCCTGCTCGGGAGAGTGGTCACAAATCTCCATCAGCGACTGGATCACCCAATCGAAAGTATTGACATCGTCATTCCAGACCACCAGATTATGACCCGCATCGCTCAATATTCCGAGATCTGCATCTTCCTGCGTTTGCCATCTTGTACTGTTCATTACTACACTAAATTTTGGCAAATTTATAAACACGCGGACATATATACCAAACGAATTACCTGACCCGCGGACATTATCTTGCGGCATGTTTGTGAAAAAGACAATGGACGAACTACAGCGGATGCCTGCTTCAGAAGCGCGGGCGGCTTCAAAATTCCCTGTTATCCTTATTCTCGACGACATCCGAAGCATGCATAATGTTGGCGCTGCGTTTCGCACGGCAGACGCGTTTGGCATCGAAGAAATATTTCTTTGCGGATATACTCCGGTACCCCCGCACCGCGACATTCGCAAAACCGCCCTTGGCGCTACGGAAACAGTGAAATGGCGGCACTTCGGCACGACTATGGCAGCGGCAGACACTGCGCGGGACATGGGTTATAAAGTGTATGCCGTTGAACAAACGCATAACAGCCTTCCTCTGCAGGCGCTGAACTGGACAAATGAGCCCGTGGCCTTAGTGTTTGGGAACGAAGTTGCGGGTGTACAGGAAGGCGTTTTGACCAAGGCAGACGCCAGCATTGAAATACCCCAATGGGGCGCAAAACATTCGCTGAATGTATCAGTGTGTATGGGTGTCGTGCTTTGGGAACTCGCCCGGCAAACCTTGCAGAAATAGCCAACAGCAGTGTGCTGAGGCGCAGGGGCAAAAAGACCGGTGCAAATTGATGTTAAAATTCCTCCCGGAGGCTTTATCAACCGGGTGCAAAGAAGCTGCTTATAAGCTCAGGGCTTACGCGTATCTTTGCCACGGTGCCAAACCTCGAGGGTGCAGTGTTCTGCTACGGCAGGATGTACTGTACCACAACGTAAGGTCCCCGCTCAAACGGGGACTTTTTTTTTGCAAATCACTTTCACTTAAGGCAGCAGGTATCGATACAGTTTTTGACCTAAGCATACCTATCGTTTCCACCTTATAAAGGATTAGAGCCCACTAGAGCAGGCTCTTTCGGGGTTTCCTAAGCGTTCGTTAACCGGTTGCAAAGCCGGCGTTAAGCCCCGGTCTGTTGCTTGTACTGCATGGCGACGGGTTGCATCTTTACATCATCAAAACAAAACAGCCGCTACAAGAGAAATCTGAAACGGCAACATCAGAAAAACAGAAAACAAAACAAACAGCTTGATATAGGGAAAGAAGATCACCTGAAACTCGTCTCCATTCTCTCCTTATATACAGAAAAAGGACCCTGTCTAGGGTCTTTTTTGCTTTGATAGACTAATGTAAATACAGCGAGGGTCATGAGAAAGTTACGATAAACCCAATAAGTCCGGGGTATAACGCCAATCAATTGCAACGACCGGTGCACGCCGGCTGTATATGCCGGTCTGCATGGTGGATCGTCTCGCAAATGAGCCGGTCAAGGTCTGAAGCAGATTTGATAATACCTTCCACCACAAAAGCACGCTCCTCTTGTGTCAGTTCGTGTTGCTGCAACAGCCCGGCAAAACCCAAAAGACTGCTCAGAGGTGCACGCACTACATGCGATTGCTTCCAGGAAATTTCTCTGAGTACCGTGTTCTGATGTTCGATCTTCTGAAGGTATTGCTCCTGCTCTGTTATATCACAGGCGGTCACGACCTTTGCCGCACGGCCCTTATACTCGATACGTTGCGTGTATATCTCAACGGTTATGATCTCACCATTCGCCTTTTTGTGACGCACCCTTCCGGTAAAGCTCTGCAAATTCCTTCGGTCAATACGCTTCAACAACCGCTCCAGCATGTCTATGTCTTCCTTCGGCCGGATATCCCGTAGCGTCATGGAAAGAAACTGCGCGCGTGAGTAGCCATATTGATGAATCGCTTCTTCATTCACATCGAGAAACTGAAGTGTAGCCGCATCGAAGATCCACTTAGGCAAAGGTCCGTGATCAAACATGATCCGATATCGGTGCTCAGAATGTGACAATCTTGTTTCCCGCTCTTCCAACTCCCGGATCTTTGCCTTCTGATCGAGATAAAAATATTTAAGGAGATAAAACAACAGAATAGCAGTGACCGCCACAAAAAGGAAACCCTTCATGGTTTCGAAGCGGTGGTATTTCTGCAAATCTAACCGGGCAAAAATGGCCCCGCTGCTATAAATCCACATAAAGCCAGCGGCGGCATAGATACAAGTAACGAAGGTTGCAGGTCTTTTCAATCAAAACGTTTTTTTTCAATTAATAATTTTCATGAAGTTAAAAATCAGTGAATTGAAAAGGGAATGATTGTCGTCAGGGGTTTGGCAACGGTGTAGGTCGGAGGGCACGCAGCCCGTTAGCCGTTCTTTCCTGTAAGAAAATACATCTTGAGACCGCCTTTATTTTTTGCCTTGACTACACCCCGGTCTTCTACAGTGAACAAAGTACCGAGCAGTGCATGTGTTGTTTCCGAAATGTTGATCTTCCCCGGTTCGCTGCCCTGCTGCATACGGGCTGCGGTGTTTACAGTATCGCCCCAGATATCGTAGGCAAACTTTTTTACCCCGACAATGCCTGCTACTACCGGGCCGGTATGCAGGCCCACCCGGATATCGAAAGCCTTACCTCCGGAAGCACGTCGGCGTAGAGCGATAAACTCTTTTATCTCCAGGGCGGCGAGCGCTACTTTATGCGCATGGAGCGGATCTCCGTTGGGCAAGCCGCACACCGCAAGGTAAGCGTCGCCTATGGTTTTGATCTTTTCTATCCCGTGCTTTGAAATGATATCGTCGAATGCCTTGAAGCAGGTATCAAGCTCGGTCACCAGTTCTTCCGGACTCATCTTCTCACCTGCCTTAGTAAAGTCCACAAAATCAGTAAACATCACGGTCACTTCATCATAAAGCCGTGCTTTGGTAGCCCCGGTGCTCTTTAATTCTTCCGCTACTTCCGAGGGCAGGATATTCAATAACAAATCGTCGGACTTACGCTTTTCAATCTTCAGTTCTTCGTGTTGTTGCTGCACACGATTTTTTTGTTCGAGCACTTCGGCGGTTCGTATGTTTACCTGGCGTTCTAATTCCTCATTCTGATTTTGCAAGATGCGTTTGTTCTCCTGTTCCTGCGCCAGTGTTCGTGCAGACAATACCTGAACCTGATCCAGTTGCACCAGCAGATTTTTATTCATGCCGGAAAAACGATAAGCCAGATACACTGACATCGATATGGGCACACTCAGGATGGCAAACAGAATAGCAAAGGTCCACACCATTCCGGCACGGGTGTCATCTACTTCAAAATATCCGCCATTGGCAAAGGTGATAATACTAACCAGCAAAATAAGCCCGGTAAAAGAGATGAGTCCCACACTAAGAATGCGTGCGCCGGGCACTTTTTTGTAAATGGCAATCAGCGTAATGATAAGCGCCTCGAAGGCCACGGAAAGAATCAGCACAACCAAACCCAGCATTGAAGCCTCAAAATGAATAAACCTGAGTAGAGCCACAATGATGGCCAGTACGCGAATCACCCATTTCCATAGCGAACGTTTCTTTTCGAATACTACGTTTATAAATTCATTGAGCGCCAGACAGGCAGCGACAGCGATAAAAAAGGAAGATAAAACGGCGACGAGTTCCCAGGAAGGCCAGTTTACATAGCGGACAATAAGCGCAGAAAAAAACAGGCAGGACAGACAAAGGCTGAAAATACTGTAATAAAGATTGGAAAGCTCGCTGCGCCAATACAAGAACAGAAAAAGATGCAACAGACTGAAGGCCAGAAACAGACCCATCAGCACACTGGTGCTGAGCGTAAGAATAAAACGGCTCTGGTATTCATCAGCCACAAGGCCGTCGGCATCCCTTGTCCTCAAACTAAAACCGGTAAAAAAGCTGTGAAAAACCTTCAGGTTGCGGCGCGCTTGATAATTTACAAATCTTACCGCCAGCAGGTGGTCGTTAGTGTCCGAAAAACTTAGGAAAAACGGCCGGTTCTGGGGATCGAAATACTGCACACTATCCCGTGGACTTACCTGGCCAAAACGGTGAATGAGCCTGCCGTCGAAATAAATTTCACTGGCGCCGAGCTGCGATAGACAAAAGGCAATGGGCACGTTGATCAGACTGCTGTCCATGCGTAGATGGATCCTTAACCACGCCACCCTGTTCAATGAATCTTCTTTGAGAAATCTGGAATTCACGTTCCCCCAGCCGGCATCAGAAAACGAAGGACTGGCAAAAATCTGGCTGTCCGCAAACCTGCACAACACATGGGCAGAAAGGTCGCGATCCAGACTGTCTTCCGACAGCAAGACCGCTGGTGATTGCTGGGCTTTTGCAAGCGTCGCACCGATCCAAAACAAAACAAACAATATTCTTTTCATTGTGCCCGGTAGGAAGCCTGAAAGTAACCAATTAGCCGAAAGAACAAAAACAAGCGTTTGATTGCACCAAAAGTACCCGTCTTCCGCAATCCTTATTCCGGCCGGTTTGTTGCCCGATTGTTAATACGATTAAAACGATATTAATTTTAACTTAGAAACTCTACTTTTGACGCACTAACATCAATCATTATGACCAACCAAACACCACTTGCTAAGGCTGTTAAGAGAAAAATGGCGGTAGCTTTAGCTTTTCTGCTATGGTACACCGTCGAATTTGTAGAGCAAGTGGATAATCTGTTTGCGACGATCTTTGCCTAACAACCCAAAGCTTCCTACCGGGAAATATCAAAGAAATAGTCCGTCAACACTAAGAGAAAAAATAAAGCAACAGCTATAAAAAAGAGGGTGGAAAGTAGTTTTACATCTTTGACGGGAAGTCTCATTGTGCTTCAAAGCGTGGTTATGCCTCTGCAGGCTAAGGTAGGTATTTTTAACTTATTTTAATCTTATTATAATTTCATTTCTGCGGAAAATCCTAAGAAACCTGGCCTTTGCAGACTGTCTTGTTTCTCGATAAGTTTCGAAAATGATTTTAGCTTTGAAGTTGCGCATAAAAAAACTTCAGCTATGAGAAAACTGGTTTCCTTAATGCATGTAAGCCTCGACGGATTTGTCGGCACTAAGGACGGAAGCCTCGCATGGGTACGGACGGATCCACCGGTATTTGAAATATCTGATGAACAGACGCGCAAAGCAGACATAGCCCTCTATGGCCGGAGGACCTTTGACCTGATGGAGGCATATTGGCCAACGGCTGCAGATCAACCCAACGCCACCGTGCACGACAAAAACCACTCGAAATGGTATGCGGCAACGGATAAATATGTACTGTCTCACACACTTGCCGAAGATGAAAAACGCAGGATACACACCCTGAGTCATAACGTTGAATCACGAATTCAGGACTTAAAACATGGAGGCCATCAGAATATTTTGCTTCTTGGTAGTCCTTCGTGTATGCGCTACCTGCTGGCGCAACAACTAATAGACGAGCTCCTCCTGTTCATAAACCCGGTTTTTCTGGGCGAGGGCATTCCTCTGTTCAGGCATGCACCGCCGGCACAATTAAACTTGTTGGAGACAAGAGAACCGGGACGGGGCGTTATTGCGCTGCACTATGCTATTCAGTACAACAACGCTACGCCATCGTCATGACCCCGAATGCGGAAACATCACTGGCCGGCAGCGCGGTGATCATAAGGCTTACGGCTCTTTGGGGACTCTGTGAATGCGGCCTTGGTGGCTGGATGCATGCCCTGCACCTGCCCCTTACCGGCTTCTTTGTGGGGGCTGCCTCCATTGTTCTTATTGCATTGATCGGTTATTACGCTGAAAACAAGTTTTGTACTGTTCTTCAGGCTACTGCCACCGTAGTCCTCATCAAGGCTGCGGTCAGTCCACAGTCTCCCCTACCCGCTTATATTGCCGTTGCGTTTCAGGGGTTCACCGGTGCATGCCTTTTTGCCTTGCTTTCCTATCGGGCTGCGTGCATGTTCGTTGCAATCGTTACTATGCTCGAATCGGCATGGCAGAAACTGATCATCGCCACAGTAATTTTCGGTAAGTCTTTGTGGCAATCTTTTGATGCTGCGCTGGCTTCATTGTTTAAAGAATTTCATCTTGCAGATGGCTTTGCTTACAGTACCGCCTTTGTGATCATCTATACAGGCATCTACTTTATCTGGGCAATTATTGTAGGATTCTGGATGATGAAATTGCCCGGTTATCTGCGCCAGAATGCCGAAAGCTATTCGGCCGAAATCAGAAAGGCAAGCATGCAACACATAGAGCCGCCCAGGCAGACGTTTAAAAAGGCAGGCCGCTGGATACTGCCGGTGGTTGCCCTGCTGTTGTTTATTTTTTTGTGGTATCAGGGTAGGCAAAAGCAGGCATTTTTTGTCATTCTGCGCACAGTCGCTGTCATTGCAGCATATATGGTGCTTGCCGGCCCAATGTTGCGCTGGTACCTCAAAAGGCAACTCAAGAAAAATAGCAGCAACACTCATTTGAATGCAGCCTTACAACACCTCCCTGCGCTTAGAAAAGCAGCACCCCTCGCCTGGCAGTTGGCCGGAAAGGAAGACAACAAAATCCGGAAGGTGCAGAAGTTTTTTATCCTGATGATCATTATCGCCATTCATCCAACCGATGTCCTCGAATAATATTTACATACTGTCAAGACCTGTACGCTCGGGGAAGACCACCGAACTGTGGCAATGGACACAGCAGCGATACGCCATGGGTATTTTGACACCGGACAGTCCCGACGGCAGGACGATATATGATTTAGCAACAAAGCAGTCGGTAAGATTTGAAGCGGATGACACTACAGAAGATGCATGGATTATCGCAGTAGGAAAATTCAGGTTCCTCAGGGAAGCTTTCCTTCAGGCGCAGAAAATTCTGGCAGAGGCATCGCAGGCGGATCCCGATTGGCTTGTTATTGATGAGGTTGGAAAACTGGAATTGGAACAACAGATGGGTTTCGAGCCCGGATTGACGCAGATCGTCAGAGATTATCAGGCAGGAAAGAAAGGAAAACTGCTTTTGGTGATCCGAGATAGTTTGCTGGAAAAAGCAGTAAATCATTACCAACTGCAGAAGGCGGAGGTGATACAAAACACAGGGGCATTACCATGACAACAAAAAGGACCGGAGTGGTAGTGTGTGGGGGCCAAAGCAGACGAATGGGCGCGGATAAGAGCACACTCGTTTATCATGAGCTGCAGCAACGATATCATGTTTACCATCTTTTGCGCCTCTGCTGCGATCATGTGGTCTTGTCTTGCCGTAGCAATCAGGCCCAAAGCGTCGCAGCGGAATATGAATGTATAGAGGATGATGAAAGCCTCGGCTTGTATGGCCCCGCAGCGGGAGTCCTAACTGTGCACCGTTGCTATCCGGACCACGATCTTCTACTGGTAGGCTGCGACTATCCTTTGATCGAAACGGCAGACCTCCAAATGCTGATATCAGCCTCCCGGGGCATCCGCTCGGCTGCCTTTGTCAACGATGATCAAATGCCGGAGCCCCTGCTTTCTTTGCTATTGAAAAAAGACCTTGACCTGCTCGACCACTCGATACGCTCCCTCGGCGGTTCTATTCGCCGCTTTTTGCAACAACAGCCAATAGCTGAAGTAATCCATCCTTATCCGGAAAGACTAATGAGTGTGGACGATCCGGAAACTTATCAGCGTATTGTGCGACAACTGGGCAGGCAGTCTTAACTTTAATCCATGACAGATGTCTCCACTCAAAACATTGACATCGTACGCTTCGAAGACCTTAGGTTTGGCGAAGCCACCGACTTTGTAGCGGTAGAAGAGCCGCTCGAAATTCAGTTGTCATACACAGATGGTGGACAACGCATCCTCAAGAGCATCTCCGTGACCATGCGGACACCAGGAAATGATGCAGAACTCGCCGCAGGATTTTTTTATACCGAGGGCATCCTCCCTATACTTCCACAAGCGGCACAAGGCGGCCTGTCGATTGCGCACACTGCAGACAACCGAATAAGCGTATCACTTCCCGACGGTATCGACGTATCGCTGAATAAAACCGACCGGAACTTCTATACCACGTCAAGTTGTGGTGTTTGCGGCAAAGCCTCCATCGATGCCGTAAGGACCGGTATCAATACCATTGCTTCCGAAGAATGGACCCTATCCGCGGCCCTGTTGACCCGTTTGCCGGAGCTCCTGCGCACACAACAAGCCGTATTTGAAACTACCGGCGGTCTCCACGCCTCCGCGCTTTTCGACCCTTCAGGAAACCTAATATTACTTCGGGAAGATGTGGGAAGGCACAATGCGTTAGACAAACTCATCGGATATTTTTACCTGAAGCATCAGCTACCGCTTCCCCATTCTGTCTTGCTGTTGAGCGGCAGAGCCAGCTTTGAGCTTATTCAGAAGGCGGCCGCTGCGGGCATAAAAATTGTGGCCGCTGTTGGGGCTCCCTCTAGTCTGGCCTTATCTCTGGCTAAAGACTGCAACATGACGCTTGCGGGTTTTCTGAGGGGTAACCGGTTTAATATTTATTGCGGAAAAGAGCGCGTTGTCCTGTAAATTGCATAGTAGCCCTGTCTTTAAAACCTTTTAGTTTATGAAAATCCGTATCAAAGGAAATTCTGTTCGTATCCGGCTTACCCGGTCGGAGATTGTCAGGTTCGGGAAAGAAGGATACATCGAGGCGACTACTGCCTTTGTGAGCAGCGTGTTCAGCTACGCGCTTCAAAGCCGGCCCGATGAATATGGGCATGAGCTCTCTGCCGATTTCAAAGATGGCGCCGTTACCCTGTATGTGCCTGAAAAGATGGCCAGAGAATGGGTAGAAACGGAGACTATTGGTTACGAAACCTGGATGGACGTGGACAATGGCGAAAAACTCTATCTGCTTTTGGAAAAGGACTTCAAGTGCCTGGATGAAACTATTGAGGACCAGTCAGACAACTTCGAAAATCCGCTGGCTTATAAGCACAATTAAATTAGTTTGCCTGCAACTTACCATGTTTGGAATCCACCCACACATTATCTGAATTCCATTTCAGTTGTTCTTCGAAGCTATGCTGCCGCACCGGACAATGGTTTAACGCACAAAGCTTGCACGAAAAAGGTGCACAGGCATCAATGTGTACGAAAATCTCGATCTTATTTCCGTAGTGGTCGGAAATCATATCTTCCAGAGCATGGATCTCCAGCTCCGCTTCTGCCACCCTGTAGTACCAGGGCAGGGTCATATGTGCGTCCACATGCATCACGTTGCCAAACTGTATTACCCGCATATTGTGCATGTCTATCCACTGCGGGCGCCGGTTTTTCTGAATGAATTCTATCACTTCGTCCAGCAATTGCTCATCGGCCTCGTCCATAATGCCCGCCAGCGACTTACGCAGCACACGATATCCGGTGATCAGAATAATGAGGGCAAATACCAGCGCAACAACACTGTCCAGCCATTGCCAGCCGGTAACCAGCAGAAGGCCCAAACCAAGCAAAATGGCAAAGGTGCTGTAAGCGTCCACCTGTATGTGTTTTCCGGCAGCCTCAAGCGTTGCAGACCGATGCTTCTTCCCTTCTCTGATGGCATAAACTCCGGAAAAATAATTTATCGCGCCCGCAACGGCGGTAATCAGAATTCCATAGTCGAGCCCGTGCAGCGGCTTGGGTTCTATGAGCTGATCCACCGATTCATAAATGATGACAAGACCTGCAATAAAAATCAGAGCGCCCTCAATAGCGGCCGATACGAACTCTGCCTTTCCGTGACCATAAGGATGATTCAGATCGCGCGGGCGAGCAGCAAGAGAGACACTATACAGACCTACAAAACCGGTAATGACATTAACTGTGCTTTCCAAAGCGTCGGTGAGAATAGCCACCGAATGGGTTAGATACCAGGCCGCGAGTTTGGCGAGGAACAAGACTACAGACAGAATGGCAATATACCGCTGAACTTTTACAGGCATCGGCGCAAAGGTAGCAAACACGATGCGGCTACCTCGCAGGAAGCATATATTTCCTCACAAGAGCTCCGCTCCAGCCTGCAAAACCACCAACCAATGCCCCCACAAGCGCCGCAACCACCAAAAAGCTTGTAGCGCCTGGCAGATGAAACAAGGCAGCCATACGCGTGGAGAGTATGTGACCATTGGCAATGTCGGCATAAAGACTCACGGAAAGCCAAAGGATCAGACCAGAAAGAAAACCGGAAAGAAAACCCCTTGCCGGGCTTAGGTAAAAAAGCGCTGCGGATAAAAAGCTTATCACGGCAAGGCTCCACCAGGCAAAGACTTGTTCTGCCAGAAAAGAAAAAACAATTGTTGTCAGGATACAATAAACCAGTCTCATAACTATTTTCCTTTGGGGTGAAGCGTCCATACATGGGTTTGGGACTGAGCGCCCTTAGCATTTCTGGGTAAAAACAACAATCTATAATACTTACCCTCTGCCCACCGGGAAACGGAACTTCCATAAAACGGACTGCCGGGATTCCCCGACTGACCGCCGGGATAAACACCGAATGCGCGAATAGAATCTTTGTCCAGAGAGACTACCATACGCCAAGACGGTCCATGGGTGGGTTTCGCAGCGTTGATGGTTACGCCCCACCCGCCTATCTTCAGGTGTTGATATCCGAAAGCATCAATACGTGCAAGATGTGTAAGTCGGGTGTTCTTGGCTTCATACCAGCTATCTGCCCCTGCTAATCGCGACAAACTATCCTGCCAGTTTTGCCTCACTTGCTCTACGGCCTGTACAATCGCGCTGTGGTAGGCTACAGAGGTGTCGTTCAATAAAATGTCCAGGGTTCTTTCAGGAGAAGGATACAGCGTGCCTGAGAAATCTTTCTTCCAGAGCTTATCGTAAAAAAGTTCCCAAAAAACCTGAAATCTCGTGGCATCGCGGCTATCAGCATTCAATGCACCCTGCCACTCGGCGCGGGCAATAGTGTCGGGTCTTAGCAAGGTTTCCAGTACTGGCATTCCGGCGCGTGCCAGCTCCGAAACCACATCCTGCTGCATGTTCATATTATCTTCGACGGTTGCCGGCGCTGTAGCTGTCAGTAGTTCGTAGATTCTGTCGGATCGAAAATCATGGAAATAGCCGTTGTACCAATAAGGGTAGCTCGTATCGGTTGTGATTTGGTTGGCAGAAAAAAGAAAACCCTGCGCAGGATTGAGCACATGCGGGTTTTCCGCAACCGGAATTTTTTCTCCCCACAGTGTTGCACTGGTATTTCCTTTCATTACGTATCGTCCCTGATCTTTCCATTTATTGATAAAGACGCCCTGACCCCAGATGGCAATATTCCCCGCACGATCGGCATAAATCATATTTTGAGCCGGACATTCAAAATGGGCAATAGCCTCGGTAAACGCCAGATAATCACGGGCGCGATTCAACAGATATACCGCCGCAAGTTCGTTGGAAGCCCGGTGTGCCATCCATTGAACAGCAAAGAGTCTGCCTGTGCCCAAAGGATCCGGAAAACTAGGATCGTACATTATAGGTCCATGCAGGCTGTAATAAACAGTGTCGGTAAAATCGGGCTTTCCCTTAATCCCAATAGTTTCTACTCGTTTATCAAAATTTTTGGACTGTCCGTCGAAAATGTATTGACCTGCATTAAGCCTTTCAATTTCGTAGAAATCTTTTACGTCGCGGTAATTATTGGTAAAGCCCCAGGACAGCGAATCGTTGAAGCCAATGATGATGCCCGGAGCCCCGGGTAGAGACACACCGTAAACATTCATTTCAGGCGACTGTAACTGCATCTCGAACCAAAGCGAAGGAAGATTCAGCCCCAGATGCGGATCATTGCATAGGATAGGAGCCCCGGTGCGGGTATGCACGCCGCCCAACACCCAGTTGTTGCTACCCACAGCAGTTTCGTAATCGTCGAGCCTGGCCACTGCTTT
>OFTY01000498.1_pt1 | contig 27466 bp, 25 predicted proteins | sample 1775061 | NCBI WGS metagenome assembly OFTY01 (sample SAMN08195773, study PRJEB24354) | sludge metagenome | isolation source: sludge from phenol fed wastewater aerobic bioreactor B | place: India: Nagpur | collected 2016-09-16 | reverse complement strand
AAAAATTAATCCCAATTGCAACAGCACAGCAGAACAGACACATAACCCGGAATCAATGAAAACTTTATTAATTATTAACCTATTACGGGCCAAGCCTTGAGCATTAAGCATTACACTCAAAATAACCAGAGGGATAAATCACCTGTACTAGGAACAGGCCATGACCTGGCACTGCGAAGTCGGCTTTTGAACAGTCTTTTGCCTGTATAATATTGCGGAAATCTTCTATTGTGATCCTTTGCCTCCCCACCCGCAACATGGTTCCTACCAGCCCGCGGACCATGCCACGCAGAAAACGATTGGATCGCACCCGGTATACTATATAATGATCACGCTGTTCCCACTCACTGTGCTGAATGGTACAATTGAATGTATGTACCTGCGAATTGCGTTTGGAGAAACTGGTAAAATCGGTATACTCTTTTATAGTGGCTGCTGCTTCACATAGCTTTGCCATATCAAGATGATAAGGATAGTAATAAGCCCTATCGTATATAAACGGATCTTTTTGCTGGTATATATAATATTCATACTCCCGGGCTATCGCATCAAACCGGCTGTGTGCTGTAGGCTTTACGGGTATAAACCGCTTCAGCATTATATCCGGCGGCAGCATGGCATTGATATTATATACTGCCTTTTCTGAAAGTGTAAGTGCTGTATCTACATGGAAGAAGTTCTGCCTTGCATGTACGCCTGCGTCTGTACGCGACGAGCCTGTCAGTTCAAGCGGCTGCCGGAAAAATGTTTCCAGTACCCGCTGTAGTTCGCCCTGGATGGTCATTGCATTATCCTGCACCTGGAAACCTGCATACCGGTTACCTTTATAAGTCACCTCCAGGAAATATCTGTTCATCTATGCGCGGATTTTAGGGCACAAGATACGGTAGAGGGATATAAATGTTGCTGGTTTAGCAGAGGCAGTTAAGTTGGCAATTTGCAGTTCCGTTACCTCAGCTTGCACCTAGTTCCTTTTTTGCCTCTCAAACTACTTCACCATTTTTTTAAACTTATTAACGTACTCTTCTGTACGGAGCAGGGTTGACAGTTCGCGGAAGCGTCCGGGATCTGACACATTGGGATAGGCGGTTTCCAGGAACCGGTACAAGCCTTCATCATTGGCAAAAAGTTCTGACAAGGCTTTGATCTGTTGTGTAGAATAACATTTTATACGCAGTATCTTTTTGGCTACTTCTGTTCTTTCATAAGCAGTAATCGCATCCATCATTTTGATACGGAGTTTGTCTACATCCTGGTCTGTGGCAAAATTGCGGCAGGTCTTATTCACTGCATCCACGGCAACCGGCGGCTCGGCCACTACCCTGGTTACGGTATCTTTTATTTCCTGTTTTACTTCCTGCTGTACTGGCGGAGGATCGTTTTTTACTACCACTACGGGTGTATCTTTTTTCTCTTGCACTTTAGAAGTTCCTGTATCCTGCGGTTTGGCTGCTGGTACGTCCATGGTTACCTGTGCCTGGATCGCTTTTTCAAACGGAATAATGATGGAAATGGTATCGGCACCGGAAGCGGATATATCTGCAAAGGTCATTTTTTTACCTTCTTCATCATCAGTCTCACTAATACGGGTAATCACCGGTTTCACCGGGGCCTTGCCAGCCGTCTTTTTTGTATCTGTTGCTACTGCATCTCTTTTTACCAGTGTAGTATCAGGTATTGTAACAGTTTTTACTACCGGGGCAGTTACTGCCGTATCCTTACTAACGGGTTTCTGATTGTTGGTTGTTACTATAACCGGTGGAGGATCTTTTTTTACGGTCACGGACGGATCAGCCGGTTTGTTGATAGGTGTTGCCAGTTTAACAGAGGCATATAATACAGCAGTATCATTTACCACCCCCGACATGAGTTGCGCAAAAGCATCGTTGTTCTTTTTTTCACCATATAAAGTATCGCTGGCAGCTGCAGGAGGTTTAATAGCGTGTAGGGATTCCTGGTTCTGCCAGTTCACAAGCGACCAGTTCTGACCGTTCTCGTTTTTTAACAAATATCCATGATCTTTTTTGTGTATGCTGACGGTAAAGAACTGCTCCGGGTAATGGTTGCCGGGAAAGCCGATAGATAACGGGTAAATAGTATCCTTGCATCCGGCAATTACCAGATGACCAATGGAGGATGAACTGTAGACCTTTCCCTGGGTACGCACATAAAATGGCTGGCTATCATCGGATTGGATAAACAGAAAATAAGCCGGTTGTTGTGCCAATACTGACAGGCAGGGAAATGCTAAAAGAATAACTGCCGACGCAATTCGCTTCATGCTAAGATTGCTGATTATAGCAAATCTAGGCATTTGCTGTTAGCCTGCAACCACTTGTACATTTTTTTATATATTAATTGAGGGCCGATTATCTTTATGCCCCTTAACATAGTTTACCATGAAGAAAGTTATTCTATTGATTTGTTTATGTGCAGCACTACGCCCGGCAATAGCCCAGGAAGACGCCGCTCCGCAGGATACTACCTGGAAAAAAGTTTACCGTGCCAGTGCTCCCAAGATCAACGACCTGGTTCATACTAAACTGGATGTAAAGTTTGACTATGCCAAGTCGTACATGTACGGAAAAGCCTGGATTACGCTGAAGCCACATTTTTATGCCACCGATTCACTGGCACTGGACGCCAAAGGCATGGACATTCATAAAGTGGCCATTGTAAAAGGCGGTACCCAAACACCATTGAAATATCAATATGATGGCTGGATACTGAACATTAAACTGGATAAAAGCTATAAAGGCGGCGAGAACTATACCATTTTTATTGATTATACATCCAAACCGAACGAGTTGCAGGTACAGGGTAGTGCCGCCATTACCGATGCCAAAGGATTGTATTTCATCAATCCTACCGGCGAGGAAAAAGATAAACCCACACAGATCTGGACACAGGGTGAAACTGAAGCAACTTCTGTATGGTGCCCCACTATTGACAAGCCTGATCAGAAAACTACGGAAGAGATCACAATGACCGTTCCGGCCAAATATGTTACGCTCTCCAATGGTTTGCTGGTATCACAAAAGAAAAATACAGACGGCACACGTACTGATACCTGGAAAATGGATCTGCCCCACGCTCCTTATCTTTTCTTTATGGGCGTAGGCGATTTCAGCATTACGAAAGACAGTTACAAAGGCAAAGAGGTAAGCTACTATGTAGAAAAAGAGTATGCTTCTGTTGCCAGAAGAATATTTGGTCATACTCCAGAAATGATCGGTTTCTTTTCCAGGGCACTGGGAGTTGATTTTCCCTGGGCCAAATATGCGCAGATCGTTGGTCGTGATTATGTAAGCGGTGCTATGGAAAATACCACTGCCACCCTGCACCAGGACGGCGCCCAGCAGGACGCCCGTGAACTGGTAGATGGTAATGCCTGGGAAAGCACCATTGCACACGAACTGTTTCACCAGTGGTTTGGCGATTATGTAACTGCTGAAAGCTGGAGCAACCTGACCCTGAACGAGTCATTTGCCAATTATAGCGAAACCCTGTGGGATGAATATAAATATGGTAAAGATGCCGGTGATGCCCAGAACTATTCTGACATGCAGGGTTACCTGCAAAGCCAGAGCGATAAAAAAGACCTGGTTCGTTTCCACTACCGCGATAAGGAAGACATGTTTGATGCTGTAAGCTATAATAAAGGAGGACGCATTTTACACATGCTGCGCAATTATGTTGGCGACAGCGCTTTCTTTAAGGCATTGAACCTGTACCTGAACACCAATAAATTCAAATCGGCTGAAGCGCATCAACTACGCCTGGCTTTTGAAGAAATTACCGGCAAGGACATGAACTGGTACTGGAATCAATGGTATTTTGGCGCCGGTCACCCCAAACTGACCATTGATTACATTTATGATGATGCCGCTAAAACTGTCCAGGTAGTTGTTAACCAGACACAGCAGGGACAGGTATTTGCACTGCCGGTTGCTATTGATATTTATAATGGTGCCAAAAAAGAGCGCCACAGTGTTTGGATTGATAGCAAAACAGACACTTTTACCTTTAGCTACAGCAGCCGTCCTGACCTGGTGAATGTTGACGGTGATAAAATACTGCTGGCTGAAAAGAAAGACAATAAAACACTTGACAATTATATTCACCAGTATAAATATGCCGGTCTGTACATGGACCGTCGTGAAGCTGTGGAATTTGCAGCCCGCAATACTGACAACAGTAAAGCCATTGAACTGCTGAAACTGGCACTGAAAGATAAATATTTTGGAATCCGTGGCCTGGTGCTCTCCCGACTGGACTTCAAAAAAGACGCTGTAAAAGCTGCCTTTGAATCAGAAGTAGCCACTATTGCAAAATCAGACAGCAAATCAACTGTTCGCGCTACCGCTATCGGGCTGTTGAGCAACTACGATAAACCTGAATACAAGACCCTGATCGCTAAAAGTGTAAATGACTCTTCCTACACTGTAGCGGGTATGGCACTGGAAGCATTGTCTAAACTGGACAGTGCTGCTGCATTTAAAGAAGCTGTACGTCTTGCCAAAGTTCCGGCCAAAGGCAAATTGTCTGAAGCTATTACTGTTGCCATGATGAAGGCTGCCAACGAAGAGGCTTTTGATGTAGTGGCTAAGAATTTTGAGGATATGCCCTTGTCTATGGGCAAGATCAACATGATGCAGTCTTTCTGTAATTATCTGGCTAATATTAAAAGTACAGAGAAGGTTAAAACCGGTATCAATGCTATGGTGAAACTGCGTGAGTCTATTGCTCCTTACGGATACGGACCAGTAGTGGACAACCTGCTGAAAGGTATTGTTACCAAAAAAGAAGCAGCAAAATCTGTTGCCGCTGACAAAACCGCATTGCAGGATCAGATCGATTATATTAAATCAAAGATCGGCGGTGGCGATAAGAAATCAGGCTTCTAACATTGTATAATGGCTCAATGATCTGATTGTTGAGTTACTCCTTATATAAAAAGCGGCAACCAATGGTTGCCGCTTTTCTTTTAACACAGCCTTTGCCCTACTTCTTTAAACAACTGTTTTGCCTAAACAATGTAATTTGCCTATCATAACACAACACCATGGCTAAAGCAATCCTGGAAGTATGCGCCTTTAATATTCAATCGTGCATCATTGCTGAAAAAGCAGGCGCTTACCGCGTGGAACTGTGCGATAATCCTGTAGAAGGCGGTACTACGCCCAGCTACGGAACCATTAAAAGAACCCGTGAAAAGATCAATATCAAATTATATCCCATTCTGCGTCCGCGTTGTGGTAATTATTACTATGATGAAGATGAACTGGCTATTATAGAACAGGACATTGCTGTTTGTAAAGAATTGGGATGCGATGGTATTTCGATCGGGGTGCAAAAAATAAACGGAGAGATTGACGTTGACCGGTTGAAACGTTTTACAGAACTCGCCTACCCGATGGGTGTAACCTGTAACCGTGCGTTTGATGCCACACCCGATCCTTTTAAAGCACTGGAAGATATTATTGATGCCGGATGTGAACGTATTCTTACCTCCGGACAGCAAAGCGGTGCACCTGAAGCTGGTAAACTGCTGGGACAACTGGTACAACAGGCCGGTGACCGTATTATCATTATGCCGGGTGCCGGAATCCGTGCGTCCAATATCAAACAACTGATGGATGAATCAGGAGCCAGAGAGTTTCATGGCTCTGTAAGAAAAGCAACTGTTAACCCGATGAGCTTTTCCAATCCGCTGGTACTTGATTTTGGCAATGTGTATCTGCCGGATGAACAGGAATTGAAAGGAATACTGGAACAGATGGCTTGAAGAAGAAACAAGGTTCAAAGATTAAGTGTTCAATGATGGACGCTCAATGAGTAATGTTCGATTTTCAATATTCAATGAAGAGAAAACAGGAATTGGGAATCGGGGATGCAGATGATGCATGCTTTATTGAATGTTCAATCAATAATCTTCAGGGCTTAACACCAAGATCTATTATAAATGAAAAAGCGGTCGCTGGTTGCGACCGCTTTTTATTTGAATGCTCAATGAGCAATATTCATTTTCAATATCCGGTTGCGCATTACCAACTGCCGCTGGCTCCTCCTCCGCCGCCGCTACCGCCGCCGAAGCCGCCAAATCCTCCTCCGCCACCAGACCAGCCGCCTCCGCTTCCTCCGCCCCAACCGCCGCCGCTACTGCCACGGCCTATCATATTGCCAAGGATGAAAGGACCAAGCCAGCCGCCACGATAACCACGACGACTCATAAAGCCACCTCCGCCACCACCACGTCCGCCACCAATAGCAGCAATAATGATGACAATAACAATCAGGATAACGAAGCCGATAATACCACTGCCTTCGCCACCTTTGCCGCGATAACCGGCAGGTGCTTTGTATTCACCGGCAGCAGCTTTTATGATCGATGCTGCAGCATTGTTCAATCCTTCGTAATAATCTCCTGATCTGAAAGCAGGCCGGATATCATTCTGAATGATCTGGTTAGCAGTAATATCAGGAATGGCACCTTCCAATCCGTATCCTACTTCAATACGCACTTTCCTGTCCTGAATAGCAGCCACTATCACTACGCCGTTGTTGGTCTTTTTGTTACCAACACCCCATTCGCGCAGTATCTTCAGGGCATATTCTTCAATAGGATAGCCATCCAGTGTATTTACCAATACTACGGCCACCTGGTTGGAGGTGCTGTCGTCGTATGCTACCAGCGTACGCTCTAACTGCATCCTTTCTTCGGAAGACAATACATTGGCATAATCGTTCACCAGCCTGGGTGGGTTAGGCCTGGCAGGTATCTGTTGCGCAAAACCCGCTACAGAAACCAGTAATGCCATGGCTACCAATATGTGTTTCCACTTCATGTAGTATGTTCTGTCTATATGATCAATGTCCGAATACAATATCGTCCGGCAATTCATTTTTGTCTGTAGCGGCATCGTACGGAAAATGCTGTTTTAATGCAGCACCGATATCCGTGATCACACGCTTCAGTGCATCTATGGTTTCATTCCTGGCAAGATGCTGTTTCATTACTGTCACTTCATGCTGCCAGAATATTTCACCTGTTTTTTCATGAATGCCCTGATCGGCAAAAATGGCAAACTGGTGATCGCGCAGGGCAATGTATACCAGTACCCCGTTGCGTTCTTTGGTCTGATCCATCTTTAACGCCCAGAATACCTCTGCGGCCCGCAGCAGCGGATCAACAAATTTGCAGCGGTTCTCTACGTACAAGCGTATTTCGCCACTGGTTTGTTTTTCTGCTTCGCGGATGGCTTCCAGCAATATCTGCTGATCATCCAGCGCAAAAAGGTCTTTCTTCCTTGTAAAAGAGAATATCGGCATGTACAGAATTGTTATTTAGAGAAATCTACCTTGGGGGCATTTTCAGAACCTGCATCTGCTTTGAAACCTTCTTTCACTCTGAAGCTGAACATACCGGCAAAGATATTATTGGGAAATCTTCTTACAGTAGAGTTGTATTCCTGTACAGCAGTATTGAAATCATTGCGTGATACTTTGATACGGTTTTCAGTTCCCTCCAGTTGAGACTGCAGATCTCTGAAGCTCTGAGTAGCCTGCAGCTGGGGATATTGTTCAGCAACTACCAGCAAACGGCTGAGCGCGCCACCCAATTCGCCCTGTGCTTTCTGAAATGCTTCAATTTTTTCCGGTGTCAGGTTATCTGCATTAATGTTTACCGATGTTGCTTTTGCTCTTGCTTCAATTACTTTGGTAAGCGTTTCCTGTTCAAAGTTGGCAGCACCTTTTACGGTACTAACAAGGTTGGGAACAAGGTCTGCGCGTCGTTGGTAATCACTCTGAACATTTGCCCATTTGGCCTTTACATTCTCATCCAGGTTTACCATTTTGTTATAACCACTACAGCCGCATCCACCTAAGATCAGGATAGCAGCAACAATTACAATCAGTACGAGGTTACGCGATTTCATAATCTGATAATGTTTGATTATTATAAAAATACACTTTTTGATGGATACTAATAACTGGTTTCTTCACCCTTACGTATTACATTTAGTCGTACCTGGTGTCTTTTTGTTACACAGTAGCGCTGCTGTTGTATAAAAAACCCGTATTATTTCCTCGCTTGTCTTTCGAATGTTATGATAGCAGTTGATTTGTTGGCAATTGCATACCGGATGCCTTTTTTCTTCTGTGTAGAGGTTTCTGTTACAGAGGAGCTTACCATTAACCTGTTCTTGTCAAATTCAATCCGTGCACCGGTAACACATTCAGGCGTCATGCCCTTTCCTACGCCTGTTATTAAACAAGGATTAAAATATATTGAGTCAGTTCCTGCACGCTTATATTTTACAACTGAACTGGCAGGAGGCAGTGTAAACTGGAAAGGTGACCGCACAGAATCGGTAAGTTTGTTATTTTCATAAATATATGCGCGGGCAGTTGTTTTCAGTGTGTAAGTAAAACCTTCGCCGGTAAGTGTGTCTGCTGAAATATGCAGTGATCCTCCATTGTCAGTAGTTTCTGCATCACTGAATGTAACGGTTTTCAGTACGTCTGTTCCATCACTGTAGGTAACAGTATTAACCGTTTTTAAATGCATACCGGTAAAAGACCAGTCTCCGGTCAATTCATGATCTCCGGAATGATTGTTGTTTTTTCTTACGCAGGATACCAGTAACACGATGGCTATGAGGGTGTACAGGCAGGGGGTGGCATTCTTCATACTAAGATAGGGATCGGCTCTTTATTATAGATATTGAAGATACTACAAATGACTACATGATGTACGGGACAATTGTCAAGAAAATTATAGTTGACATAAGACAAATGCGAAGGTCATTCCTCCACAGCTTCTTTCGTGGTTTGCCAGCATTGATATAAACAATAGTACTAATAGAATGCTGACAAAATAATAAAGCCGCCTGTGATACAGGCGGCCTGAATATTTTGCACAATGTTGCCGATCACTGACGTTGTAAAGTAGTTACCACTGTTGCTTCATTGGTAATTTTCTGAACCATTCCCATTACATCCTGTGTAGATGTTTGCAGTATGTTCATGGTAAGTATCAGCTTATTCTGATCCTTTTTTATTTTCGCTCCTACAGGAAGAGAAGGTATGCCTCCACTTCCCATATCAACAAAACCGCCTGATGTAAAATACATAGAGTCGGCATTGACCCTGATGTAGGGAGCCTGTGAACTGGAAGAAGGTACTGAAAAGTCAAATGGCATAGTCAATGATGTCAGCAAATTGCCGTTCTCATACATTTCAGCATAGGCGTCGGCAGACACATCATAACCAACGCCGGTACTTATAAATTTATCACCGGTAATTTTTACGCCACCCTTGTTATTGATGGTAGTGTATTCGCTGGTAGTAATACTTTTCATAACGTCACCACCATCATCGTACTCGATAACATTTTTTGTTTTAGCGCTCATGCTCACAAAGATCCAGTTGCCTGCAATATCAGATGCCTGAGAGGCTTCGAGACTTTTTTCCTTCTGGCAGGAAGTAATGACAATAGCCAATACTGCCAGTAAGGGTATAATTTTTTTCATGCCGGTTTATTAGGGGTTCGTAAAAACAGGTGCAATGTCGGATAAATTACATAAAAAGAGTCACCCGATAAGTGACTCTTTTTATGTAATAGTATGTTGTGTTATTATTACTGCTGAATAGCTGCAATACCGGGTAATACTTTTCCTTCAAAGTATTCCAGCATAGCGCCGCCGCCGGTTGACACATAGCTTACTTTGTCGCTAAAACCAAATTGGTTAACTGCCGCTACAGAATCGCCACCACCTACCAGTGAGAAAGCTCCTGACTGGGTTGCTTCCGCCACTGCAGTTGCAATAGCTTTGGTACCATGTTGAAATTTTTCCATTTCAAACACACCCATCGGCCCATTCCACAAAATAGTTTTGGATTTTTTAACCACATTGGTAAACTGGTCTACGGCACTTGCGCCAATATCCAGGCCCATCCATCCATCGGGTATATTGTTGCTGGGAGCGGTAGATGTTTCCGCATTGGCATCAAACTTATCTGCAATGACAGAATCGGAAGGCAGGTGAATACAAACACCTTTTGCTTCTGCTTTTTTCAACAGGTCTGTGGCTGTATCCAGGCGATCATTCTCACACAGCGAGTTACCGATCTTACCACCCTGCGCTTTCATGAATGTATACGCCATACCACCACCGATAATGATATCGGTTGCTTTTTCCAGCAGGTTTTCAATGATCAGGATCTTGTCAGATACTTTGGCACCACCAATAATGGCCACGAAAGGTTTCTGAGACTGGTGTAATACTTTTTCTGCACTGGCAACCTCTCCTTCCATCAGCAAGCCAAACATTTTTTTATCGGCCGGGAAGAATTTTGCAATTACGGCTGTGGAAGCGTGTGCACGGTGTGCTGTACCAAAGGCATCATTTACATACACATCACCCAGTTTGCTGAGTTTTTCGGCAAATGCATCATCGCCTTTTTCTTCCTGCTTATAAAAACGGAGATTTTCCAGCAGTAATACCTGTCCGGGTTGCAGTGCTGCAGCTTTTTGCACCGCCTGTTCGCCAATGCAGTCGTCTGCAAACTGTACATCAACACCCAGTAAGGAAGAAAGATGGCTGATAATATGTTTCAGCGAAGATTTGTCTTCCGGGCCTTCTTTGGGCCTGCCCAGGTGACTCATCAGTATTACGCTGCCACCGTCTTTCAATATTTTTTTAATAGTAGGAACAGCGGCTTTGATACGTGTATCGTCTGTAATGGCCAGTGTTTGTTTATCCAGCGGCACGTTGAAGTCAACGCGGATCAATGCTTTCTGACCGGCGAAATTGTATTGACTGAATTTGCTCATACGCTTCAGTTAACGAATGAAAAATTTTGATTAGGCTATAAAAAGAAAAAGCCGGAACAAGTCCGGCCAGTTCTGTTGTATTCTTTTATTTGCTGATCAAGCCTGCAAAGTATTTTACAGTGCGAACCAGTTGGCTTACATAGCTCATTTCATTATCGTACCAGCTTACTACACGTACCAGTTGGGTATCGCCTACAGTCTGTACCCGTGTTTGCGTAGCATCGAACAGAGAGCCATAATGGATACCGATGATGTCGCTGCTAACGATCTCGTCCTCAGTATAACCAAAGCTTTCGTTGGAAGCTGCTTTCATAGCTGCATTCAGTTCTTCTACAGATGTTTTCTTGCCCAGTACAGCGGTTACTTCAGTTAAAGAACCGGTAAGGGTAGGAACGCGTTGTGCAGAACCATCCAGTTTGCCTTTCAGGTTGGGCAGTACCAGGCCGATAGCTTTGGCAGCACCGGTGCTGTTGGGTACAATGTTCTGTGCGGCAGCGCGTGCGCGACGCAGATCACCTTTGGGGTGCGGAGCATCCTGTGTGTTCTGGTCGTTGGTATATGCGTGGATGGTGGTCATCAAACCATTTACAATACCGAATTTGTCGTCCAGTACCTGTGCCATAGGCGCCAGGCAGTTGGTGGTACAGGAAGCACAGCTGATGATGGTTTCGCTACCATCCAGTGTATTATGGTTTACGTTGAAAACAATTGTTTTAAGGTCGCCGGTGGCGGGCGCAGAGATCACTACTCTTTTAGCACCTGCAGTGAGGTGAGCTTCAGCCTTTGCTTTATCAGTAAAGAAGCCTGTACATTCCAGTACTACGTCAACACCGTGGTCTTTCCAGGGAATTTCAGCAGGATTTTTCTGTGCGTAGATCTTTACTTCATCACCATTTACTACAATAGAGTTTTCGGTAGCTTTCACCTCGGCATCAAAACGCCCCTGGGCACTATCGTATTTCAACAGGTGAGCCAATACTTTCGGGCTGGTCAGGTCGTTGATGGCCACAACATCAATTCCTTCCATTTTATAAATCTGGCGATATACCAGGCGTCCAATACGTCCAAAGCCGTTGATCGCAACTTTAACTGTGCTCATTGTCAGTAATTTTAAAGATGGTTATTAATAGCGGGCCCGAAGTTACATTATTTTGAAAATAATTCTTCGTTACATAATTGCTACAAAATGGGATGCCCAAATATCGGGGTAAGAAGAGTTTTTCCTTGTTTTGCAAAGGTTTGAAAAGCTTTACAAAACCTTCTCCACCTACGTTTACGGATACGCAACCCTATGTTGCTCAAAGTTTTTTCTCAAAAAAAGCAGTTTTTTTTTGGTAGAAATACAAGTACCCCTATCTTTGCACTCCCAATTCAAAAACGCCGCGTTCGTCTAAGGGCTAGGACGCCTCCCTTTCACGGAGGTAATACGGGTTCGAATCCCGTACGCGGTACAAAACGGGATTTTTCCCAAAGAGTCTAAGGGCTCCTCGATATCGAGGAGCCCTTTTTCTTTTGCCTTCAGTACATTACATCTGAGGAAGGTTCTATAGTGAGCGTTCTAAACGTTCCATCTTTATACAATAGGGAATGTTTGAACACCGCCCGTATCAATCAAAACCGCTGTAGTAAATGCTTTCCGAGTGTTTATACCTAGTCCCTGCGGAATCACGAAAACCACTCCTTAGCGTGGATTTTCTTATTTGCACGAACTGAACCCCAAATGGAATCATCCTTATTGTATGGTGTAATCTTTCACCGCTACTTCCGATAATCTGAAATAGCCATAAACAACACTCACCTTAAAGTTTGGGTTTACTACCTTTCCTTTTGTCTACATTTTAAATTAGCGTTGCATCATTCAAAAACTATAAGATTGCTGAACACAATTGCGAGTAACCGAAAGACGGCTTGACAAAAAAAATCATATTCGCCTACCCTGGCTAAATAAAAAGAGATGCTATGGACAATAATAAACCGGGTATCATTACAATAATGCCCAGCTTTAAAAATTGCCAGGCGCTCACGTGTATTCCTTCTTTTCGCAGAATGACCAGCCACAAAATGGTAGCCAGCGATCCTGTTACCGATAGGTTGGGTCCCAGGTCTACACCTACTAAGATTGCTCTCTGTATAATTTCGGGAAGGTGGCCGGTTTGCACCAAATTGGCTGCCATAAGACCGATTGGCAGGTTATTAATCACGTTACTAAAAAACGCCAGACCAGTACCGCTGATCCAAACCGTTTTGTATGTGGAATAATGTGCTTGCTGCATTAACCATTGCTGGCCTAATTGAAGGATTCCGGTTTTGTAGAGACTTTCTATTACAACAAACAAACCAGCTACCAAAGGCAGCACACTCCAGGATATTTTAAAAAGGACATTTTTAAAGTGCAGGTTTCCAGAAATGGTTATAGATAAGAAAACGACGGTGCCAATAATAGCCGTTGGCAATCCCAATGGTATGTTCAATGATGAGCAGACCAACAGAACGATTGCTGAGGACAGTATCCCTAAACCAGCCAGTTTACCGCCCATGGATAACGGAGGTATGGCTATAGCTTGCAAAGAGTTTTGTTCCAGCTTCTTTTTTTGTGTATAAAAAAGACAGAAACAAGTAGTTACAATCGCAACAATGGAAGGAATGGTATATTGTCTCAACCATATTAGCAGGGATGGCATTTTCGACCCGTAAACCACTAGATTGGCGGGATTGGAAATAGGCAGCACAAACGACGCAGCATTCGCTACAAAAGCGCATATAAACAAATAAGGTAACGGATGCTTTACCCTGGCTGCCTTTACCGCTGCAAACACTGCCGGGGTTAACACAACTACCGTAGCGTCATTAGACAGAAAAACAGTAGTTAAAACACCTACAGCGTATACCAGGAAGAATAGCCTGACCGGCGATTTACCGGAAAAGGCAATGGCCCACGCAGCAAGCCAGTCAAAAAAACGCTCCTCCTTTGCAACTTCAGAGAGCAGCATTATACCCGCCAGGAAAAGATAAACATCGGCGCCCTTCAATACCGCTCCAAGTGCTTCGCCCGGGCTGATCAGCCTGCAAATTAAGAGCAGGAAAGCTCCTCCTACAGCCCAGTACGCCTCTGCTAGTTTGAACGGCCGTATGATTATAGATACAATAACAAGCGCACTGATGATAAAGATTAAGATAGTGGGATTCATCTGGTTTATTATAACCGCTATGTATTAACGCCTGGTGTTTTTGATTGCCCGAAAGTAGGCATTTAACCCACATCGACATTAAGAACACGACATTAATACTACGCTTATAGTTAATTACCTGAAATATGAACTCACCTTTAGATCAGTAAGGCTGAATGATATCTTTTGCCAAAAGTCAAATTGCAAGAGCATAAGGATGGCTACCTTTAAGGGTATGGAAGCATTTATTGACTACATTTTACAATTCGGCAATCTGAACAAGCGGCAGATTGATCTTATTGCCGGCAAAGCTTCAACCTTAACATTACACAAGGACGACTATTATTGGGAAGCAGGTAAAAGAGTGAACCAGATCGGCTTTCTTACCGAAGGGATTATACGGGTGTATTACTACAATCATAAAGGCGAAGAGATCACCCGTTACTTCATTGATGAAAATCATCTGATCTTATCAGGACATACTATCGAAGAAATGTACACACCTTCCGAGTACCTTTCAGCCGTTACGGATTGCACCTTGATCGTATTTTCAAAACAGGACTGGAAGGAAATTGCCGATACCATCATAGGGTGGGATGCTATTCTTCAAAAGATAACTGCAAAATACCATAAAGAAAAGATAGTGCGAAGAAGCGAACTGGTTTCGCAGGATGCAACGACAAGTTATCTTGACTTTATAGAGCAGTTCCCGGCATTGGCCAACCGCGTTCCCCTGTCCTACATTGCTTCTTACCTGGGCATCACACCATCTTCTTTGAGCAGGATCAGGAAAAATATCCGCTAATACCGCTTTTTGCCAAATGGCAAGTGTTTTCATTATTTACCGGGCAACCTTTGTGTGGTCTATTTAAATAACAAAAATGAAAACAAGACAATTAGGAAACAGCGGGTTAACTGTATCAGCATTAGGCTTTGGCGCCATGGGGCTCAGTTTTCCCAATGCACCCACCAAAGCGGAAAGCATTAGATTATTACGTTCAGCCGTCGAGCTGGGCATTACCTTTTTTGACACAGCACAGGGCTATGGTGACAACGAGTTGCTGATCGGTGAAGCACTTGAACCCCTGCGTAAAGACGTGATTATCGCCACTAAGTTCGGGCCGAAAAATGGTGATGTACGGCAAGGGCTGGACAGCCGGCCAGCAACGATAAAAGCAGTTGCTGAAGCCTCTTTGAAGCGACTAAGAACCGATATGATCGACCTGTTTTATCAGCACCGGGTTGATCGGGATGTGCCTGTTGAAGATGTTGCCGGTGCAGTAGCGGATCTAATCCAGCAAGGCAAAGTAAAACACTTCGGTCTCTCTGAAGCAAATGCGGAGACCATTCGCCGGGCACATGCCGTTTTACCGGTAACTGCTCTGCAAAGTGAATACTCCATGTTTTATCGTGAGCCGGAGCACGATATCATCCCCGTATTAGAAGAGCTGGGTGTCGGCTTTGTGGCATTCAGCCCGCTGGGCAAAGGATTTCTGACCGGTACCATAAACGCAGACCTGGTCTTAGACAAAAATGATACAAGGAGTATGCTGCCGCGATTCAGTAAAGAAAACCGGGAAGCCAACCAGGTATTGGTGGACTTAGTCACTTCGATTGCCAAAGATAAAAACGCAACACCTGCACAAATTTCATTAGCATGGTTATTGGCCCGGAAACCTTTTATTGTTCCGATACCCGGCACATCAAAACTGCCGCGCTTACAGGAAAATACCGCTGCGCTCAACGTCGTACTGACCCAGGATGAGTTAGATTACATTAATGCTGCACTCGCGACTATTAAAATTGCCGGCGAGCGTTATCCTGCATCTATACAGGCAGCAACAGGAAGGAGATAACAGCGGGAAGCCGAATCCGATTCCCCGTTTTCAAATAGCCAATTGTTGAAAAAAGCGTCGTCAGCTAAACCCTGCCCTGAACTCCAGTGGACTTTGGTTCGTTTTGTTTTTAAATAATTTGCTAAAGCTTTGCGGACTCCCCGCAAAAGATGGGGATGTTTCAGCAATATCCAGCCTGACAGATCATCCTCCGGGCTTGGCCCCGCACCACGTAAGACCTGGTTAGGCACTACGAAATACATCATTCCTTCATCAAAGTCGTATGTCTGCTGCCCGTAAAAAGCTTATTGGAGAATCCCACCTCGCTACCATTACCTTATCATTGTCTCAGATAATGAAGCGCTATACATCCGGATTTGAAATGTATGGTATCGGCCAGCTTTAAATCAAGTTTTTCCTGAAGACTTCCTGCATCCAGCAATGGTCGTCCCTTTCCCACGATCGCCGGGTGAATAACCAGGTTAAACTCATCAATAAGACCCGCTGTGATCAACTCCGGAAGCAGGCTTACACTGTCTACTGAAATCTTTTTCCCCGCCTGCTGTTTTAATTTCAAAAGCGCTGCTGCGGGATCGCTACGGACAATCCGCGTTTTTTCATCATGGCTATCTAATGTTCGGGAAACAACAACCCTATCGATAGCACTAAATGTTTTCGCAAACCGATTTTCACTTGCTGTGCCGGATTGATCTTTTGCAACATCGCTCCAATAGGGAAACATGAGCTGGTACATGATACGTCCAAAAAATAACAGATCTACGTTGTCCATCGTTTCTGTAAAATAATCAAGTAACTCTTCACATGGATTGAAGGCAGTATGATCGCAATAACCATCTATACTTATGTTTATGCTGAATGCTACAGTTCTCATTTTATTGGTTTTTGTTAATATTAAAGCCAAAATAAGCTATGATATTAAATATATGAGGAGTATTCTGCGACAAAAAAAAGGGTCTTTCAGGTAAATGTAAAATTTACCATTGTTGAATTAAGCATCATCAAGGTATTGCAACAAACTTTCAACCACAGCATAAAAAAGGGAACAGACGCATCTGTTCCCTTTTCTTTTATTCATTTTCCTGATCATATACAACTTTATCAGGGATTTTCCTTCCTTTTTAATTGCTGCCATTCTGATGTACTTCCATGATCAGGGTTGACTGAAGGGTCATCTGTACCCAGTACCGTTCCCTGCCGGTCTATCCAGTAATATCGATATTGCGTAGTCAGTTCAAGAGGCATATTGTTATTGTATGGATTGTAATAAGTAGTAATAGCGCCCAGGTTTTCCCTGAACTGGTAATGCCGGCGATCTACAGATCTGTTGCGGTCATCGGTAACCTGTTGCCATTTTTGTTGCGACCACTCTCTATATGCTCTCATCGTTTCCCCAAAGGCAATAGAGTTTTGCAGGTTTTGCTGCATAACGCCCCGCATACCAAATGCCGCTCCGTTGGTGGCAGCTATCTGGCGCGACACCTGTGGCAACCAGCATGCATAAGAAGACCATTGCGTATTTTCTGCCATCGCAGCCGTCATTGCCATTACACATCCGCCATAATAACTGGCAATATGACAAACGGCTTCGCCTACATAATGACCACCGGGTAAATTATAGGATACCTGGAACTGGTATGCATCCTGGAAACCATGAACCGGTTGGGTTCTGACCGGCTGGCTCAAAGAAAGGTTATGCGGCCCCAATGCCATGAGTTTTTCATACACAAAGTTTCCCGGAGGATACCCCGGCATCAACCCTGCATTGCCCACCATTACCGTAATGGCTTTATTGTCCGGTGCTACCAGTGAAAGGGCGAACTGTCCATCTTCAGCCACTCTCCACCCCGGTGGTAATGCAAAGGAGAAATAGTTGCCATGGCCTATCTGCAGTTCTTCACTGGCATTATTCTGTAGAGAAGAAGGTGTGTGATGCATAGTATTGTTTTTTGATACTGGCTGAACGACATACAGATTTGCAGGTACCCTGACATCCTCTTTTTTGTACGGTACATTTTGCCCGCATCCTGCAAGCACAATACCTGTTAGCAAAGCCCGGGAAATAACCGGTGCTCTTATACTGCTCATTTTTTCTGCAAAAATTGTATTGTAAAAGTCGCTCTGCGCATGGCTTAAAAAAATACTCAATTTGTATTACACACTTTCCACTCAAAAAGAAAACTACCATTACCTGTTCAACCAATAAAAAACCCGTTCCGCTAATACGGAACGGGTTCACTTTCATATACTATTGTTTATAGATATACTTTATTTCCTGGTCCTGAACCTGATGGTATAATCTTTTATAGGGTAACCCTCCTTGCTTTTGAACGACCGGCCGGTAACCACCATCTCATATACTGTATCCGGCTTTAGTAATTCCAGTTGCAGTTTCACCGATTGATTGTTGTTGGTATATCCTATTACTGATTTAACCGGGAAAGCATCTTTACCTGCCTTACCATAGTTAATAGAATATCCTTTACCTGTCATTACCCGGTCGAAGTTGATAATGAGTTCTGCAACCGAAGGATCTACATCCTGTGCATTATTGGCAAAAGGTTGCAAAGAAGCTATTTTCGGCAATTGATTTTCATAATAGATTTTTGCAAAAGCAATACTATCTGCCGTTGATTTAAAGAAGCTGATAACAGAAGGATAAAATTCATTGATGGAAGGATATTTTTTCCTGTTTGCTTCGTACACACCCAATAATGCCACCAGGTCTTTCATCCACAAAAAGCCCCGGTTTACCTGGATCATCAGTTCTTCTTCTGCTACCTGCGGTTTGTCCGGGTTATTGAACATCAGGTACCGTACTACAGAAGCTCTTACCAGCGATTCATTGACAATGGTTTGCCAGTTGCCATACGCCTGGCGCTGCATTTCTGTACGCATGGTATCTAATATTAACTGTGCACTGTTCTTTAATACCAGGCTGGTATCATACCTGTTCAGCAAGGGATTGATAAACGAGTGATTGAATTCATGTACCAGCGTTGGCAGGTAATTGTCTTCTTTAAAAACAGGATCACCATGGGTGTCAAAGCTCCAGCTTCCCATAATGGCGTATACCTGTTTTACATTTTTACCAATCGTTATGCCGGGACCAAAATTGCCGCCACCATTACCGCAACCTATTATAATGGTGAATTTATCCTTTGGCTTAATACCATAATAACTGAAATACCATGACTGGTTAAAATTGGTCAACACCTGTCCGAAAGCACTTAATACTTTGGCATAATATGGCGCCTGCTGTTCAAAAAAAACAGCAGCGTAGGTCTTTGCATAAAACCTGCTGAGCAGGCTTACAAAATGCAATGCATCTTCGGGTTTCCAGCGTTTATCAAGATCAGTTTTCCAATTGGGTTGTAAGGAAAACTTATTTTTATGCTGTTTCAGGTTCACCGCCATTGACATCACTGCGTCAAAACCGATACCCGATTGCTCTCTTACCCGTTGTGCAAAACCAATCAATGTATCTGCTTTATAGGCATCAAACCACGAATGAATTGCAGCTACATAGGCCGTGGCATCTTTTGAACTGTATTCTTCGTATTCTGCAAGCCTTGCCACCAGGCTCATGATCTCAATACGCTTATCTGTTTCAGGTACCAGTGTTTGTGCATATGATTGTAAAGTACCCAGGATAAAAACAAGCTGGAATAGCAATTTTTTCATGATTCATTTTATTATTATGGCATACTTGCAATAAATATACAGAAGTTTTGAAAGCATTTTTTTTAAACTATACTTTCTGTTGTGAACATTCTTCCCCAACCATCAATATGATAAATCCTGTACAGGTTTTTGTTTATGTCAACATCATTTTGCAACATATTACAAAGCTGCTATTGCATTCAGGCTACTGTTATCATGATGCATTACAAAAAACCAACTATCTTCAACCAGAATAAAAAAAAATGGAAAAGCCACTGGTAAACAACAATTACCTGCTTCAGAAATTTCCCGGCAAGGGTGGCTGGACGTATGCTTCAATACCTGAAATATTACCTGACAAAAAAGCTCCCTTTGGCTGGGTACAGGTAAAAGGGACTATTGATAATTATGCCATTGATCATTACAAGCTGATGCCCATGGGCAACGGCAAACTGTTCCTGCCCGTAAAAGCAGCTATCCGGAAAAAGATCGGCAAAAAAGAAGGAGAGTACATACATGTGATCCTTTACGCAGACAACAGCCCGGTTGAGATACCGGAAGAACTTTTGCTTTGCCTGCAAGACAGTCCCGAAGCCAACGAGACATTTATGAACAGTACAGAAAGTGAAAAGAAATTTATCATCGACAGGATATTTTCTGCTAAAAACATGCATACAAGGATCGACCGGATGGCAGCTGCTATCAATGAACTTGAAAAAAACCACAAGACCCATCGTAAATAAATGTAACAACCGGTTACGTTCACATTAACATTATTTCCATTAATTAACACAGTAATTACTTTTTTTCGCATACCCACTGCAATAAATGGATTAAGCCTGTTTTCTACAGAACAGATCAGGATGCCCGTTAGCACTGCATTACCAATCTTTAAGCACCGTTTATTTTAACGATTGCTTCATCCATTAAAATTTATTCTCCATGAAGAAGATTGCAATGCCAGGAACTAAAGCTGCTTGTGTCATGATAGCAGTTCTATTCTTTTCAGGCTGTTCAAAAAACCAGGTTGCACCCACCACTCAAAATGAAATGCTTCAAACCACTGCTGCAGTAGCAGCGGTAGCAGCAACCAGCAGTGGTGAGGTAGTAAAGATCGGTAACGATTTCCGGGCTACGGTGAACGGTGTTCAGAAATACCTGGGTACCGATTATATCGCAGCTATTAATGCAGCTATTGCCGGTTTAACATCCGGCAGAACCACTAAGGAATGGGTAACCATTAAAAACTCCGGAAGTTCCGGCAATTCCGGTGGCACCGTTAAAGCAGTGAATATGCAAAGCTATACCGGTCTTGATTTTTCCAATACCACTTTTACCTGTAATGGGAACGATCTGCTGATTGTACCGGTACAGGCAGACCGTAAAACGCAGATCGAGGTAAAGAACCTGAAAGTAGCAGGCAATCCCCGCTATGGTATCTGGTTTAAGGGTTGCACCAATATGATCATCAGCAACATCACGATGAACCTTACCAATGGCTCCGGACAGTATGGGCTGGGCATTAGGGTAGATCATAGTACGGCTGCTACCAGCAACCTTACCATCAATGGTAATATCAATATTAACGGGGGTGATATGTCTATCGAAACCTACGGGCTTGATGGTTTTACCATTGGTGATGTTACTTCCAGCAACAATTACGGATGTGGTGTATTGCTGAACCAATCCAAAAACGGAACAGTGGGTACTGTTACCGGCAATTACAATTGTAATGGCGGTGGTTATGCAACCTTCCGCGTGGCCAACAGCAACGGGCCTAATGTAACCTGCGCAAAAGTATACTCCCGCAACAGCGGACGCGGTTTCTTCAGCGTATCCGGCAGTAACGGCACTACTGTAAACACGGTAGATATTGCTAACAGTACCAGTCATGGTATTTTCCTGGAAGATGCGTCTAATACCAAAGTGAATGCAGGCACTGTGTCCGGTGGTCACCCCAACGTACAGCATGTAAGAACCAGCAACTGTACCACCAAGGTGAACGGGCAGACCTATACCGCCGCCAACGGTTCTTGGTAATTAACTGCCAATTGTTTTAAATTCTAAATAAACCACTAAGCAATCGCGTAAAATAACGGGCAGCACCCTTACCGTGCTGAACAGGATCATGTACCGGAAAAAGGTACATGATCTTTGTTGTCATCTCTTCATTGCAAACCTTAATTATGCGTATCATCATTCTGCTGTTGCTGATCTGTACAGCATGCACAAACCACCGTGCAGAACCCAAGGCGTTTGTTTTACCGCAAATACTATCCATTGCGGCACCCGCTATACCGGTTGCTGTAACAGATTATACCGGTCTTCAGTTTCCGGGATGGAGCATTGTAACAAAACAAGATTACCATACCGGCTTCTGGTCGTTCTATGATGAAAAAAAATTACCTTTTTTTACTGCTGTTGACATCAATGATGATGGCTATGTGGATTATGGCATACTTATAAAAAAACAGGATACTGTACAGCTGGTGATCCTGTTGAACAAGAACAATTCATTTACTCACCAGGTTGCCGGTAATTTTCTTCTTCCGCATTATCCTGACAATAAGGCACTGCAATATTGTTTATTGCCTGAACCACCCGGACAGATCGATGTTGTAAAACCATCCATCCGGTCACTGATCCTTACCACCAATGCCATTCAACTAATGGAGATGGAAAACAGGATATGTATCTATTACTGGAACAACACAACCATTGCCGCTTTTCAAACCCTTTAGCCATGATGCAACACGCTTTTAAGGCGATACGCCTGCTCTATGCTTTCCTGTTTATTTTCCTGGCAACCGGGTGTAATGATCAACCTGCAGATACGGTTACAGATATTGACGGCAATGTATATCCTGTTGTCAGAATAGGCAACCAGGTATGGATGGCACAAAACCTGCGTGTAACAAGGTACCGCAACGGGGTTCCTATTCTATTGACTTCCGGCAACAGCGAATGGAGCAACGCCCAAACAGGCGCATTCTGCTGTTATAATAACGACACTGCTTATACCGGTAACTACGGTTTGTTGTACAACTGGTATGCCATCAACGATAAACGTACTATTGCACCTGAAGGCTGGCATATACCAGATGCAGATGAAATTGCCATCCTGGTCAATACACTTCGGGGAGATACTTCAGCAGGCGGGTTCATGAAAACACCGGGTACTCATGACTGGTTATTTCCCAATACCGGCGCTACCAATGCCAGCGGATTTGCCGCATTACCCGGAGGTTATAGGGATGGGAATGATGGCAGGTTTCATACTTTCAGCAGTAACGGCTACTGGTGGCATACTACCGGCAGTTATGAACTGTATTGCTGGAGCAACCGTTTTTACAACTACTTTGCTGAGGTGAAAAGAGATCCGCAATATTCCACATTCGGTTTTTCTGTACGATGTATAAAGGACAACTGATCATTTCCGGTATAATAAAAAAGCCGGTAAGAATGGATCATGATCTCCATTCTTTACCGGCTTCTGATACCAGGTATGCCTTATTGTTTCAGCAATGTACCACGGTATAGTTTTTCAGCCGTCCGTAATGTGATATAATATATTCCGGTTCGTAATGCTGTACTGTTGATGTATTGTCCGCCGGTAATACGTTGCTGCTGCAGCAACATACCTTTTGCATCAAAAATGCTGAGTACCGCCTCCTTCACACCGTTGGGCAACACCACCTTAAACTGGTTCTGTACCGGGTTGGGGAAAATACTGATCTGTTGTTCTTTATCTTCCAGGTGAAGCACCTGTACTACAGAGCGGGTAAAATTACCGTCTATGTCTGTCTGTGTTAAACGATAATAAACCTTGTTTCCGGTTGCTGAAACATCAGTATACGCATACTGAATTACCTGGTTGCTGTTTCCTGCGCCTGCTACTGTAGCAATGCTTTCAAAACGCACACCATCAACACTGCGCTCTACTGTAAAGAAAGCATTGTTCACTTCCTGTGCAGTAGCCCAGTTCAACTGAATACCTGTACCTGTTGCTCTGGCTGTAAACGACAGCAGTTTTACCGGCAGTGGTGCAGACGTAATGGTTGTACCCGTTACCGCCATTGTTGCATTGTATACCGGTGCCGCTGTGCCGTTATATTCTATAATGCTGTAGTAATAAGTAGTATAAGCGGTAAGTCCGGTTATCTTTACCGTAGTACCTGTTCCTGCATATACCACATACTCGCCGGCAGCTACCTGTGCCCCGCTTTTGAAAACTGCATTGGCAGGATATGCACTGAGGTCTGCAGGTTTACCGGTCACAGCAGCACCTTGTTTTACAATGACCAGACGTCCTTCACCATTCCCCTTGTTCCAGGTAAGCGTAATATCTGTAGCGCCGGTTTGCATGGCTGTTACAGTGGCAGGTACAGACGGTGCCATTGACGTGGCAGCACTACCTGACAGTACAGAGCTAGTAAGATAGCGGATCAATGAACCGGTACCATTGTATTCAAATATTGTAAAGTAGTAGGTGGCTGAAGGCTCCAGGTTGGTAATATCCACTTTATTTCCCGAAGCATTGAACAGCACATATTGCCCGCCACCCAGGTCTGTACTACTGCCCATAGCTGCATTTGCAGTATAAGCTGTTCCTGCCACAGGCAGAAAATCAACCGGTATGCCCTTGCGCATTACAACAATACGTTTCTCGCCATTACCATTACTCCATTGCAATGTCAGCTTATTACCATCTACATTACTTACCGTTGCATTTACTGCAGCAGTAGTTGGCGTGGTAGCACCTGGTACATCCGGCGTGGTAAATGACCAGGATGCAGGTGATGTACGCAGGTAAGCAGGCTCTGCTGATCCGTTGAACTCAAAAGCATTGATAAAATAAGTGGTGGCAGGTTGAAGATTACTTACGATAAAAGAACCGGTGCCCCCTGTGATGTTCACGATGTAGTTTCCATCGCTCAATAAGCTTCCGGCAGTACCAAAAGCCCCACTGTAAGAATACTTACTAAAATCCTGCGGTTGTGCGCTTACAGCACTCCCCTGTTTCATTACAAATATCCTGCTTGCACCATTGCCCTTTGTAAAATTGATGGTGGCCTGGTTAGCAGTCAGGCTGCTTACACCACTGATGACAGTTTGTGTGGTTGGCCATGTAATGGTTGATGTAGTTGCCGAGAGCCAGGATGAGGTAAGATAATCGGGTTTGTTATCAGAACCCGCATTGTATTCAAACACCGCAATATAATAGGTGGTGGAAACCTCCAGGTTTTTCAGATCAACATAATTTGAATTGTTATCATATACCACGTATTCACCTGCCCCCAGTGTTTCACCCATCCCAAAATTGTCATTAGCTATATATGTTTTATTGTCCAGTGGTTTGCCAGTTACCGGGCTGCCTTTTTTTGCCACCACAATACGACGTGCACCATCTCCATTTGTCCACACCAGACGCAAGGACCTGCTTTCTGCCAATAATGTTGACATATTTTTTGAGGGCACTACAGGTTCTAATGGTACAGTAAAACTATAGGTACCCGCTGTTTTGGAATACACGGGCGCGTCATATCCATTAAACTCGTACACTGCTACATAGTAAGTAACACCCGGCTGCAGACCGGCAACATTGAACTGGCTGCCGTTAAAACCCCATGCGATGCAATAATTGCCGGTTTTTGTTTCAGCGCCACTGCCAAAATTATTATTGGGTGTATACTTCAGCAGGTCTGCCGGAGCTCCGTCAACTGCACTGCCAGCTTTCATAACAGCAATTCTGTAATTGCCATTGCCGGCAGTAAAATTAATAGTGGCACTATTACCTGTAAGTGATACTATATTAAGATTGGTGGGTGGTGCAGTTGGCGTAGTAGCCGTACTGCCGCTTTTGGAGGCGGAGCCACCCGTGTAGTAATACGTATTACCTGCATTATCCACATCATATTCAAATACCCTGAAATGATATACTGTATTGGGTTCAAGATTGGTAACGGCGACTGCTGTTCCTGCAGTAACTCCTACCACAAACTCATCATCTGCTATTGTTGTGCCGGCAGTTCCGAAAGCAGCATTGGCAGTATAGGCAATACCATTCTGTGGTACGGATGTTACCGGCGCTCCTTTTCTGGCAATGAATAATCTGCGATTGCCATTACCTGCAGCTACACCAATAGTCATCCTGTTCCCTTCTACATAACTGAAGCCAGGCGCTGAAGGAGCCGTAGTGGGTCCCGTATTGGTAGTAGTTGAAAATGCAATGCCCGGTTTTAAGAACACAGGTGTTGCGTTACCATTGTATTCAAATATTGAAAAGTAATAGATGGTATTAGGTTCCAGGTTTTTTACCGCGGCAGCATTACCAGTTCCTTTAAACACTACATAATTATCTGTTCCTAATTTAGTACCACTGCCCAATGCCGGATCGCTGAAATAAAGTGTAAGATCAACCGGCGTTACATTTACAGGAGCGCCTTTCCTGGCTATTACCATTCTGCCCGAGCCGTTTCCGGAGATCCAGTTCAGGGTAAGCGCATTGCCGATAACAGCAGCAGCGCTGACAGACGACACCGGTACTGTGGGAGCTATTACAGTAGACTGGCTACCGGTAAGCGGCACCTGCAGATACTGGGTAGCAGTGCCCATACCGTTGTACTCAAAAACTGCTATATAATACAGGGTACCCGGGTTCAGCTTGCTGACACTAAAGCTACCCCAGCTTGTTTTAGCGATCACATATTCACCGGGTGAAGTAAATTCACTGCCTGCAGTGCCAAAAACACTATTCGCCACATAATCTTTGCCGTCTACCGGTTTGCCTTCAACAGGTGCACCTTCACGCATTACGATAATACGGTTAACACCATTACCGATATCAAAACTGCCTGAAAACTGTGAACCATCAATATTGCTGAATTTGAGGTTACTGGAGGGCACTGTAGGAGCAATGGCAAAAACAATGCTCTGACAGCATAGCACAAGAAAAATAAGAATAAAATTTTTTTTCATAAAGACCTTTAAGTTTAACAAATAACAATTCACTGCCACAGATAACACTGTAGCTCACAGTTTTTCATAACAGAAGCGTATGTGGATAATAATGATGTGGTGTATTGTCCTTCAACAGGACCACAGATACAATCTGTATGCGAAAGTAATAGCCGGAAAATATTCTATTTCCTGAGGATGCCTGAATTGAAAAAAGTACCGGACAAACCGGGCAATTGCAATCATGAATCGTTTCCGGTTGACCGCACTTTTCCAGACTGATTATTTACAGTAAATGGGAGTAAACAGTATTGTATATGAAAAATATATTCTGCTGTACTTATTAGGACCGCTGCGGTGCTGTACACTCAGGTTATCAAAGAACATCCGTCTCTGCAAAGCAGAGCCGGACAGGCATACTGATTTCCGTTTCATTGATGATACCGGTTAGAGACCGGGCGCATATAAAAAGCGCGAGTCCGCTTCGCAAGACTCGCGCTAGTTGGGGATTCATATTTCGCTATGGAGCTTTTTGTTTAATTTATTACCTAAAGATAGATTTCCATTTAGCGCATGAAAAGCTACATGTTTTATACCTAACAACACCCACACCAAAAACAAGTTTTCGACCGAGCTCAACTTATGCATGTCAGTTATTGAACCACGATTATAATATAGAACCATAATCAGAACACATAAAGGAGGAATTGCCAAATCTATTATCCAATTAATCAGCCAAAAAAATAAACCTGTTTGATTATTTGAAAAAGCAGTTCTTCTTGTCCAAAAGAAAGATATTATACAGTAAACCAACAACATAAAATATTGAAAACCTTGACCATTTATTGTTAGATCGTCAATATAATTTGATCTTGAAAAATTAAGTAAATATAAGTTGGCCGGCAAATAGGGACTATCTCAGTAACTGTGTAAGTTTCAAAAATCGGAGTTCGTAGCAGGACCTATATCTTGATCCTGTTTTCAAA
>OFTY01000497.1_pt1 | contig 27518 bp, 14 predicted proteins | sample 1775061 | NCBI WGS metagenome assembly OFTY01 (sample SAMN08195773, study PRJEB24354) | sludge metagenome | isolation source: sludge from phenol fed wastewater aerobic bioreactor B | place: India: Nagpur | collected 2016-09-16 | reverse complement strand
CAACGTAAGCTTTCTTCTTAAAAAATTTGATATATCGTTTTTTTTTTTGAACTTGTAGCATCTTTTAACCTTTTAAACATTTCTTTTATGAGAAAGCTATTATTGATGCTCATCCTGACTATTGGTTTCGGTACTATCGCGAAATCGCAGACTTACACAGTAAAAAATGGTACGAATTGCCCGATTGTTATGGAACGAATCTGCTTAACTCCAAACTGCCTTCCACCTTTTGGAGTTACAACCTACCCTGTAATTAATCCTGGAGGGACGGGGACTTTTCCAGCTTGCCCTGGTGGACCAAGCGCAACAGTGGTACACCTTTATTTCGCACCTGTTGGCGGAGTTAATTGTTCAGTTTACGACCCACATGTAGGCGCACCAGGTGTTAACTGTGGATATACTACAAATGCTGTTATTAGGGGAAGCTGCGAATGTGGCACCAATAATGTAACATATCAAGGAAATTACACGTGGGAAGTTAACTAATCGAAATCAAGCCCGTTTGACCCTTCATCCAGAGAATCATTCGGGCTTATCTTGTTGTAATTTCAATACCGCACAACATAAACAATCAAACCCATGAAAAAACTCTTTCCTTTATTTTCCTTGCTCACTATTCTTTCAACCTTGCCAGATTTGCTGAACGCGCAGACGCTCAGCGAAAGCTGGGCAAAAACGTTTACCGGCACAAAACAGACTACTTTCTTTTGGTCACAAACTGCTGTGGATCATAATGGAAATATCTACGCGCTTTCGCATGTGCGTGGGGTAGCGAATGCCGACGGGCAGGTCTCTACCGATACTTCAGCCCATATTGTGCTCTCAAGCTGGACCTGCAATGGAAGTTTCCGATGGATGAAAACTTTTGGAGCGGCTTCACCGGCAACTTCTTCCAACACCCTCTCAGGAATGCAACTCGAAACCGATAGTTTGGATGGAGTCTATGTTTTGGGCTACTGCGAAACCTCACAATCCGCAGATAGCTTTTATTGGAGTACCGATACTTCTTTGAAAATAGCTGCGGGGATTCACCAGAAATACATTTTGAAATACGATACCCTCGGGCAGTTTCAATGGTTGAAAACGCCGCTCATTAAAGCCGTCCCATTTGGTCATGATGGGTACAACTGGCTTTCTGTAAGCCCTTCGGGAAAGGTATTCTGGTTCTCCATGCTCGATACCGGCAGCTATGCAGGTGGCAACCTTTTGGTTACTGCTCCGGCATACTACGCGGTCAGGTACAATGCTGCCGGCAACTTTCAGAGTGCTACAGTGATGGATATAACGACACCAAGTTCTACATGGTTTTCAAAATCAGTCAGATGGGAATTCGATCCGGTTAATGACCGTTTTTACGGATGGCTGCAACTCGACACAAGTTATGGTCCGCTTAGCATAGGCAATACAGCTATCAATCCGCCTGCAGGAAATAATTACAAGACTGTTTTAGCAGCATTTAATAAACAGGGCAAAAGCATATGGATACGCGAATCGGAAAGCTACTTTCCTATTTATATGTTGAAGACAGGAGGTGACGGCACGCTCTACATGGCAGGATTCGCCGTACCCGGGGCGATCTTTTGCGGTGATACTGCAAAGAATGCTTTAGGATCATCGTCTATTGACTATCTAATATCGCTTGATACAAATGGTATAATGAAATGGTCACAGTATGCTGCAATGTCGGTCTCAGCATCGGGAATTTCATATTCATTTCGACAAAAGGGAAATAAAGTCCTTTTTTCCGGAATGTTTATTGGCACTTTGAACTGGGGGTCCTATGGTGTTTCAAACAATACACAATATTATCGCGATTACCTATTAAGCGTCGATGCCTCTACGGGGAATGTCCAGCAACTTTTAAGTTTTGGTGCAAGCCTAAACACTGATTTGACAAAAATGGCGGTGGACCAAAATGGCAATGTATATATTAGCGCAAGTTACCAAGGAAGCATGAGCTTTGGAGGCACTGCGCTACCGACTACCACCCTTGGGGATTATCAGCAAGTTCTGCTCAAATACCAAAACGTACCCTGCAACTGCAATTTGCTGCAGCCTGCCTTTACAGCGAATAGTCTCGGCTCTAAAACCTTTCAGTATTCCTACACCGGCAATGGTCCTTATTCTACAATCAGTTGGAATTTTGGCGATGGTACGCCTTCCGTCAATGCCGCAAATCCTACACATACTTTTTCCAGCTATGGGGTTTACACCGTTTGCGTTACCACTACCAATGCCTGTGGCAGCAACACGGCCTGCAAAACCTTGTACGTCACGCCAACGGGCATCGAAGATATTAATCAAGGTAGTGCTTTCGTCATCTATCCCAATCCTGCCAGCGACAAACTCAGCATTAAAGGAAATCTTCCTGATGCGCAATTGGAAATTATTGATGTGGCCGGACGCAGATTGCAGCAACAACGACTTAATGCGGATCAAACAACAATAGACATTGGCAATTGGGCGCCGGGGATGTACTACATCCGGGTCATCCAAAAAGACGGAAAGATCAACAGCCACAGTTTTATGAAGCGGTAGGCTGAAATTATCAAGCGCGACGCTTGAAAATGATGGGTCTGAGCGGGACGCTCAGACCCGTGCAGTTACCTAAGTGAGAGGAGAGCCCGATTCTCCGACCCCTCACACGAGCAATCGGGCTTTTTTTGCTATATATTTAAGTCATCATCACCCTAAACATTCAAACCCATGAAAAAACTCTTTCCTTTCTTTTTCCTCTTCAACTTGCTTTCTAGCTTGCCGGGGCTTATCAGGTCACAAAGCCTAACTGAATCCTGGGCTAAAACAATTACCGGCTCTAAACAAACACTCGTTGCCTGGTCACAAACTGCTGTGGATCATAATGGAAATATCTACGCGCTTTCTCATGTGCGTGGATTAGCGAATGTCGGCGGGCAGGTATCCACTGATACTACAGTCCATATAGTCCTCTCAAGTTGGACCTGCGATGGCAGTTTTCGCTGGATGAAAACTTTTGGAACGGCTACACCGGCGCCTTCTTCGAACGCCTTAGTAGGAATGCAACTTGAAACGGATAGTTTGGATGGCATTTACGTATTTGGGTATTTCGAAACCTCACAATCCGCTGATAGCTTTTATTGGAGTACCGATACTTCATTGAAAATAGCTGCGGGGATTCACCAGAAATACATTTTAAAATACGATACACTCGGACAGTTTCAATGGCTGAAAACCCCACTTATTAAGGCGCTACCGTATGTTAACAACCAATATAACTCGCTGTCTGTAAGTCCTTCGGGAAAAATATTCTGGTTCTCCATGCTCGATACCGGCAGCTATGCCGGTGGCAACCTTTCGGTTACTGCTCCGGCATACTATGCGGTCAACTACAATGCTGCAGGCAATTTTCAGAGTGCTACAGTGATGGATATGACGGCGCCAAGTCCTTCATGGTTTTCAAAATCAGTCAGATGGGAATTCGATCCGGTTAATGACCGTTTTTACGGATGGCTGCAACTTGACACGAGTTATGGTCCGCTTAGCATTGGCAATGCAGCTATCAATCCGCCTTCAGGAAATAATTACAAATCTGTATTAGCGGCATTTAGCAACCAGGGACAAAAAATATGGATACGCGAATCGGATAGCTTGAATGCTCTTGTTTCTTTGATACCAGGAAACGATGGCAACCTCTTTCTATTGGGTTCAACAACGCCTGGGGCGATATTTTGCGGTGATACAGCTAAAAATTTAATGGGTTCATTTCCAACTGACTATCTTATGTCCCTAGACACAAACGGATTGTTTAGATGGTCCCGGTATGCTACTACTGCTTTTTCAACCGCCGGTGGTTCGTCGTCGTTTGTGTTGAAGGGAAATCATCTAGTACTAGCTGCGCTCTATAACGGGAGCCTAGGCTGGGGCGCATATAGTGTTTCAAATACTACACAATATAATAAGGCCTACTTATTGAGTGTGGATGCAGCCACAGGGAATATACACCAGCTATTAAGCTTTGGTGCAAGCCTGATTACTAACCCGACTAAATTGACAATGGACAAAAACGGCAACGTATATATAGGGGCAATTTATCAGGGAAGCATGAGCTTTGGAGGCACTGCGCTACCGACTACCACCCTTGGGGATTATCAGCAAGTTCTGCTCAAATACCAAAACGTACCCTGCAACTGCAATTTGCTGCAGCCTGCCTTTACAGCGAATAGTCTCGGCTCTAAAACCTTTCAGTATTCCTACACCGGCAATGGTCCTTATTCTACAATCAGTTGGAATTTTGGCGATGGTACGCCTTCCGTCAATGCCGCAAATCCTACACATACTTTTTCCAGCTATGGGGTTTACACCGTTTGCGTTACCACTACCAATGCCTGTGGCAGCAACACGGCCTGCAAAACCTTGTACGTCACGCCAACGGGCATCGAAGATATTAATCAAGGTAGTGCTTTCGTCATCTATCCCAATCCTGCCAGCGACAAACTCAGCATTAAAGGAAATCTTCCTGATGCGCAATTGGAAATTATTGATGTGGCCGGACGCAGATTGCAGCAACAACGACTTAATGCGGATCAAACAACAATAGACATTGGCAATTGGGCGCCGGGGATGTACTACATCCGGGTCATCCAAAAAGACGGAAAGATCAACAGCCACAGTTTTATGAAGCGGTAGGCTGAAATTATCAAGCGAGACGCTTGTAAATGATGGGTCTGAGCGGGACGCTCAGACCCGTGTTGCTTGACGCTATGACCAATAAATTTATACAAGGCTTTGTGTCGGACTCAACTGTCTTCTTCAAATTTCCAAACCATATGTAACCTTCGGATAAACAATAAAATCTGTAGGTAAATTGTAAAAGAAGTCTTAAATTAGGCTATTATTAATTTAAAAACCATTAGCTTATGAACTTCAATCTTTACTCAAAATTCCTGTTTGTCCTTTCTATTCTTTTTTCTTTTGTCAAAAACATAGAGGCGCAAACCTATTGCACGCCGTCGTTTCCGGGCGGTGTCAGTGCAATTACAAAGGTGCAGTGGGGCACGATGTCCAATACAAGTTCCGGAGCAAGTTTACTGGGCTTTGAAGATTTTACCGCCAATGCAGACACAATTACGGGAGGTGATCTTGTGATGGCGATAGAGGGGTTAACTAACGCCAATGCAACCGATTCACTCTATGCCTATTTTGACTGGAAAGGCGACGGCAGCTTTGCTGACTCAATTGATTCTTATTTTTTGGGGGTTGTTCACAATACGGGCAATACACCGGCACCGTTTACCGTAAGTTTGATCATTGCAGCCCCGGCAGATTCGTTGCCACAAAGTGCCTATTCCCTGCGTTTTCGGGTGATGAAGAAGCAAGGGATGGCGCCTTCGTCATGTAACGCCTCCGGCATTGGACAGGCCGAAGACTATAGCATTTTATATCTACCTGGAACAAAGTGTGACAGCTTGATGAACGCAGGTACCCTCACGCTGATACCACCGTCTCAAAATTCCGCTTGTGATATAAACATAGTAAATATTGGGTATAGTACCAGCTATGGCATGAGATGGCAGTGGGAATCGAGCCCTTTTGGCGTCAATTTGTTTCAACCCATCATTGGAGCCAATTTCCCTAACTACTATGCACCCGCAGATGTTTATAGTTACAAGGACTATCGTGTTATTGCGACCTGCACCGACACTGGGAGCTTCATTGTATCTGCTCCCGTTTCGGTTAATGGTCCGACATTGTATTACAGCTCAACGCTACTTTGCCTCGGAGAAACTTTGCTTGTCAATTTTGGCGATCCAAGTTGCGTCAGTACAATAGTAGGACCAAACAACCTTTCAACCACACTAAGCTTTTCCATACCTAATATATCGTTCGCAAACGAAGGTTGGTACGTGCGCACTACGGTCATGAGTCAATGTGTTAACACCTTCATAGATTCTTTTTACGTGGATGTATCCAACTGCGCAGACTCTGTATGGCCGGGAGATGCCAACAACGACCTGATTGTAGATAATGCAGACATCTTGCAGCTCGGGTTGGCTATGGGAAATACGGGGTACCCAAGATTGATTCACGATACCGCATACTACGCACAACACGCATACGACTGGGCAACCTCGTATAATGGTGTAAACGCAAAACATGCTGACTGCGATGGTAATGGCACTGTCTTGCTGACTGATACGATGGCTATACATTCCCACTATGGGATGCCCCACCCAAAAACCACACCCGCGCCGCACGCCAAAGTGAGCAGCTTCCCGGATTTGTACTTCGACATAGCCAACGCTCCTATTGTCACCGGACAAAACACTATTCCCCTAATGCTGGGAAGCGCTACACTGCCCATGAATAATTTTTATGGCATTGCCGCCAAAATAAAAATCTCCGGCCTTACGCTGAATACCCAGGCAACAGTTACTCCGGTCAGCTCCTGGATCAACTTCCCGCTTACCTTCCAAAGAAACGTAGGAAATGAGCAGGACGATATTGCCCTTTGCAAAACAGATCATCAAAACAGCTCCGGCTACGGACAGCTTTGCCTGCTCCATTTTAACCTTCCCTCCGGGCATTCCGGCGACTCGATAAAACTGCAACTGGATGATGTACGCCTTGTAGATGCTTCCGGAAATGTTTTGACAGACTACAACATAATAGACCTGAGTGCGATGATTGATGACCCTACCTCTGTTCGTTCACTCAGCACGCTGTCTTATGCAGCAGTCATTCCCAATCCATCGGGTCGGGACGCCACACTGCAGATCAATACTAACGAACCTGCCAGTGTGCACCTAACCCTTGCGGATGCCACCGGAAAGCAACTTTGGGAAAACACTTTGCCGAAAGCGCAGGGCTTACAAAACGTAAACCTGCCCGGACACCCGACACCAGGAATGTATTTTATCAGGCTGGATGTGGACGGTGCAAGAGGGCAGACCCTGAAGTGGGTGAAACAACAGTAGCGGAGCATCCGTTGCGTAAGACCGGCAGTGCGTACTTTCAAAAGTGCTGCTGCCGGCCTTAAAACATACACTATCTTTATCATACCAAAATCTTATGATTCATGAAATCGAAATTTTACCTCACAGCAGTTCATACTCTTTTACTCATGCTTGCCTATTCGATGACGCAGGCACAAACCTATTGTACACCATCATTTCCGGGTGGCGTAAGCGCGATTACCACAGTAAAGTTTGGCACATTGTACCATACGAGTGCGGCGACAAGCAGCACAGACTATGAAGATTTCAGTGCGCTGGCGGACACGGTTATGAGTGGCAATATTGAATTGATGGTATTGGGCAACACAGGCGGCAACTACACCGATTCGGTATATGCTTATTTCGACTGGAATGATAATGGAAGTTTTGCTGACCCTGGAGAAGCTTATACGGTGGGGGCAATCACAAACTCAGCGGGCAACAATATTGCAGAGGGTGCTTATAAGTTGATTGTTCCTCCTGCAGCAAGTTTACCGATAACGGGCTTCAACCTGCGCATCCGGATTGAAAAAAAGAGAAATGGTGGTGGATCGGCTTGCAACAGTACAGGCATCGGTCAGGCCGAAGATTACGACGTGTTTTTTACCCCTATTTATCCTTGCGCCGGCTGGCCTCTTGCAGGGACGATTACACTAATTTCGTCCAATCCCTGCGGAAACGCTCCTTTTATGATCGTTGACAGTGGCTACACCTATCAGTACGGTATTAGTTGGCAATGGGAAGCCAGCCCTACTGGTAGTATTTTTTGGTCTCCGATACCAGGTGCAACGCAGCCAACTTATATATCTGCGGGCGTAGTTGGGCCTGAGGACTATAGTATTGTAGCAACCTGCGCTAATGCCGGCGGATTCGATTTATCAAATGTTGTCACAGTGGGCAGTTTACAAACCACTCTTACCAGCAATTCACCGGTGTGCACGGGTTCCCCGATCATCGTCCAGATGAGCACATGTGCGAACTGTGTGGTAACGATTAACGGACCGACTAATTTTACGGCCGCTCAGGGCTTCACCATTCCCAACGCATCACTGGCCAATGATGGATATTATTATTTCACCGTTACCAACCCAAATTGCAACAGCAGCAATCTCGATTCGATTTATGTGGATGTCTCTAATTGCCAGGATTCGGTTTGGCCGGGCGATGTCAATCATGACTACATTGTAAACAATCTCGACGCCCTCGATCTTGCCTTGCAATACGGTAAAACGGGGTACGCTCGGCCCTTTGCCAGCTCCAACTATGTAGGACAATACTGCGCAGACTGGTCCAGCTCAGTGAATGGCGTGAACGGTAAGCATGCCGACTGCAATGGAGATGGCACGGTGAATCTGAACGACACCTTACCAATCAGCCAGTACTATAACCTGCCTCATCCTAAACAGACACCGGTGCCCGGAGCCAAAATAAGCAGCCTTCCCGATCTGTACTTTGACATTTCCAACGCACCGATAAAAACCAGAGCTAATAGTGTCCCCGTGGTTTTCGCGAGTTCCTGGCAGCCGGTCAGCAACTTTTACGGAATGGCCGCAGAGGTAAAGTTAACCGGAGTGAGCCTGAATACACCGTTAACCATCACCCCAACCAGCAATTGGATCAACTACGGATTGAAATTTCAAAAAAGCATCGGCAACGAACAAGACGACATAGCGCTATCCAAAACAAACGGAATGAACAGTTTTGGCTGGGGTACTATGTTTACCGTCAATTTCGACATACCTGCAGGCTTTAGTGGCGACTCCGTAAAACTGTATCTTGATCATGTAACCCTTGTGGACGCTTCCGGAACGGTCCTGACTGACTACAACCTGCTGGAACTCGATGCCATGATTGATGACCCGACCGCCATCACAGACATTACCCGGTACGGAAACGCGGCAATTCTTCCCAATCCTTCAGCACAGGAAGCCACGCTGCGATTCACGGTTACAGAACCTGAAAATCTTGAAATAACGCTTACGGACGCAGCAGGAAAGGTGCAATGGAAAGAAATGCTAAGCCAGGCAAAAGGTTTACAGCACGTTGCCCTTCCACAACACCTTGCCTCCGGAATTTATTTCTTAAAAATTACCAACGAAGGCAAGGCTACACAGACGCTGAAATGGATAAAACAATAAAGACAGAGCCTTCAGATCCGTTTGCTTAACAAATCCTTCCATGATAAATTAATATCTGGAAGTATTTTTGTAGCTAACGCTTGGTAAATATTTCTGGCACTGGCTCGACTCCTTAAAATACTGCGCAATCTTGTCCTGATAATTTTGGGCGTTTTTTTGCTGCTGGTGCTGCTGGTAAACCTGACGCCGGTACAAAACTATCTGGCCAAAAAGGCTACAGAAATGCTGGCAGATAAGCTAAAAACCAAAGTGAGCCTGCAACATGTGCGGATTGACTTCCTCAATCATGTGCTCATTCAGGGGCTTTATATCGAAGACCATGCAGGAGATACACTTCTGTATGCAGGAGAGGCAAGGGTGCGCATTACAGACTGGTTTGTACTCAGGAAAGACAAGCCTGTACTCCACTATATCGGACTGCACCATGCCTATGGACATCTTTACCGCACGGCAAAATCGGGCGACTGGAATTATCAGTTCATCATTGATGCTTTTGATAACGGCAAGAAATCCACAAAAAAGCAGCAAAATGAATTTGAGCTTGACCTGGAGAAAGTAGATATCGGGAATGCGCGCTTCCATATGGACGATGCCTGGGTGGGCAGCGATTTTGATATTGACCTGGGAAATGTTCAGATCAGCGCCGACGATATTGACCTTAAAAAGAAAAGAGCAGAACTCAATTCAATACTGATTGAAAATGCGCAGGTAGCCCTTCGCGATTATGATGGCGGAAGGCCGCCGCGCCCACGAAAGAAAACCACCGGAATTGACACCACTGCATTCAATACTGAAAACTGGTTTATTGCGGCAAAAAAACTGACCCTGCACAACGGCGGTTTTCGGCTCGATGCTACGGAACGTGCTGCCTATCCTGATGAATTTGACCCCGCGCACATCGACATCACGGACATCAACATTGAAGTAAAAAACGTGAGCATTGTAAAAGATACGATCAAAGGAAAAATAGAAAGACTTGCTGCAAAAGAGCGCTCCGGCATCCGTATCAAAAAATTCAGCGCCGACGTAACGGTGTCGCCCAATGCATCCATTTGCGACCATCTTTACCTGGAAACCAACAACAGCAAGCTGCACAATTATTACGCGATGCATTACGATCGCTTTCCTGATTTCACGGATTATATCCATAAGGTTGTGATGACAGGTCGGTTGCAAAACAGTACGGTGGACGCCCGCGATGTGGCTTATTTTGCCCCCGTACTGAAGGAGTATCCGACTATCGTGCATTTATCCGGAAATGTAGAAGGCACGGTGGACCGGCTGGTGGGGAAGGACCTGCATGTTACCAATGGAAGCACCTTTGTAAAAGGCGATCTTAGTATGACCGGACTACCGGACATCTACAGCACCTTTATCAGTTTCCAGAACGGCGAAATCTTCACGACGAACCATGACATTCTGAAATATGCGCCGCAACTCCGTGACAACCCCTCAGTAGCTGTAGAAAAGTTGAACTACCTCCACTACACAGGGGACTATATGGGATACATCGGGAATTTTGCGGCAAACGGTACGCTGGAAACCAACCTCGGCAAGCTGCTCTCGAACATTACGCTTCAGGTGCCGGATATGAACAGCAACCGGGCGGTATATTCCGGCAAGGTTTCTACAGAGGGTTTCAGCATCGGCGAACTCCTGAGACAACCCCTGCTGGGTGAAATTGCCTTCAATGCAAACGTGAGCGGCACCGCATTCGACCCCGAGCATGCCGCTGTAAAGATCAAAAGCTTTATCAACTACTTCGACATTAACGACTACAGGTATCATAACATCACGGCTGAAGGCACGCTTGAAAAAAAGAAATTTGACGGCGACCTGATTGTGGATGACCCGAACCTGGCGCTGGCCTTTTATGGAAGCATCGATTATAACGACAAGGAGCTCGATATCAATGCCAAGGCCAACCTGCTGAAGAGCGATCTGAAAGCGCTCAACATTACCCGCGACTCTATGCTGGCCAATGCTGACTTCGACCTGAACTTTGTAGGCAACAGTATTGACAGCTTTCTCGGTTATGCAAAATTTTACAACATCAACCTTATCCGGAATGCCCACCGCCTTGATGTTGATTCGATAGACATTCAAGCATCGAGAGAAGACGGTCAAAAATTACTGGTCATAGAAAGCAATGATATTTCCGGTCGTATCAAAGGAAACTATCAGCTTTCCACGCTGGCCCGATCCGTGCAGTTTTACATTTCCGGCTATCTGCCCAATTACATACAAGCCCCTACCCGCTATTCGCCCGATCAGGATCTTCGGTTCAACATTACTACACGCGGCATCGACAGCTTGTTTGCCGTATTGCTTCCATCGGTGCGCGGCTTCAGCAACGCCACGCTTAGCGGCTCGCTCAACACGGCATCCCAGCAGCTTTCCCTAAATCTGAATGTCCCCTACGGAGGGATTTCGGGTATTAACCTGCATCATCTTCGGCTTGATGGCACGGGAAACTTCAATGCGCTCCGGCTACGGGCAGATGTGGAAGATTTTGAAGTCGGGAACGACATTCTGCATGCGGCGATGTCTGTACAGACACAGGTAGGTAATGATTCCATGCGGTTTAATGTAACCACTACTTCGCCCAATGCATTCGGCACGGTGAACATCAGCGGTAGCGCTGTGGCCAGCGGCGATTCGCTATACCTGAGTCTGCGGCCCTCAGAGTTTTACCTCAATCAGTACCGTTGGGAAATTCCGGAAGGCAATCGCTTTGTATTCAGCAAAGACTATCTGCTGATCCGCAACCTTTATCTACAATCAGGACAACAACAAATAACCGCGTACACCGCCGACGAATACAACAGCCAGTCGCTGACGGTAAAAGTGAAAGACCTCGACGTAGCCATGCTGGGCAATCTTGCCGGAATAGCCAGTTATCAGCCTTCAGGTAAAATCAATGGCACCGTATCGTTCGAACAGCTTTTTAAAGGCATGATGATGGACGGCAGCCTGCAGGCCACACAGGTGGTACTGGGTAAGGACACGCTGGGCACGATAAAACTTGCCGGACGTTACGATGGCAAGAAAAAGATCATTAGTCTCGATCCACAGACCGTTGTGTTTTATCAGGGGTCAATGATTCGCGCCGCGGGCAGCATGTCGTTCGACAGCACCAATGATCAGCGCCTCGACGGATATCTGCAATTTACAGATGCAAATCTGGGTTGGCTTAGCCCGCTTACCACGGGTTTTTTGAGCAATATGAGCGGCACCGTAAATGGCGCTATCAACATTGGAGGATCGGCGGCAAGCCCGGATGTAAACGGCGAAATCGCACTGGCAAGGGTGGGAACAAAAGTAGATATCATCGGCACCTATTACCGGATACCTTCAGCCCGGCTGAAAGTAACCAACAAATCCATTGAGTTTGGCCGCATCACCATTTATGATATTGACGACCGTACGGCGTTGCTCACCGGTGGAATTGCCCACGACCGCTTCCGGAATATGCGGTTCAATCGCGTTAACCTACAGTCGAACGAGTTTCAGGTATTGAATCTGAAAGACTATGAAAACAGCAGCTTCTATGGCAACCTCGTAGCCAATGTGGAAGGCATGACCATCAGCGGACCTTTCGACGATATCAGAATGACGATAACAGCAGCACCGGCGCAACGATCGCACATTTTTATACCCGTAAAAACCACCTCCGACATTGGATCCTACAGCTATGTAAGTTTCAAAACCCTCGATACGACTCAGGTCCTCACAAAAAAGAACAAAAACAAATTTTCGCTTACGCTCATCGGCAAGATGAACCCGCTTGCAGAAATGACCCTTGTCCTCGATCCTTCTACCGGCGACAGGATCAATGCCCGGGGGAATGGGGTCATCACGCTCAATGTACCTTCTGATGATGACATAAAAATGTATGGGAACTATGAGATAGACGAAGGAGATTACACCTTTACACTCAAACAGCTCTACTTCCGCAGAAACTTTGTGATTACCTCAGGCAGCAAAATCGGTTTCAACGGACTGATGTCAGCGACCAACCTGAACATCAATGCGATTTATTCTACCCGCGCCCGCCTTATAGACCTGCTGCAGGAAAATGAAAAACTGCTGATGCCAGACAATGAACTGCGCGATGCCAAAACGCAACAGGCGGTCAATGTGCTGCTCACCATGACAGGTTCTTTGAACGAACCCCACTTTAATTATAAAATAGACCTTCCGGAAAAACGATCCGAAGGAACCTATGCCTACAGCAAACTGAAGCGCATCAATCAGAGCGATCGTGAGTTGCTCGATCAGGTAGCCTCGCTGCTCATTATCAATACCTTCATTCCGCCCGAAGGAATAGGGGGAGCAACGGCGGCTACCGGTGCTGTAAACAACATTAGCGAAATCGTTTCGACCACAGCCTCCACTCAGCTAACGAATATTGTAAACAAATTGCTGGGCGATCCTAACCTATCGATCGAACTGAAGTATAAGAATTACAATCTCAGCGATCCTTCAATTTCGGGAGGAGTAAACCGAAACGAACTGACTTTTGGCATCCGGAAAAATCTCTTCAACGACAGGCTTATTGTAGAAGTCGGCAGCGCGTATGATTGGGGAAGGCCCACGTCATCCAATTCCAGCACCAGCAACCTGAACCTTGCGGGCGATTTCAGAGTGCAATACCTACTCACCACTGATGGCCGTGTTCGCTTCAATGCCTTCCGCACCAGCAATTACGACGTGCTTGTGGATAGAAATATCTGGCGGGGTGGTATTGGTTTGTCGTACCGAAAAACCTTCAATAATCTCGGAGAACTTTTTAGTGGAAAAAGGAACCTGAAACTTAATGAAGAACCGGCGGTAACCGACACGACAACACAGAGTCGCGGTACCTGGTAGCCCTTATTCCACCACACCGAAATACCCTTCAAGCCGGCGTGCAATAACGTTCCAGTCGAAGCGAGTGCGCACTACCTCCCGACCTTTTTCTCCCACTGTTCGGCGGAGCTCTTCAGAGGCAAGCAACGAAATGACCGATGCGGCGAAAGCTTGTTTGTCCGTTTGCATGATCGCTCCTTCGCCACTCTCAATGCCGAGCCCGCCAAAACCTATGTGAGAACACACCACAGGTACGCCCATGGCCATGGCTTCGAGCACTTTGTTTTGAGTACCGGCCCCAAACCGAAGCGGAGCCACTACCACACTGGCATCTGCATATACTGCTGCCAGATCTTTTACGAACCCTGTCACCACCACCGATTCACTGGCCAGAGCCGTCACTTTTTCTACGGGTCGCTGACCTGCTATCACGAATCTTACGTCCGGGAAACGTGCCCGTATCAACGGCAATATTTCTTCCACAAAATATACTACCGCATCTACGTTGGGTGCGTAGTCCATATTGCCTGTAAACAACATCGTATGACGGTGCGTATAGTCGTGCAACGATGCATTGAAGGTCTCCAGATCTACACCGTTGGGCAGCAAAGCCACATGCTGCACCTTGTGTGTAGTCCTCAGGTAGTCCATGTCTTCCTGCGAGCAGACCAACGACAGCGGATAGGCCCTGAGCATCTTGCCTTCGAACCGAAGCAATCTTTTCTGCTCCATATTTTCGAAGGCCGCTCTTATCCAGCCTCGCTTAATCTGCTTGCGTCGTTCCCAGTAAAGAGAAAAGGCATCGGGAAGATCAAGAATCCTGCGCGCATCAACCGGCCTGTCGAGGTATGGAGCCATGCGGAGATGCTGCACATGTATGCCGTCGAAATGATGTTGTGCCAGCAAGCCTTCCAGTTTGCGCCTCATGGCTGCGCTCCGAAAGTAAAGCACCTGTACGGGTTCCGGATTCCAGAGTGCCTGCAGGCAGCTCAGGGCCGAGAGCCATTTGGGGCGGTGTACCAGATGGACGGTAGTGAAAATTTCCCGGAGGGCATCGCCATAGGCCTTGTCTTCCTCTGTTTCGGTAAATGTGAGCAGATGAAGTTCATGATGTTTGCAGAGCCTTTTGGCCAGATTATAAATCTTCAGTTTGTCGCCACGATAGGGAGGGAAGGGGATTCTGTTTGCGAGAAAAAGAAGTTTCAAGGCAATTTGATTTTAATTACGACGGGTATAAGCCCGCCGGGCAAATATCCTTCGAAATAGGGTTACTTCAGTATTTCGTGCCCCAATTTATCGCGCTTGGTCTGCAGATAAAATTCATTGAAAGGATTAGGCTTGATTTCAATGGGCACATTATCTACGATCTCCAGCCCATACCCCAGCAGTCCGGCGCGTTTCCGGGGATTGTTGGTCATCAGCCTTATCTTAGAAACACCCAGATGGCGAAGTATCTGAGCGCCAACGCCATAGTCGCGCTGATCGTTTTTGAAGCCCAGTGCCAGGTTGGCCTCTACAGTATCTTTCCCTTCTTCCTGAAGTTTGTAGGCTTTTAGCTTGTTGAGCAAGCCTATTCCGCGGCCCTCCTGATTCATGTACAGCACCACACCTTTGCCTGCTTCTTCAACCATTTCCATGGCCCGCTGTAGTTGCTCGCCACAGTCGCAGCGCAGGGAGTGCAAGATGTCGCCGGTAAAGCAGGAGCTGTGTACCCGCACCAATACCGGTTCATCTTTTTCCCAATCACCCTTTTTCAGAGCCAGATGATTTTGGCCGGTGTTGGTTTGACGAAAGGCGATTAATTCGAAGGTTCCGTGTTTGGTAGGCATCTGCACCCGTACTTCTTCTTCAATAAGGCTTTCTGTGCGGAGGCGGTAAGCGATCAGGTCTTTTATCGAAATGATCTTGAGATCGAAACGGGTTGCTATTTCGCGCAACTGCGGGAGCCGCGCCATAGTGCCGTCGTCATTCATGATCTCTACCAATACACCGGCCGGAGCAAAACCCGCCAGCCGGGCCAGATCCACGGTGGCTTCGGTATGGCCTGCGCGGCGCAGTACGCCTTCGTTTTTTGCGCGCAATGGAAAAATATGGCCTGGCCGCCCAAGGTCTTCGGGCCTTGTTTGTGCTTCAATCAGGGCCTGCACCGTTTTGGCACGGTCGTGGGCAGAGATACCTGTGGTGCAGCCATTACCGATGAGATCGACGGAAACGGTAAAAGGTGTCTGATGAAGCACGGTATTGTTCTCCACCATCAGGTTGAGTTTCAGTTCTTCACAGCGTTGTTCTGTAAGCGGTGCGCAAATCAGGCCGCGCCCATGTTTCGACATGAAGTTGATAATCTCCGGAGTAACATTTGCAGCGGCAGTTACAAAGTCGCCCTCATTTTCACGATCTTCATCATCCACTACGATCAGCAGTTTACCTTTTCTGAGATCGTCCAGCGCAGACTCTATGGTATCCAGCATAAAAAAGCCTATGACTAAATTTTGAACGGCAAAGGTACTACCAATTCAATGTAAAATGAGGACGAACGACTTACAATTACCAATTATTAAAAAGAAATTCCTTATTGCGTAAGCAACCGGTTCATAAAAGCGGTGAGGCGCGACATGATGCGGTTTTGATCGTACTCTGCCGCTACCATCTCTGCAGCACGGTCGCTCATGGCAGATGCTTCGTCGCGGTGCGTCAGCGCCCATTCCACCTGCCGGACAAAGTCAGCTTCGGTCTCTGCCAGCAAATAGTGTACGCCCGGCACGGCTTCATCAATACCCTGCATACCCACGGCTGTACTCAACACCAACTTTCCCGCGCCCATGGCTTCCAGTATTTTTATTCTTATGCCGCCTCCGGAGCGAAGTGGCACGATCAGTATCTTCTTATCTGCTATAAAAGCCCCTGCATCTTCTACTTCACCGGCACAGGTTACCCCGTCGCGCTCATATTTCTCGAAAGAGCCGGGCATATTTCTGCCGGCAAAATGAAACTGAAAATCGGGCAGTGCTTTATGTAGCGAAGGCCACACCGACTCGAGAAACCAATGGATAGCCTCTGCATTGGGCATCCAATCCATAGCGCCAATATGATATCCTACCCATTGTTCCTGTTCTGATCTTCGCTTTTTACCGGGCTTCAGTTCTATGCCAAAGGGAGCTACCAAAATCTCCTTTTCCGGGGTCAGGCTACGCACAATCGAGGCATCCGTCTGCGTAATGGCCAGCAACACGTCAGCCTGTCGCCACGCGTTTACTTCAAACTTTTTTACTCTGGAGCAAAGGTCGCGGAGATAATATTTTTTAAAGGAAGTAGCTTCATTTGCCAGCCTTTCCCAAATCTGATATTCGATGTTGTGCAGCCGCAGGGCAATTTTTGCCTGCGTATGTTCGAGCACAGCCGGCAGGTAGGTGGTCAGGTACACACTTTCAAACTGAACGACCTCAGGTTCGAAATCGTCAATTACTTTTTGCAGCCTCCTGGCAAATCCCTTATCATAGAATCGGTCTGCATGGTTCGGCTTTCGGCTCAATACAAAGTTTTTCAGCGTAGGGACGAGCCGCAAATCGGTGTTAATATCGAAGGTATCAAAGTGTATCTGTTTATAGAAAGGCGGCAATGTTTCGAGGCCAACATAGTGGCGCGAGGTATTCATAGAGAAAAGAAAAACCTCCCAGCCCGCTTTGAAATAACCCTCCATCATGGCATGCATGGCAAGCGAGCCACCGTCATTCAGCGGATAGGGTACCCTGTTCGTAACAATAAGTATTCGATGGCTGCTCATAAGGAAGGCAAAAATATTAACGCTTATGCGAAACACTTATTTTTACGCAGTTTTAAAAGTACATTTTTTAGACGGCAAAGCGGATGACAAAAAAGCTCAGGATTGTATGCACGGTAACGAACGATCTTAATTTCGATCAACGAATGATACGCATCTGCACGTCTCTGCAACAGGCGGGTCATCAGGTTACCATCATCGGCTTCAGAAGAAAAGCCAGCCTTCCGCTTACGCCCCGTCCCTACCGGCAAATTAGACTTCCCATTATTGCCGAACAAGGCAAACTGTTGTATATAGACTTCTGGCTCAAATTATTCTTTCGGCTGCTGTTCATTAAGGCCGATGTTTTTTGCGCCATCGATCTGGATACTATTATGCCTGTTTTCTATGCCAGCAAAATCAGGAGAAAGAAAAGAGCCTATGATGCGCATGAACTGTTTACTGAACTGCAGGAGGTGGTGACTCGCCCGGGGGTTTACAAGATGTGGCGATGGATAGAAGGGCATACCGTACCACATTTCCCGGCCGGATACACAGTCGGGGCTTACATTGCTGACGTGTTTTTTGAACGCTACGGCGTGCGGTACGCATTGGTGCGGAACATGACCGTGCTCAGGCCGCTTAAAATTCCCCCAAAGCCCGTGCGCTACATTCTATACCAGGGGGCGGTAAATGTGGGCCGGTGCTTCGAATATCTGATACCGGCCATGAAGCAAGTATCAGCACAACTGATCATTTGCGGCGAAGGAAACTTTTTTAAAGAGGCAAAGGAAATTTGCACCCGGCACGGACTTGAGGACAAAGTAATCTTCAAAGGATATGTGGATCCCGAAGCTTTGCGCAGCTATACGATCAACGCCTACATCGGCATTACGCTTTTCGAAGCGATAGCACACTCCAACAAGATGTCGCTGGCCAACCGCTTTTTCGACTATATGCATTGTGGAGTGCCGCAGCTATGTGTGCAATATCCGGAGTATGTTCGCATCAATGCAGAGTACGAAGTGGCGCATCTGATTGAGGAGCCAACAGTGGACCAAATTGCCGCAGGATTAAACTTCCTGCTTAGTGATGAAGGTGCTTACCAGGCCTTGCAACAAAATTGTCTGAAAGCCAGAGAAAAATACTGCTGGCAGGAAGAAGAGAAAACACTTCTAAACGTTTACGATCAGCTTGTCCACACTTAAACTACATATTGTTGCCTTCGATGTGCCTTTTCCGCCCGACTATGGTGGTGCGATCGATGTATTCTACAAAGTGAAAAAACTTTCGGAAGCGGGTGTGGATATCTATCTGCATTGCCCTGTATATGGCGATCGGAAACCCGCTGCGGCTCTCGAAGCCCTCTGCAAGCAGGTTTGGTATTACCCACGCAGAACCGGTATCCGCGGGCTCTCGCTCACGTGGCCCTACATGGTATATTCGCGAAAACATCCGGATCTGCTGCGCAATCTGCTGAAGGTGGATGCTCCGGTCTTTTTCGATGGCCTGAGCACTACAGGCTTTTTGTCGGCACCGGCCTTGCAAGACCGGCTTAAAATTCTTCGTCCGCAAAATGTGGAACAGGATTATTACCGACAGCTCGCCAAACGAGAAAAACACCTGCTGAAAAGGATCTACTATGAATTGGAGGCGCTGTTGATCCGTCGGTATGAGTCCCGTCTTTCTGCAGCCAACGCCTTCTTTACCGTTGCGCAGCACGATCATGAGTTTTTCAAGAAGATGTATCCTGCGGCCGAGCATGAATACCTTCCTTCCTTTCAACCCTACGATGAAATAGCAACCCTGCAGGGAAACGGTGATTTTATCTTGTACCACGGCAATCTGGCGTTGGCCGAGAACCGTGAAGCAGCACTGTTTTTATTGCAAAAGGTATTCCCCTTTATTGATTTTCCCTGTGTTGTTGCTGGCCGGCATCCTGATGAGGAATTGATAAAAATAGCCGGAGCGCTGCCGCATTGCCGCCTGGTTGCAAACCCCGGCATGGAAGAAATGGAACAACTCATTGCAGGTGCACAGATACACGTTCTTCCTACTTTTCAAAACACGGGGCTGAAACTTAAATTGCTTCACGCTCTTTTCAAGGGAAGGCATATCGTTGTCAATCCGGAAATGGTACACGGCACGGGGCTGGAGGAAGCATGCAGGGTGTGTGAGCATGCCGACTCATTTATTGCAACCATACAATCACTGGCCAGACTGCCAGTGAACAAAGACTTGCTGGAGAAAAGGAAGTCGGTGCTGATGCGGGATTATGACAACAGACGTAATGCCAACCGCATCGTTACATACCTGCGGCAGAAATCTCTCTGACACTCCCCTGTTCTATGCGCACCACTCGAGCCGGATATTTGTGAATGATACCATAGTCGTGTGTCGCCATGATAAACGCTGTGTGATAATCGCGGCAAATGTTGAACAACAACTGCATGATCTCGTCTGTGGTATCGGGGTCAAGATTGCCGGTGGGCTCATCCGCCAGAATCAGTTTGGGATTATTCAGTAACGCTCGTGCTATATCTACGCGTTGCTGTTCTCCGCCCGACATTTCATAAGGCATTTTAAATCCTTTATTTTTTAGCCCTACCTTACTCAGCACGTTTTCGATCTTTTCCTTCATTAGTGCTCTGTCTTTCCATCCGGTGGCTTTCAGCACAAATTCGAGGTTGTCATAAATGTTCCTGTCCGTAAGCAATCTGAAATCCTGAAAAACGATTCCTAGATTTCTACGGAGCAGGGGCACGGTTTGCCACTTCAGTGTTTTGAGATCAAAGCCAGCCACCTGACCTTCGCCTTGCTTTAGATAAATGTCTCCATAAAGTGTTTTCAGGAGGCTCGATTTTCCCGATCCGGTTTTACCGATCATATAGACAAACTCACCTTTCTGCACCTGAAAATTCACCTGGGAAAGGATTAGGGTCTTTCCTTGAAAGATATTTGCGTTCTGTAGGGATACTATGCTTCTATCGCTCATCTTTTGGCTATGGATTAAGACAAATATAGCAGGATAATTCTGTAACCGGCATAAAAAACGCCCCGTTTTCCGGGGCGCTTTTCATTTGTATGTTTCAAAGCTGTTTAATAAACCACCAGCTTTTCTGTTTGCTTCTGAGTACCTGTTACCACAGTTACCAGATACATACCTTTCACAGCAATTGCATTTGCCGGAATTTCGATGCGGCTGATGTTAGCATTAAGCGATGCCTCCGTACGGTAAACCAGTTTACCCGTTACATCAGTTACAGAAACCTCAGCAGTTTTGCTGCCTGCATCCTTCAGGATGATGGTTGTCGCACCGCTCGTAGGGTTGGGAGCAAGGGTAAAGCCAGCAGCCTTATTCTGAAGATCCTGAACATCGGTAGTCCACTTTCCTACATGGATTCTGTCAAGGTAGAAGTTGTTACCTGTTCCGATAAAGTAAGGACTTGACATTTCAGTTCCGGGTCTGTAGCGGAAGCGGAAGAAAACTTTGTTCTTCGTTGCTAAAGCTGTAGGCAGTTTTATATTCTGCGCTTGCCAATCCCACATACCTGCCGGAGTCCAGTCGTTGATCTGAATACCGGAATTTCCGATATCACCATTGGAGAGACTCTTGAGGTTAGACCAGGTACCACCACAATCCGAAGAGTAGAAGATATCCAATGTATCATTCATCTCACTGAGTTTGCTGGTCCTAAACGCGCCAGAAGTAAAGAAGGTAAGATAAAGATTACTTGTACCGAAGGTTGAAAAATCGTAAGCCGGTGTCATGAAATCATCGTAGTCCCCGCGAGGTGTACCCACATAAACTGCGGTACCCGTACGATTATCCATTTGACGGTAAGACATGCTGGTATTGTCATAATAACCTGCATTGGTAACCGGCTGCCACTTGGTGAAGTTATTGAAGTAGTTGAAGGTAGGATATTTGTCGAGGTCACTACCTTGTGTAAACTCACCAAAATAGCTCTGAGCATCAATGGCATTGGGATCGGCGATGTAAACACGGTCGCTGCTCACGAGGGTATCGCTACCTGCATTAGAATTAGCTATCATGGTCACCGTCACCCATCCCGGTTGTGTGAATCTTGTGTTCACTGTAGATGTATTGAAGCCAGGATTATTCACCGTCTGCGTAGGATTGGAAGCGCCGTTGGAGAATGTCCAGTTAATGGAAGATAATGTATCTCTCCAGGACCTATTGGTAAAGAATACGGGGTTCCCATCAGGTCCGGCACAGGTAAATCCTTCGTTCACCTTGGAAAGGTCATTGTTGGTGACATTACCGGCACGGGTAGAGAAGTCCGCTACAGGAGGAAGATCCGCTCTTGCAGCAATTGTTCCGTTTGCATTCATTACTCCGGTGGCGATCAGATTCGCCGTATCAATCAGATTATTTCTCAGAGCGATATTGCTACGCAATGCGGCGCGCATACGCACACCCTGAAGGTAGGTGAACATTTTGGAGCAATAAGTATAATCCATCACATTCTGAGCATTTACCGTATCGGGATAGTCAATAATCCACGGACTGGTAGCGCCTACATTAAACAGGTTGTTGGCTGTTGCAGCAGGATATTGCACAAAGTAGTCGCCATAACGAAGCTGCCATTTGTAGAAATAGTTATAGTAACCATCAGGAGCGACATCATGGGTCAGATAAAGCACATTTCCAATGATACCTTGATTCTGAATTCCAGATACGGAACCCAGATCGCGACCAGCGCCCGGGTTGTTGGTAAATTCGATGGAATACGCTTGTGCCTGTGTATCTATCGGCATCAGGAACATTACCGGAACTTCCTGTGAAAAATCGAAAGTGTAAACGTTCCAGCTATAGAAGTAATTATACCGTCCCTGCGCAGTGTCTGAAACAAATCTGATCACTCCGGGAATGTTACGGTAGCTTGTGTTGGGGTCAGGACGACGCTTTACGCCAGGGTTGTGTGCAAACTCCAAACTATAAACCGCGTTCGTGTCCACATAATGAATCGGGAAGTTCAGGTTCGCTTTCTCCGGGAAGCTGCTCACCGCACCGGTATAACTGTCTATGATAACGCCGTTTCTTTTCAGAACGATCTCATAAGATTTGTTGTGGTTTACTGCGGCAGTATCGGGGAAGAACCTTACCGAGCGTAGGACCAGAGTGTCGCGGAGACGGAACGTAATGCCGAGTCCGTTCAAAGTATCACTTACTGCGGCTGCGTCATCAACAAAGTCAATAACCTGAAGACCGAGAGAAGTAGAATCCGTACGCTTATTGTTCAGCGTCGTACCTGTGTAGCTTTTTACGGTCACATAGTTTCCGCTTGCATTTTTATGTTTCAAAGCAATAGTAAATTGCTTGCCGCTATCTGCAGGATAAATGCTTACGCGATCAAGATTCACTTTTTCAAGTGTCTTAAAACGAATACCTCTGCCATTCACATTATCATAGGCTTTAAAGGCCTGATCTTCGATCTTGAACTTGCCGGCAATGGCATCCGTATAAATACATTTAGTATCGTAATTGTCGGCTGCGTTACATCCGGCAGGATCGTGACCATCTGTTGGGGGTGTGTCATCTACATCGTCATCGCCGCAGGTAACTTCGGGACTATTAGTTCCGCCCCAGGGATGATCGAGATTAAGACTGTGACCGATTTCGTGACCGATCGTATTATCGTTATTCAGGGGTGCTTGCGATGAAGTAATGGGGCCGTCATACCAGGGAGTAGCATTACCAGACGGTGGCTTAAGAGCATAAGCTGCTGCACCCGTATGATTATTATCAAAAAGCGCGACAATCCAGATATTCAGGTAAGATGCCGGTTGCCAAACGTCAAACTTTGCATGATCGCCAGCAGACCGGGTGGTGAAATCGCGCCGACGGGTGATGCCGTTAGTGGGATTACCCATTGGGTCTTTTTGCGCCAGATGAAATTGAATATGTGTGTTGGCTATATACTTAATATTGGTGCCGGGGATATTTCCCTTGTAGGTAGAGATCACCTGATTGGTATCGCTATTGGCACCGCGGTACAAACGATTGATATTATCAAGCTCCTGATAAATAACATCATCAGAAATGTACTCCATACTTCCGTTGTAATTATGGATTACGTGGAATACAATAGGCACATGCAGGGTCACCGTGTCGTCCCAGGCTCCTTGCGCTGTCACCTTAAATCCCGCCAGATTCATCTTCCCAAGCGCCGCATCAATCTGAGCTTTCAACTGTGCTTCCGTTACCGCTATCTCGGGGTGTGCCGCCTTCGCCCTTGCCGTCACCTCGTCTGTGAAGCAATGCGGCACCGTCTGCGCTTTAAGCAACCCGGTTCCGAGGCATGCAGCCGCCGTGAATAGTAAAAATGCTTTTTTCACCATTTCTATTTTTTGAAAAAATTTTTAAATTTCAAGTGATTTCAAAGATAGATATTCCTGTTAAGAATTTGCAAACTAATTTGTCATAGTAGATTAATATTACGCCCGTTAGAAAAGGCTTTCCACGACATTTCCATGACGCAAAGTCGTCTGTGCCTACTACTAAAGCGAACGCTCATTTTCAAAATTTTTTCCGGCACTTTGAAGAGATCACGAGCGGCAGTAAATGAAATTTTAGACTACTGAATACCGGGTTTTGAAAAAAGAGACTTTCCGAAAATTTATGCTGCGGCAAAACTATTTATACATCGTACCCACAATATCCACGAAACACTCCAATTTATAGCTCTGGTGTGTAAAAAGACGTGGCAATAGTTGGCACAATAAATACCCAACATAATAGCCGACTCTCGGGCGGTATTATATTTCGGTTGAAGTTGTGCGGCGAATAAGCACCTTATTCACCGCATAATGTGCGGCAATAATGGAGTTTGCGGCAAATAACCGCTATATTTACCGCAAACGCTGCGGAGAAAACATGGTTTACATACATCAACGTCCTGAATGGCCCAATTTCACTTGGAACGAAAAACTGTTGCTTCAGAGGCTTGTCCAGATAGGCAATAAGCAAGGCCGCCTCATTGGGCGAATGGAGGGATTGGGATTCTCATTGCAAAACGAAGCGACACTTTTGAACATGACTTCAGAAGTGATAAAGTCGAGTGAAATCGAAGGAGAGATACTAGATCATGACCAGGTCAGATCATCAATCGCCAGACGACTTGGCATGGACATAGCTGGTTTAGTTCCATCAGACCGATCAGTTGATGGAGTCGTAGAAATCATGATTGATGCGGTTCAGAACTATAAGGAGCCGTTGACCGAAGAGCGATTGTTTAATTGGCACGCAGCATTGTTTCCCACCGGGCGAAGCGGTATGCAACGCATCGTAGTTGGAGGATGGCGCCTCAACGATCCAGAGAGCCCCATGCAAGTCGTATCGGGACCTATGGGAAAAGAAAAAGTACATTTCGAAGCGCCCTCCGCTGACCGACTGAAAGAAGAAATGAAACGATTTCTTGATTGGTTCAACGCTGAAGATGAACTGCCTCCGGTATTAAAGGCTAGCATTGCACATTTTTGGTTTGTTACCATCCATCCATTTGATGATGGTAATGGAAGATTGACCCGCACCATAACAGACTTGCAATTGTCAAGAGCTGATGGAACAAACCAACGCTTCTACAGCATGTCAACACAAATAAGGCAGGACCGCAATTCTTATTATAGCATTTTAGAACAATCCCAGAAAGGCGAGCTTGACATTACAGCGTGGTTAGCGTGGTTTATGGACTGTTTGGAAAGGTCGTTGGATGCTGCAGATCAGATCTCTTCTGTTGTGCTGAGAAAAGCGAAATACTGGGAATGGCTGTCGGCAAAAAAATTGAATGACCGCCAGCAACGCATGATAAACAAGCTGCTTGATAATGAGTTTTTTGGAAAACTCACTTCCTCTAAATGGGCTAAAATGAACAAATGCTCAACCGATACGGCACTCAGAGACATCAATGACTTAATTGAACAGGGAATATTGGAAAAAGACGGCTCTGGCGGAAGAAGCACGGGGTATCAGCTTATAGAACAAAACCAATAAAACCGCACTTACAAGACCTAAACCAGGAAGGCACTCATAACATAAATTATGCAATCCCTCCTCAAATCTAACTAAAGAGGCCGTAACCGTTGCAAATTGTAAGTTGATGAACATAGCATTGCTGAGGTTGGCAAAATTGCTTCCATCTGGCCATTGATGCCGAGTTAAGAATATCCCTATCTTGGTTTGACTATATTTAATCTTTGCTATGGCTTTTCATGATAGTCCTGAAGTTGACCAATCATCCATACACTGTGAAGAATCTGAAAGTGCGGTTCGCCGCCTCTTCACCAGAAAGAATGGATTTATCACCAGGATCGAACATCCCGATTACGGAGTGGACTTCAACGTTGAAGTAGTTGATGGCAAAAGTCCTACAGGGAAATCCTTTGCGATCCAAGTAAAAAGCAATGCACGCGCTTCAATCATAAAGCATAACGGTCGTTCTTTTCTGACTTTGAAGTTTAAAACTTCTCGACTAGGTTATTTATATAGCCGTAAGCCAATGTATGGGTTGATTGTTCTTTATGACGCGAAGAGTGAAGTGCTTTACTTTGAAAATATAGAAGACATTTTTGAGAGACTGAGAGACGAACGACAAAGCGATGATTGGAAAGAAAACGATCAAGTCAATCTTAGAATCCCAATTGAAAACGAACTGAATGAAGATTCGATAGCATTGATACATAAAAGAATGCTTGCAAGAGCATTGGCTACGGATGCCATGGTGAAAGCCCATGGTGCCATTTTTGGTATACCTACATCAAATGACAGAGTCGAGGAATTGGAATCCTTGAGTAAATCGGAAGTTGATTTTCTAAAGGATTACGGACTTTTCCTCGTTTACAACTTTCAAATCACCGTATTATTTGATAAACTTTCGCGGCTAACAACAAAAGATATACTGTCATCGCCTTGCCTAATCCATCTTGCAGCGCTGGTATATGTTGAACGAGGGAATTTTATTGATGCTGACTACTACATCAAAAAAGCTATAAAAAATGAAGCTGCCTATTCCAATGAGGAGTTGGCATCAATCAGATTCTTGCGAATCAAGGTTGATGTCGCGCTAGGAAACATCGATGATCGAGAATGCCTTGAGCGCCTAAAAGTATTAGGCGATTCCGTCCCGAATGAAATGAACGTGTTGCTCGTAGATTTGAACATTCTGCAGTTGGAATTTTCCCTAATGGATAGAAGTGAATCAAACAATGAGGATTTTTTCGAAAGGTCAATTTCACTGTTTTCAAAAATTGAGAAAAGCGAGCTATCAAAAGAGCAAAAGCATCTACTGAATCTATATAACTGTGAAAATGTCTCCGCCGCCTTCGCAATTATCAATTTGAAAAGAACAGCTGAGTTTCGTCTCAAAGAAGCGCTACAACTATTGCCAGACAATGATGTTTATGAGCATTGGGTTATGAAGATGATCCAAACCAACGAGATCATTGACTTTCATATCGCAAAAACAATTGAATACGCCTCCAAGGCGAATCTCCAAGTACTTTATGCAAGAGCCCTTCTCCTTCGCGCAATGGTCGTCAGAAATTTCCTATGTTCTGTTGTGGCTGTTGATCCAAGTCTTCAAGAGTTAAAAGATGCAGGTCCATCCTTAAAGAAAGCATACGATTGTGCAGAGGCGGCATTTCAGTTACTTGATAAATTTGGAATGGTCAATGACGCGTTTGCAAGCCTTGGTCTGATGTGTGAAATTATTCAATTGGGCAACATCACAATGGGCAGGAAATTGGATGAAAATATTGAAGGACTAGCGTATCAAATAA
>OFTY01000493.1_pt1 | contig 27792 bp, 27 predicted proteins | sample 1775061 | NCBI WGS metagenome assembly OFTY01 (sample SAMN08195773, study PRJEB24354) | sludge metagenome | isolation source: sludge from phenol fed wastewater aerobic bioreactor B | place: India: Nagpur | collected 2016-09-16 | reverse complement strand
CTCATGTCTGCCGAAGTCTCTTCCGCCTGCTGCGCTAAGCCTAGGCTATCGCCGATATAGTCAGCTATATCCTGAATATCCGGCTGCTGATAGTAGTGCGCCAGAATGATCGCATTCTTTTCCCTCTTCAATTGTTCGATTGCTTCAAACAGGTCGAGGGTCGGATCTACTGCAAGATCCAAATACCCAACTTCATTCAGTTTCGCCTTAGCCGCAGCGATGTTCACATCCATATTAATAAGAATAAAAAGCTTTTAAAAAAAAGACTATTACCATTAGCTGTGTGAACTTGGGGAAAGAAAAAGCCAATTCACATTGCAAATGTACCGGAAGATAATCATACCCGTAAAACCGAGAGGCTATACACATGTTGGCTTACAGTAAAGACGGTCAATCCACACAAAAATGTGAGTAAGTGGAAAACAGCGCGAAGGATAAAATACCGGATGTGAATTCGGGACGAGCTGTGAAGAACTCTTCATGAAGATCTAATTTTTTGATAACGATAAAATCATTTTGAGTGCATACCACCGGTAAAAGCAGATTTTACAGTTTCTTTCCCGGGGTTTTCCACAGCAGGCGGAATGTGTACTGTGCCTTATAAATCAGTATGGTGTATGCTTTCCCCTATAAAATAGCTTTGTTATCTCATTTTTTCCGATAAATTTGCCATCCTTACAAAATTAACACACAACCTATTATGGCTGTAATTCAGAAAATCAGGGATAAATACGCAAAACTTGCTGGTTTTATCATCGCTTTGGCACTTGTGGGTTTTATACTTATGGATGCTGCGAGCGGACGTTTCGGAGACCTTTTTCGCAATGATAGCAGTATAGCAAAAGTAAACGGCGAGAAGATAGATTATAAGGAATATGCCGAGCGCATACAGGAATATGAAACGCTCTATTCGCTATTGAACAACAACGTGACAATAGACGATAACACTCGTGCACAGATTCACGATCAGATTCTGCGCGAAATGATCTTCGAAAAGCTAATCAGCGAACAGGCCGACGATTTGGGTTTGACTATTACCAAGGAAGAAGAAAAGGAAATGATCTCCGGCGCTATGCCCGATCCGCTGGTGATGCAATTTCCCTATTTCAAAAATCAGGAGACCGGCCAGTTCGATCCTAATTATCTGATGCAGTTTGAATCAAACAAACTCGACTTGTCCAATCCTCAGGCGCAAAAGGCTATGGAACAATGGCAGATGCTGAAGAACTATATCCGCCGCACCCGCCTTACGCAGAAATATACAGCAATGTTTACCGCAGCGGCCTATACACCGGATTTTATCATGCAGCGTCAGCTTCAGGATCAAAACTATATGGCCAGCATCAGCTACGTAAAAGTTCCCTTCACTACCGTTAACGATAATGAAGTGAAGGTGACAGACGAAGACCTGAAATCTTACATGGAAAAACATAGCGCGCAGTATAAGATAGATGATCCTACACGTAGCATTGAATACGTTTCTTTCGATGTGAAGCCATCGGCAGAAGACACCGCACAAGTGCTCAATGCCATCACCGGACTTAAAGCAGACCTGGCGACAACAAATGATGCTGAAAGTTTTGTCAACCGCAATTCAGACGATCAGTACCGTGATCTTTTTCTGACGAAGAAATCGTTCATGTCAGCTTATTCCGATTCAATCATGGCCTTGCCCGAAGGCGCAGTATTCGGACCTTACTTTGAAAACAATACCTACAAAATTGTAAAGGTGCTTGAGAAGAGAAGTTTGCCGGATTCTGTAAAGGCAAGTCATATCCTTATCGCTACACAGAACCGCACCGACAGTGCCGCGAAAAAAACGGCCGACAGTCTGCTGGCAGCCATTAAGTCGGGAGCTAATTTCGATACGCTGGCTACAAAGTTTTCTGACGATCCGGGAAGCAAGACAAAAGGAGGCGACCTGGGATATTTCCCATATGGCGCTATGGTTCCCGAATTCAATGAAGCCACCTTCATGGGCCAAACCGGCGATCTGAAAGTGGTAAAGACACAGTTTGGCTACCATATCATCAAGGTGCAGGATCAGAAAAATTTTGGGCCTGCCGTAAAGCTTGCCACAATCTCCAAAGCGCTGGCGCCAAGTTCTGAAACAGAAAATGCCGCTTATGCCAAGGCTAACGAGTTTGCCGGCAGAAACGCTAATGGAAAATCTTTTGATGATGCGGTAAAAGCACAAGGACTTAATAAACTTCAGGCGCAAAATGTAAAGGTGAACGACTTTATGATTCCCGGTGTCGGCTCTTCAAGAGAGATCATCCGCTGGATGTATGATGCTAAACAAGGCGACGTATCTCCGGTGTTCAATACCGACGGACGCTACCTCGTTGCAAAACTGACCGATGTACAGGACAAAGGTTTGATGAAACTCGACGCATCGAACAGGCCCATGCTTGAGTCTTTGGTAAAGGCCGACAAAAAAGCGGAACTCATAGCCAACAAATACAAGTCGTCTGCTTCGCTGGATGCTATAGCTCAGGCCACTGCACAACCCCTTCAAAACGCAGATTCCTTCAATGCAGCAAGCGGTTATGTTCCCAATCTTGGCTACGAACCTAAGGTGGTAGGCTATTCCTTCTTCGAAGGTTTGAAGCCAAATACTAAGTCTCCGGCTATTAAAGGTCAGGACGGTGTTTTCTATATCGCATTGAAAGAGCGTTTCCGCAAGCCCGATGCGCAGGACCCCATGCAAATGCAGCAAATGCAGATGCAAAACATGCAACTGAGAAATGCAATGGGCAGTATGTTGCAGGAGTCTATGAAGCGTAATGCAGAGATCAAGTACAACGCAAAAAATCTCTATTAGAATTTCTTAACCGCATATTTCAAAAAGCAGCTTCCTACGGGAGGCTGTTTTCTTTTATAGCCGCTCGAACTCCGTAATTTTGCGGCAAACGGAAACGGTATATGGAGACGATTGTGAATAAAGTAGCGGAAAGCGGAATCATTACCCTCGACCTGACAACCTACCTGCCACAGGATGCGGAAATGCAATATTTCGATCTGAAACCTTTTTTGTTTCGCGAAATGATCCTCCGCGAAAAAGATTACCGTGCAGCCCTGCAAAACTACGACTGGGAATCTCATCGGGATAAACATGTAGCTATAAGCTGCAGTGTGGATGCCATTATACCTGTATGGGCTTACATGCTGGCCGCCAGCTATCTTCAGCCCGTGGCGCGCAGTGTCTTCTTCGGCAAGCCGGAAGACATGAAGACCGCCCTGCTGCTTGCGGGCATTGAGGCTATCGATCCCAAAGAATTTGAGGAAAAAAGAGTAGTGATAAAAGGCTGTGGCGAAGTACATGTGCCCGATGCCGCCTATGTAGCCGTTACAGCAAGGCTCCGCCCGGTTGTAAAATCGCTTATGTATGGCGAACCTTGTTCCACGGTGCCCATCTTCAAAAGAAGATAGATCACTTTGACTTTCGCACAATGATATTCTCTGCCACCTTCTGAGAAAGACTCAATATCTTGCTCTTGTCTTTTTTAGCGATCATGCTCGCATCGTACGGAAGGCGCTCCTGTGCAAAAAGCCGGGTGCCGATCTGAAGGCTCAGCTTCTCTAATTGCTGCAAAAATGATGAGCTCGAGTCTTTTACCGCCACTATTTCGTACCAGGCTCCTGTCTCTACATCGCTAAGCAACAGTGTAGAAGAAAATGGAAGTATGCCCTGTGCATCGGGTATCGGGTCTCCATGCGGATCGAACCTGGGATAGCCCAGATGCTGGTCAAGCCGATCGATTAACTTCTGAGAATGGATGTGCTCCAGTTGCTCGGCGACCTCATGCACTTCGTCCCACGAAAAATTAAGTTTATCATGCAGAAAGGTTTCCCACAACCGATGTTTGCGCACAATTTGCAAGGCATGGGCCGTGCCGCCGTCGCTAAGCCTTAGCCTTTTATAGCGTTCGTAATGCACCAGCGATTTTTCAGAAAGTTTTTTAAGCATGTCCGTTACGGTAGCCGGCCTGGTCTGCATGCGCTCGGCAATTTCATTCACCGACACCTCTCCCGATTCACTATGCTGCTGAATGCTGTAGATAGCCTTCAGATAATTTTCCTCTGTAAAACTGAGCTGGAGCATTGCTGGTAAAATTACAAGGAATGACTACGCAAAACTTCGCAAAATTCTTCTGGCGCTCCGGATCATATTTAGGGCATTCAGGCAAAATTCCTTAGTTTCGTTCTATTCCCTAACCAAAGCTGCCGGGTTTTCATGATGTTACAATGTAAAGGTGTTGTACGTAGCTTACTGTTATTGTTTTTTCTTTGCTCAGGAACGCTTGTTTCTTTTGCCCAGTTGCCCGATGCTGCGCCGGGTAAAAAAGCGGTTAGCCCTATCCGCAATCTGAAAGTGCTGAGCGAAGAGCCCGACGGGAAGGGGAACATTGTTCGGGTGGTGCAATATACGCAGGGCCTGATGCGTATCACCGAAACTACGATAACGCCCCGGGTACTGCCTGTAGGTTCTCACTACCTGAAATTCAATCCCGACACGCTGATCAAAGATTCTGTACGACTGGTAGTAGATAAATCCCGTCGTTGTTTGCTGGTGGTGTACCGGAGGCATGTGCTACGGGCCTATAAAGCCACTTTTGGGCCGAACCCTTTGAGCGACAAGTGTATGGAAGGAGATCGTTGTACGCCCGAAGGAGAATTTAAAATTACCAGTCTTAATCCGCGGTCGAAGTACAATAAGTTTATGTTGCTCAACTATCCCAACGATAAGTCGCGGGCGAAATTCAATAAACTGAAGGAGTCCGGCATCATACCAAAAACGGCAAGAATAGGCGGCGATATCGGCATTCATGGCATCTGGGCCGGTGGCGACGATATGATAGAACTGGGTGTGGGATGGACCGATGGCTGTGTAGCACTTAAGAATAAGGACATTGAAGAACTTTACTCCATCTGCGGCGTAGGCACTACGGTCGTTATTGTGCGCGAGCATAAGACCAAAGTGCTCGGCGCTAAGTTGTAATCCTGCCGATAAAGCGAGCATACTCATCGCGCCAACCATTCCATTGCGGATCACTACCAAGAGAAAAATTATGAAAAACGGTTGTGAGGCAGCTTCCCGTTGCCCTGAGGTACCCTGCCATGGCGTCGAGCTTGCTGAAAGCCTCTTCAGGTTTTAGTTTCATTTCAAAATGAGCGGTGCTATCCATAAAACAAAAAGGATAGATCCGCAGGGTTGTGCTGGTTTCCTGCTCCAGGTCAAACCAAAGGAACGACCGGCCCGTGCCCGCCCGGAATCCGGCTGCTGCTCCAAACCCCATAGACCAGTCTTCGGAAATACCCCGTTGCTGCAGAAAGCGATAACTCTCCGGAAGCCGCCACCGCAAATAGTGCTGCCTCGATCGTATGTTCCTTTGGCCGGTTATCGATTCCAGCGTTTTCGTTTCTGCAGAAAATATTGTTTCGTTGTGGGAATAATAAGAAGGATGCAGCGCTACATGGCCCTGCCGGTTCAGGTCGGCGATAAGCCGCTTCATGGCCGGGTGCCCGGGCAAATTGTTTTTGTCATAACGGGTAGTTTTTCCGGCGACAAGAACAAAATACTGGGGTAAAATACTTTGCTCCCGATGCAGGTGCTCAAGCCAATTGAAGCAATCGAAAGGGTCAGGTCGAAGACCGGATAAAACAAGCAATTGCTGCACTCCGGCAGCGGGCCGGGTAAAAAGATTTTTGGCCCATGTTCCCACGGTTCTTTTTATCGATTTGTAACGCCAGGAAAAGGCAATATCAATATCGTAGGTAGCTTTGAAGCTGAAAGCCTGTTTGCGGGTAGCCACACCCTTTGCCTCCAGCAGATTGCTGAAGGCCGCTATCCACTCATCCACCAGTGGCCGCTCCAGCCAGCCCTGTTGTTGTAGAAAGCTTTCCGACACAGGAAACCGGTTGTGCTTATCTGCGGCAAACGGCAGGTGTTCTTCATAGCGGGAAAGGAGATAAAAAACAGCGGAAAAAATATCGAAGGGCATACTGTATCCGCCTTTGCTATCGGCAAAAAGTACGGGAATGCCCTGCCAATGTGCGGTAGCAATTGCCGGTCTTGAGATGCCTTGTTCAAACAATAGTCCGCAATCGGGGATGCACACCGAACCTTCATCCCGGGTACCATACCGCATTACTACAGCGCCGGGTTCTATTCCTTCGCCGGGCTGCACAACTTGATAAGCCACCCCCAGCACCTCGCCCAGCATCCAGTCCAAGGTATAGATCAGCCGGGCACTGCTTTTCTCGCTGTAGATATAAAGCATGAATCAATAAATGTAGGCTAAGCTTTCTCTTTCCAAAGCTGATTGAACGACTTTTTGGCAAAGTTTAGTTTGCCCCGGTGTTCGCCCCAGGATTTTTTGAAGACTTTGTTCACCAACATATTCTTCATACCCGCAGGTGCACTATTCATCAGAGTACGGCTAAGCATCGCCCGTTTCCACAGTTTCCATCCAAAATCTTCACTGCGCTCGTTTAGATCCTGACGCCTGGCGATATGCCGGTTTTCGAGCAGCATTTCATGAATGTTGATCTTTACCGGGCACACTTCGGTACAATTGCCGCAGAGGCTGGAAGCATAGCTAAGATGTTTGTATTCTTCCATGCCTTTCAGGTGCGGGGTGATGACCGACCCTATGGGACCGCTGTAAGTAGCGCCATAGGCGTGTCCACCAATGTTCTTATACACCGGACATGCATTGAGGCAACTTCCGCAGCGAATGCAATACATGCTTTCACGTACCTCGGGTGTCTGCAGCAGATTGGTTCTCCCGTTGTCCAGCAGAATCACATACATTTCTTCGGGTCCGTCGGTTTCGCCGGGCTGCCTCGGACCGGTAAAAATGGTATTGTACACGGTCACGTTCTGCCCGGTGCCATAGGTGGCAAGTAGCGGCCAGAAGGTCTGAAGATCTTCGAGTGCGGGTAGCGATATGCGTTTTCGGAAAGGCTGTGGAGAGCCTGCCGTTTCCTTCATTTTCCGTCACACATACTGCACCCGTATCCGCGATCAGAAAGTTGCCGCCGGTGATGCCCACCTCCGAACTGATATATTTCTCCCGGAGGTTTCTCCGCGCAATTTGTGTGAGTTCGGACGGAGAAAGATTGGGTGGCACACCGAGCTTGTTGTGAAAAAGCTTGGCTACATCTTCCTTGCTTTTGTGCATGGCCGGTGTAACGATATGATAGGGTGCCTCACCGTCGAGCTGCTGAATGTATTCACCGAGGTCTGTTTCTACCGATTCGATGCCATGTTCCGCGAGGTAGTCATTGAGATGAATCTCTTCCGTCACCATGCTCTTACTCTTCACCACCCGGCGTGCCTGTTTCGCCTGGCATATCTGCAATACAGCCTCCAGCGCCTCTTTGGCATCTTCTGCCCAAATCACCTTTCCTCCGCGTGCGGTAAAATTTTTCTCAAACTCAATGAGGTATTTATCCAGATTTTCTATCGCATCCCACTTCACGTTTTTTGCCCGGCGGCGAGCAAGATCCAGATTGGAAAATTGCTGTTTGCCCTTCACTACCGTGTCCGCATATTTCTGAATGTTGAAGGCCAGCTTCCTCTTATGCTCGAGGTCATTGGCTTTCACTTCGCTTTTGGCCAGGAAGGTAGTTTGATTGTCCGTCATTGCAAGAGGTGTTATGCAAACCTAATGAAAATGTAGGTAGCACACTGCTGATCGTTTTCTTCATATGATTACTTTTAGAGAGCGCTTTATGAAAAATGCATTTTCGCTCGCAGCATGTTGGCTGATTCTTTTGGTGTATGTGAACTACCGGGTGGATACCCTGCCTCGTGAACGACCTTTGGTTGTAACGAGCTGGGATGCCTTCGGATATTATATGTATCTGCCTGCGGGCCTGATTTATCACGATTTCACAAGGCTAAATTGGCTGGATACCGCTGACGCACGGTATCATTTGACAGGCGGCGATGGCTGGCAGGCCATTAAGCTCGACGATGGTCGCTATACTTTCAAATATCTTGGCGGCGTGGCGATCATGCAGTTACCGCTTTTTCTGGCGGGGCATCTCGTCGCATACCTCACGGGTGCACCTGCGGATGGTTTTTCGCCGCCTTATCAATATGCGATTTCTTTCGGAGCACTCCTTTATTGTTTTCTGGCTTTATTACTCCTCCGGCGTTTTCTTCTCGGCTATTTCTCCGACGTTGTCACGGGCTGCACTTTGCTTTTGCTGGCACTGGCTTCCAACCTGATGCAGTATGCTGCTGGAGATAACGGCCTTAGTCATGTGTACCTGTTTGTACTGTACGTCCTGATCCTTCGGGCTACTTCATCGTGGCATAGGAAGCCTGCACTGTTTAGTGCGGCAGCGATCGGGTATATCATTGGTCTTGCAACCATGAGCCGACCAACAGAAGCAATCATGCTCTTCATACCGCTGCTCTGGCATACCCATACCCCACAGGCAGCCCGTGCCAAGTGGAAAGCTGTAAACGACCATCGGTCTCATCTTATGATCACCCTTCTCTTCGGGTTCATCGGAATATTGCCTCAACTCATTTACTGGAAAGCCACTACAGGGAGCTTCATCTACGATGTGGGTAGCAAGTGGGTGTTTCTCAATCCCTGGTTCCGGGTGCTTTTGGGTTGGGAAAAGGGATGGTTTATCTATACCCCGGTGGCTGTGCTTTTTGTCGCCGGATTATTTTTTGTCAAAAAGTTCGAGTTCAAAAACGCCGTCATTTGGTTTTGCCTGTTCAATATCTGGATTATTATAGCCTGGGATGAATGGCGATATGGCGGTTCTTATTCCACACGGGCATTGGTACAAAGCTATCCGGTGTTTGCTCTTCCGCTTGCTGCCCTCAGTAGCCGAGCATTGGCTTCCCGCTGGCGAATCCCTTTTATTGCGGTGGGTCTCTACCTGATTGGTGTCAACATTTTTCAGACCTATCAATACAGTAAAACAATCCTGCACTACGACGACATGAACAGGAAATATTATAGCCGGATCTACCTCAACCCCGATCCTTCACCGCTGGATATCAGCCTGCTCGACGTGGAAGACATGCCACCTAAAACTACAGACGGGCTTCATCCTACCCTATTGTACCGCCTCGATCGGCAAACACCCTTATCTGCTCCTGCAGGAGAAAAACTGCCCCTATGGGATACTGCTTTGGGAGCAAAGACCGGCACCACCTGGATAGAAGTACAAGCCAGGATATTAGCTCCGGGACATTTGTGGCATTCCTTTCTTGCCGCATCGCTGACGCAGGGCGATTCCAGCAGATCGGCAAGAGTAAGACTGTACAGCCCCATCAGCAACAACGACTCCGTAAATGAATACAGGTTTTTTATGCGTTTGCCCTTTTCCGCGCCCCGGCTCGAGGTGTACCTGACTACCGACTACGGCTTCCGTGGCGAGATTCGGTCACTGACTATAACAAGGTGGGATAAAAAGCCGGCGCCTTAAAAGCCAAAAGCCAGTCCAAACTCTGCCAGCTCTGCCTGCGTTTTGTGGGTCTTCAGCAATATGGCAAAGGCACACTCTTTTACCAGGCCTCTTTCCTGTTGCAAGAGGTAAAAATTTGCTCCCAGCTTTTCGTAATAAGGATCGTTGGTCAATGATGCCTGTTTCAGATATACACCCAGTTGCAGGTGAATGCCTACCCTTCCAAACAAAAACTCATTACCTATAAAGACGCTGCTTTTCCAGCTATGTTGTTTTTCGCGGCCCGGCTCCACTTCATTATTGCGCAAAAACGCATAGATCTCTCCGTGGTAAGAATAATCCACGCCGGCAAACATTTTATTTTTACCCGCGTAGCGACGGCTTGCGTAGGCAGATACCAGATAGACAGGATACAGCGGTCCGTTGGGCGTGCTTCCCTCTTTTGCTGCAAAGCCCAGCCTTACCTGCGCCAGCCAGCGACTGCGTAGGGCGGGCAGTGTCCTATAGATCCTTTTAGGATGGGAGCTGACAGGATAGTACCGAAAACCGATACGGCCACCCCAAAGGTTGATGCCGAGATTAGGTGTGCGGATTGAGGCATTGCTGATATGCGAAAACGCCCCCCCCAGTTGCACACTCCAGTGTGGGCTGATCGAATAGCGAAGATCGGTAGCGAAGCAGGTGTAGTTGTTGAGGTGGCTGCCAATGGCATTGTTCAGTGTATCCCACACCGGTGCCCGCTCATAATGACGGGTAACGTAGCCAAACCCGAAACCCAGCCGAAAGGTCCACTCCAACTTTTTACCCCGCACCAGAGGAAGCTGCAGCAAAGGAAAGGCAGAAAAACACTTGCCGTACACACTGTCCACACCATAGTCCGTGTAGGCCACTCCCACACCTACCAGCGGAAAGTTTCTTCGTTGCTGCCATTCTTTTTTCCCCAGGTTTGCTGCACAAAGCACAACTCTGCAGCGCCCGCATACTGCGGCAAGGGGCCCTTAAAGTTTTCGGTATGCTTGTATATCTGTCCAAGCATCAGGTTGCCCTCGATGGCAAACCCGCTGCCGCGTACATCGCTCTGGCAAACAGCCATAGCCGGTGCGGCCAGCAACAGGAACACAAGCAAAAAGCGCATAGCTGCAAAAATTACAACAAAACCGTTCATGGACAATTAATCCTGCTGCTGTAAAAAGTACAGTACATTTGTCTATCTGTTTTCTTCATGCGTCGGTTTGCGGCTGTTGTTATTCGTTCATTTCTGCAGGGTTTGCTCATCTTAAGTCCCATTGCGCTCACTGCCTATGTGATCTATGTGGTATTTGATGGTGTGGATAGTCTTGTGCCCTGGGTGCCCCGGGGTATTGGTTTTCTCATCATCATTACGGTAGTCACCTTTATTGGCTACATGGGTACACGGTTTTTTGTAGGCCGTATGCTTTTCGATGCGTTCGATTACCTGCTCGAGCATATTCCGGGTATCCGATTCATTTATTCTTCCATCAAGGATGTGATGGATTCTTTTGTAGGCGATAAAAAGCGTTTCAATAAGCCGGTGTGGGTATGTACCAACCTTCATCCGGAAGTATGGCGCATTGGTTTTATGACCCAGAAAGATCTGGCCTACCTCGGCATGAACGGGAAGGTGGCCGTTTATCTACCCCATTCTTATGCCATATCCGGTTATGTGATCATAGTAGAAGCGAAAAACGTAAAAGCGGTGACCAAGATGAACGCCGCCGAAGCGATGAAGTTTGCCGTGAGCGGAGGTATTACCACTACCGATGAAGAGAAAAGTCTTCAGCATGATAAAAAGATCAGAAGATCGTAAACTGAATTTTGGCGCCGGCCCGGCATCGATACCGGAGGAGGTATTGCAGGAAGCCAGTGAAGCCATCTTAGACTACAATGCCAGCGGGCTTTCGGTGTTAGAAATACCGCACAGAGGAAAGCTGTTTGACAATATTCTGGACGAAAGCAAACAACTGGTGCGGGAGCTGTGCGCACTCAGCAGCGACTATGAGATTCTCTGGCTGCACGGAGGCGGCAGACTTCAGTTCAGTATGATACCGATGAACTTTTTAGGTGCCGGCGGTGCGGCATACATAGACAGCGGTCATTGGGCACAGGAGGCCATAGCCTATGCGGGCTACTATGGTGAGCCAAAGGTCATCGCATCATCAGCGGGAGAGCGATATGCCTCCCTTCCGGAATGGCCTGCATCAATCGATCCATCCTTATCCTACCTGCACTTTACCACCAACAATACGATTTACGGAACACAGTGGCCAGACATTCCCCTGTCGCCCGTACCCCTGATTGCAGATATGAGCAGCGACATGCTCAGCACACAGCGTTCCTATAGCAACAGCGCCATGTTTTATGCCGTAGCTCAAAAAAATCTGGGCGCCGCAGGCACTACCCTGGTGGTCCTTCACAAAGACATGCTGGCCCGCACGGCCCGCCGTGTGCCGCCTATGCTAAACTATGAAGCACAGGTGCGCACAAACTCAGTGCTGAATACACCACCCGTTTTTGCCATCTACACCGCACTGCTCATGCTACGCTGGACCAAAAGAAAGGGAATTGACATCATCCAAAAGGATAATGAAAAGAAGGCCAGCATACTATATGCGGAAATAGATCGCAATAGTCTGTTTGCAGCCGTTGTTGACCGGCCCGATCATCGAAGCAAGATGAACGTATGTTTCCGGGCAAAAAATCCGGAAAATGAACAACTATTTTCAGACTTTTGCACCCAAAATAATATTACGGGTATCGACGGACATCGCACCGTCGGGGGGTTCAGGGTTTCGCTATATAACGCCATCACGATACAACAAGTGGAACGCCTCATAACCCTGATGCAGGCATTTGAAGACGACCATAAAAAAGATTGAAAGACAACATCAAAACCAATATAATGGCTAAGATCATTCCCTTTAAGGGCCTAAGACCAAAGAAAAGCATTGCACCGCAACTGGCCACACTGCCCTATGATGTAGTGAGTGTGGACGAAGCCCGGCAATACCGGAAAGACCCCTACCATTTTTACCATGTAACCCGCTCTGAAATAGACTTGCCGGAAGGCGTGGATGTACACAGTCTGCAGGTATATGAAAAGGCGAAAGAAAACCTGGACCAACTGATCGCCGACAAGATCATGATTCAGGATGACGAGCCGAGCTACTATATCTATGAGCTGGTGATGGAAGGACGTTCGCAGACCGGGCTCATCTGTGGTTCTTCTCTCGACGATTACTATTCGGGTGTAATCAAAAAACACGAGTTCACCCGTCCTGAAAAGGAACTCGACCGCATCAATCATATCAAAACTACAAGAGCGCAAACAGGCATTGTCTTTTTGGCCTATAATGACCACGAAGGTGTGCAACGCATTATAGAAGACTGGAAAAAGGCCCATAATCCTACCTATGATTTTGTGGCGGAAGATGGTATCCGGCACATTTTCTGGGTAGTGGATGACTATGCAAAAGTGGCGAGCATTTCCAGGCTTTTTGAAGAGGAGGTGCCTGCTACCTACATTGCCGATGGTCACCACCGCGCGGCCTCTGCCGGCAAAGTTTGTAAGGAAATGCGTGAAGCGGGTATGTCCATTACCGGCGACGAATCTTTCAATTATTTCATCACCGCTATTTTTCCTGCAAGCCAGTTGAAAATACTGGATTACAACCGTGTGGTAAAAGATCTCAACGATCTTTCGCCAGAGCAGTTTGTATCGGCATTGAGCGAAGATTTTGTGGTGGAAAAGATAAGCGGACAAAAAATGAAACCTGCACAACCGCACGACTTTGGTATGTATCTCGACGGTGCGTGGTATAAGCTCAGCGCAAAGGCCGGTTCTTTTACTACCGATCCTATCGGGGTGCTGGATGTAACCATCCTGCAGGATAATGTGCTCTCAAAGCTGTTGAGCATTCACGATCCCCGCACAGACAAAAGAGTGGAGTTTGTAGGAGGTATCCGCGGGCTGGCAGAACTGGAACGGCGAGTGAACAGTGGAGAGATGGCGGCCGCCTTTGCCTGCTATCCCGTAAGCATCCAGCAACTTTTTGACATTGCCGACAGTGGAAATGTAATGCCGCCCAAAAGCACCTGGTTCGAGCCGAAACTCAGAGACGGACTGGTGGTGTACTTGATTTGATGAAAAATGAAAATAATGAGGGCAATCAAAAAGGAAATGTTCAAACGATGAAACCCAATATTTTTCTCGATAAAAGCTTCATATTTTCAGTGGGAGAAGTTGGTTTTTGACCTTGGTTAAACAGTGACCGAAGGACTTCATAAGTAGCAATCAGTTTTTGTACGCGGTACATCAACAGGTGCACATGCGGAAGAGGCTGATGGGAGCATCAGTAAGGAAGAGTTTATTGCGAAGCTTTAAACTGCTTATAAAGAGGCTCGTGAGACAAAATATTGGCTAAGACTTCTGGTTGCAACGACAAATACCGCCGCGGAAATGGCCCTTAGGTTTCTGGGGTTGTGCGAAGAGTCGATGAGAATTTTGGTTGCGATATTGAAATCGTCCAAACAAGAATAATTTTCAGCTTTTCTTACTTCCTTATTTCTTAACTTTTTCATTTTTAAATCCAGTTTATGCAGTATAGAAGAATGGGCAAAACGGGCTTACAACTCAGCGTACTTTCCTATGGGTCGTGGGTCACTTTTGCCAAGCAGATTCAGGACGATATTTCTGACCGGCTGATGAGCATCGCCTACTACAACGGTATCAATTTTTTCGACAATGCCGAAGTGTATTCCCGCGGTGAGTCGGAGAAGATGATGGGACGCGTGCTGAAAAAGAAAGACTGGGAACGCTCTTCCTATGTAGTGTCGAGCAAAGTTTTTTTTGGCTGGAGAGGAGAGGCGAACAAGCCCAACCAAACAGGTTTAAGCCGCAAGCATATCACCGAAGCCTGCCACGAAGCTCTACAGCGTTTTCAACTCGACTATCTTGATCTGTTCTTTTGCCACCGTCCGGACAAGAATACTCCTATTGAAGAAGTGGTGCGCACCATGAACACCCTTATCCAACAGGGTAAAATCCTGTATTGGGGTACCAGCGAATGGAGCGGTGCGGAGATAGTAGAGGCGCATATGGTAGCGCGGCAGCTCGGACTTGAACCTCCGGCAATGGAACAGCCGCAGTACAATCTTTTCGAGCGTTATAAGATGGAAGTAGATTACTACACCATCTTTAAAAACCTGGGCATGGGCACTACGATATGGAGTCCGCTGGCATCGGGTTTACTCACAGGAAAGTATAATGACGGTATTCCAGCAGACTCAAGGCTGGCGCTGGAAGGATTTGAGTGGCTCAAAGACCGCACACTGAGCGAGCAGCGATTGGAGCGTGTGAAGGAACTCGGTACACTTGCTCAGGAACTCGGCACCTCATTGGCAACGCTTGCTATAGCCTGGTGTATTGCCCACCCAAATGTGACCACTGCCATACTGGGTGCCACCAAAGAAACACAGCTCACAGAAAACCTGAAAGCACTGGACGTGCTGCCCCAACTGACGGCAGAAGTGATGGACCGGATAGACGAGATCATGCAAACCAGGCCAACGCCACCGCAATATTGATCCGTACAGAAGCTCTTGAAAAGGAGCTTTTTTTTGCGTACATATTGGCACAAGCTTTTAGGCTTAGCAGTAATGGCTACTAAAATTGGTAATTACTTCCGCCTGCTCAAAGAAGCTGCGAGCGAATTTGCTTCCGATAATGTGGTGAAACTCAGCGCCTCGCTGGCGTACTACACCATTTTCTCTATTGGTCCGCTGATACTCGTGATCATTTCCCTGGTCGGATTGTTTTTTGAGAAAGAGCGGATAACGGGAAATATCTACGCTCAACTGACCAGCTTTATTGGAAGAGACGGCGCTGACCAGATTCTGAGCATCATCCGGCAGATGCAGGAGCAAAATGCGGCTGCAAAATTCAGTATTATCGGCGTGGCGTTGCTTGTCTTCGGCGCTACCAGCGTGTTTGCCGACATACAGGATTCGATCAACTACATCTGGTCCATTCGCGCCAAACCCAGAAAGGGCTGGCTTAAGTTCCTCAAAAACAGATTGCTATCCTTCTCCCTCATCGTAGGTGTGGGCTTTTTATTAATCGTTTCTCTGCTGGTCAACGCCCTTACGGACATGCTTACGGACCGGCTGCAGGCACTCTTTATTGACGAGGCGGTGTTGCTCTTTAAGATCATCAATATCCTGATCTTGTTTTTGGTCACTTCGCTATTGTTTGCAGTTATCTATAAAGTATTGCCTGATGCATCCATCCGGTGGAAAGATGCCATGTTCGGAGCTACCTTCACTGCACTTTTGTTCATGATTGGCCGCTTCATGATTGGTGTTTACCTGAGCCAGTCGAACATCGCCAACACTTACGGGGCAGCCGCTTCCGTAATTATCATTTTATCCTGGGTGTATTACTCCTCCATTATTCTCTACTTTGGCGCGGAGTTTACCAAGGTGTATGCGCTACACATGGGCAAGGGCATAAGACCCTACGATAACGCTGTGTTTATCATCAAGAGAGAGGCAAAGGAATTGCCGGGGGCTTAGAAAACTCAGGGCTATAAAAGTTATTTTTGGTTTCTATGGCTTGGGCAAAGAAATATGATCCTTCATTGCACCATCGCCGCTCGATCCGGCTTTCAGATTATGACTATTCTCAGTGTGGGCTTTACTTCGTAACCCTTTGTTGCAATAATCGGAAGTGCTTGTTCGGCGATGTAGCCAACGGAGTCATGCAACTTAACGATGCCGGAAGAATAGCCTATGATCACCTGAATGTCCTTTCCGAAAAGTACCCGGGCAGGGTTGTGGTTCATGAGTTCGTAGTCATGCCCAACCACCTTCACGTGATCCTTGAAATCATAGACACCGCAAGCTCTCTGAAAATCAGTGACCCTGTGCTTGTTGGGGCGATTCATGAATCGCCCTTACATGAGTCGCCCTTACATGAATCGCCTTCACGTGAATCGCCCCTGAGTGACGGATTACTTTCAATACCCAATAGACGAGATCAGCGAAGAAAGATGCTTCTATCAAAAATTATCGGCCGGTATAAGATGAATACAGCAAAACAGATCAATCTTCAACAGGGCACTTCGGGACAAGCCGTTTGGCAACGGGATTATTTTGAGCACATTATCAGAAACGAAAAGTCATTTAGGGCCATAACGGAGTACATCCGTAAAAACCCAACCCAATGGAGCGGCGACCGGTTCTATCAAAAGCATTAACATCTTTACCGGTTCTTTTTCTACACCCCCACCATCAAGGGCATCAGCAACATCATCAGCTCTTCGTTTTCTGCCTTGTCGGTAGGGCGGAAGATGCCTGCACGTGTGGGCGTACTCAGGTCTATCTGTAGTTCTTCACCGTCCAGATTGTTTACCATTTCAATCATCAGCTTGGCGTTGAAGGCTATCTTCATATCCTCGCCGGTGTATTGGCAGCTCAGCGTTTCTTTTCCTTCATAAGAGAAGTCTATGTCCTGAGCGCTGAGTTGTAAAGAGTTCCCGTTGATGTCAAGCACCACCTGATTTGTGGTCTTGTTGGCAAAGATGCCTACCCGACGCAGGTCGCTCACAAAATCCGTACGGTTTACTGTCATTTTGTAAGGATTATCCGCCGGTATCACCGCTTTGTAGTCCGGAAAACGGGCATCTATGAGCCGGCAGCTCATGCTTAGCGTAGCACTGCTTACAAAGAGGTGACTATTATTATAAGCCAGTTGCAACTGTGTATCGTCTGCCGGCAACGTGCTCCGTAATTGTTGCAGCGGCTTTTTGGGAACTACAAAACCATCGGTTGCGGGGCAGCTTATGTCCGTGCGTCGAAACTGAACCAGGCGATGCGCATCGGTCGATACCCAGGTAATGCCTTCGGTATCCAGCTCAAAGTAAACGCCGGTCATGGCCGGGCGCAGGGTGTCGTTACTTACGGCAAAAAGCGTTTTGTTGATGCTTTCGATCAGCGAGATCGCGCTCATGTTGAAATTTGTCGTTTCCTCGGGCGCCGGCTCTTTCGGGAAATCATCCGCTTTTTCCCCACCTATTTTGTACTTACCTACAGACGAACTCATTTCTATACTGAGATCCTGTTCGTGAATGGTAAAAGTGATGGGCTGTTCGGGCAGGTTTTTGAGATACTCCATCAATATTTTTGAAGGAATGCAGATACGACCGTCGCCCTGTGCCTCATTCACGTCCAGTTGCACGCGCATCATCGTTTCCAGGTCGGTTGCCGTCAGCGTCAGTGTGTTTCCTTTCAGCTCAAATAAAAAGTCTTCCAACACAGAAAGAACGGTATTGGCACTGATCACACCACTGATCTGTTGCAGGTTTTTCAACAATCCTGTAGAAGTTACGATAAAACGCATTGGTACAATTGGTTTGCCAACAAAGATAGTTGATTAGCTATATCAAGCATATCCCTGTGGAAATCTGTTTTAATGCTGTGGGGTCGCTGCAAAACCCTGCATCGAAACGGTCTTTGATGCGGCTGTTTGGAAGCGTTTTGTAAATTTACTTTTCACAAAATCATCTTTGCAGCCATCGGAAACATGGGAATGAACTGGTTGAACAAACTATTCGGAAAACGTACGGAAGAGCCACAAGACGCTGCAATCCACCAGACTAACGCTACGCACTCTGCTAACGCAACATCTGTTTTTGAAGGCCTTGAAGGTATTCGCTTTGGCCGCTATAGTGATAATAATAAAAGCAAGAGCAAAACCCAGAGCTGGTACATTGCCGAAGACCGCTTTAAAGAAAAAAATCACATGGCCTTTCTGGATGCCTTTTTCGACTACCTAACGGATGAGGCTGAGCAAAATATTGTACTCGAAAAGCAGGCTGGCGTGTACCGGTTCACCTTGTATCAGGGTTCTAAAAAAGTACATGGCACTATTGAGGGCGATAAGATACTGGCCAGCTCGCCCCTGGCAGTAATGGAAGAGCCCGGCACAGCTATCATGCGCCGCTTGCTCGAAATGAATTACTCGCTGTACTACAGCCACTGTGCCCTCGACGAAGGAAACACCTTGTGTATGGTCTTTTTGGCCGATGTTCCTACCACCAATCCAAGTAAATTGTACTATGGTCTGCGCGAGCTGGCTACAAAAGCCGACCGGCAAGATGATTTGCTCCTGAGCGATTTCAGCGCGCTGAGGCCCACCGATACGGACCATATACAGCCGCTGCCCGATAAAGAGTTGACCACCAAATATCATTTTTTCAAAAAATGGATCGGCGATGCGCTCAGTCGTGTTTCCGATCTAAATCAGGATAGCTTTTCGGGTGCAATAGCCTATCTGCTGCTTACGGTTATTTACAGAATAGATTTTTTTATGCAGCCCGAGTCGAAATTGCTCTCCGAACTCGAAAAGATCAACGGGTATTACTGGGAGAAGAAGGATGAAATTGCGCTGGTGGAACGTAATCAGATGATGAAGGAAGGGCTCAGAAAATTATTGGAGTTTTCGTTCGAAGATTTTTCCCGAAGCCTTTACCGTTCGCGAAGCACATTTTCTACCGTAGCTCCGCCCAAGCCCGAAAAGGTTCGGGATCACATCATTAGTGCAAACAAAGATTCTGCCTGGTATGTAGAAAACAAGTATCCCGATATTGCCCTGGTCATCAATGAGTATGGCGCGTTGTACAATCAGTTTATTTACAGTATGCCCAAAGTACAGACCGACCTTATTCAGCTTTACATGGCCGTTTTACATGCCGACTATTTCGAGGCCCTGGGTATGAAACAAAATCTTTATCACCGGCAGGAGCAAAAGTTTGAAGCTGAAAAGATTACCCGGGCCATAGACCAGATCATAACAGAAAACACTGAGAAATATAAATCGCTGCGTTGGGATCATAACCGTATTTCCTTCGACAGTCTTTATGCATTTGGTGTCGATTTTACAGATCAGCTTTCGGCATTGAACCTCGAAACTAAAAGAGAAACATGAGCATTCATGATGTGATAGAACGGTTCCAGAGCACCGTAGTACAGATAGCAACCAAAACGGCCACCGGCACAGGTTTCTATCTTGTGGATTATGACTTGATCGTGACCAATAACCATGTAGTAAAGGACAATAGAAAGGTTACCCTGAAAGGAAGGACTTTCGATAAACGCCTGGCGGAGGTACTTTTCACCGACGAACGCTATGATCTCGCCTTTCTGAAACCGCCCGTGGATATGCACGGGTTGCCCGCCCTGAAACTGGGCGACTATACCTTGCTCAAAGACGGCGATACAGTCATAGCGATCGGGCATCCTTACGGACTCAACTATACCGCCACGCAGGGCGTCATCTCCCGTGTAGATCGTGTGCAGCAAGGTCTGAAGTATATACAGATCGATGCGGCCATCAACCCCGGCAACAGTGGAGGCCCGTTGATCAATACAGGTGGTGATGTGGTGGGTGTAAACACTTTTATCATCAAGGGCGGCGACAATCTGGGTTTTGCACTGCCGGTTAGCTACCTGAAGCAGGCGCTCGATGAGTATAAGCCCATAAGTGGTGCAGTTGCCATGCGCTGTCCCAACTGCAGCACACTGGTTACGGAACAGACACTCGAGGCAGGTAAGTACTGTCCTAACTGCGGCACTGAGATAGATTTTCCGTTTAAAGACGAAGTGGAAGAAGAGCCCATTTCGGGTATTGCGAAAACGATTGAGGATATACTGGACACCCTGGGATATAACAAAGAACTGGCGCGGACGGGTCAGAATAAATGGGAGGTGGAAGAAGGCTCCGCCAAAATTAGAATTACCTACAATCCTGAAAATTTTTTCATTATCAGCGATGCCTTTTTGTGCCAGTTGCCCCGGCAGGGCATACGCGAATTATACACTTACCTGCTTCGGGAAAACTACAAACTGCAGGGAAAGTTTTTCTCGCTGCACGAGGGCGATGTGGTTCTCAGCAGCCTTATTTATGATCTCGACATTAACCTCGATAGCGGCCGGCAGATGTTTAAAGATCTTTTTGAGAAAGCCGATTATTACGATACGATTCTTATAGATCAGTTTAGCTGCATCCCCATGCTTGAGGAGCGCTAAAAAGTGAAGCGGGCGGATTGGTTAACATTCCGCCCGCCGCTGTTTATTTCTCGGTGGCCACTTCGATTTTTTCCTGCTGCTGCCTGGGATTGTGTAAGGCAGTCAGGGCAAACTGTGTTCCCATCACTGCCAGCAGAACTACTGTAAAGACAAGCGTGTTGGTACGGGTTTCTTCTTTGCGCATGCCATTGAAGAAGAACACCGGAACAAAGACAAAAAACGCAAACAACAAGGTGCTGAACCAGATGATGCGTGCACCCGGCCAGTGCATCAGCAAAAACAGCATGGAAACAAAATAGCCGCTGCCCGTTAGGATGCCGGTGACCAACGCCCACTTCCCCGAAGATTTTTTGAGCTCGCTGCTCTTGACCACCGCCAGTAGTGGCAAAAATACAAAGCTGACACAAGCGATACCGCAAACCAAGAGCACGTTGGCACCCGGCCAATGGGCTATTTTGAAAAGCGAACCCAATAAAAGTGCTCCTACCGTAAAAGCGCCACTGTACAACATCATTTTTTTCATTGCATAATAGTTTTGAAACGTTAACAAAAGGGTTTTTTCTTCTTCTATCTCCTTCAGGTTCTTTCGGTAGAACTTCCGGATAACCGAATGATAGCATGTTCCGAAGTCGCCGTATTCTTCCAGCTCCTGTTCGATGATACAACATACATGGTCAAGCAGATCCTGCTGCAGGCTTTCATCTCCTATACCGCGCGCTTGTATATCGTGGAGAATATAATCTACTTGTTCGTCAGTAAGCAGGTACATCAGGCATTGCGGGTTTTGAGATCAAGAAGCGAGGTAAGGGTATTGATAAAATCGGTAAGCTCGCTGATGCGTTCTTTACTTTTGGAAGTGCCCACCGGGCTGAGACTGTAGTATTTGCGCATACGCTTACCTATGTATTCTACTTCTGTTTTCAGCAGCCCTTCTTGCTCCAGCGCATGAAGTGTAGGATAGAGTGCCCCTTCCGTGAGCTGGATTTTTTCGCCGGTGAGTTCTTTCACTCTTTGGGTGATCTCATAGCCATACATTTTACCATGGTCACGAAGTAGCTTTAGTACAATAGTCTTCAGGGTTCCCTTTATTAATTCTGATGAAAAAATCATTTCATTTTGTTTGCCTAAGACAAATATACATAAGATTCTTAGGCAAACAAATTATTTTTTCCCGGGGCTGAGTTTTTAAGGTTAACGGCAAAAGCCTTTTCTTTGATCTTCGTACCAAAGGCGAAAGCAATAACGATATGAGTCTTCAGGACAAGCTCAAGAATTTTCTTAACAACAAATCATCTCAGGCAATGGAAGAGGGAAAAAAATTTTTGGAAGAGAACGGCGCCCGCGCGGAAGTAACGACCACCGCATCGGGTCTTCAATACGAAGTGCTGCAGGAGGGTAATGGTCAAAAGCCAACCGGACCCGCAAGCCGCGTAACTGTGCACTACGAAGGAAAGCTGATCAACGGACAAGTGTTTGATAGTTCGTACAAAAGAAATCAGCCGGCAACATTTGGTCTCAATCAGGTGATCAGCGGATGGACAGAAGGCGTTCAGTTGATGCCGCAGGGTTCTAAATACAGGTTCTATATACCGTCAGAACTTGGCTATGGCGCGAGAGGTGCAGGTTCCATTCCGCCACATTCAACATTGATATTTGATGTGGAATTGCTGCAAACGAACTAAAAAACAAAGGCTGCTTCTCCGGCAGCCTTTGTTTTTTACTATTGCCTCGTCGTTTGCTATGTACACTTCAAAAATTAACTTTAGCATACTATCTGAAGGGTATTATTTCAGACAAACAGGCCGACAGGGTTCACTATTACGACGCTTCAATGAGCAGAAGGACATCTAAACTGAATCCCTCAGGTTATTCTTTCAACGCTCCATAAATAATGCAAAATTCAGAAGGAATACACATTCGTAAAACTACGGTTCGCAAGCGGATGAGGGCGAGAGAGTACGTTATCTGGTGTGACGAAAGTGACAAAGAAGGAAAGCATTATTGTAATTTTTATGGCGGTGTACTCGTCCGTAGTACTGATTTGAAGGAAGTTCAGCAGTCCATAGGGAAGATATGCCGGACGCTTCATTTCCGAGACGAAATAAAATGGCAGAAAGTATCTGAACACTATCTTGACAAGTATATACAAGTAATGGATGTCTTCTTTGATCTTGTTGCCGCTGACAAGGTCAAAATTCGTATCATGTTCAGGCAAAAGGCCTTTGTGGCAAGGCACCTGAGTGAACAGCATGTTAGGGATGAGTACTTTATTTTGTACTACCTGTTCATTAGGCATGCCTTCGGACCTGCACATAGTAATTCATTTGCTGAACCTTTGTACCTGCGGCTGTATTTTGACCTTCTGCCCGATACCTTAGCTAAACGTCAGATCTTCAAAGAGTATATCAAAAGTCTGCAGGTGAAGCGTGAATTTCAGCAAGCAAATATCAAAATACGCAAGCAAGACATCACCGAAGTTGATTCTCGTCGTCATAGAGTATTACAGATGTTGGATGTGGTTTTAGGCGCAATGTGTTTTCGACTAAATAACAAGCACAAAGCATTATTGCCCGGACAGCGAAGGCGTGGTAATCGAACAAAGGCTAAAGAAAAACTGTATAAACATATCTTGAAACGAATACGCGAAATTTATCCGGGTTTTAATATCGGTGTGAACACCGCGGCCGGAGAACTTCAGGATCGCTGGCAACATTCTTACCGACATTGGAATTTTAGGCCACGTGACCACGAAATCGATGAAACGCATTTCAAATAAAAATGCTCCGCTTCCGCTACATAAATTTCCTAAGTGGCACTTAGGCGTTCGCGAACTACAGAGCATTTTCGATGTAAAATTATAAAGTTTCCTTTAAAAGGAAAGCCATCTCAGCCTTACCAACTAATTGATCAAAAAATCTGGTAGTGTAGAATTACTATTTATCTACAGCAGTGTCTTTACTTTTTCAATTACTGCGCGAAGGTCACCCGTGCTTTGTCCGCCCGCGGTGGCCAGAGTTTTTTGTCCGCCGCCACCGCCTTTTATCAGCGGCGCTACATGCTCTTTGATGATCTTTCCGGCATCAAGTCCTTTTGCGGCCACTACTTTTTCATCAATGCCGAGCGCTACAAAGGGTTTGCCGTCAATGTTGGTGCAGAGCACAACGACATGATCGTTGATATGGTGCTTCATATCCAGGCAGAGTTTTTTCAGCGCATCGGCAGAGCTTACTTCTACCACATCGCCTACAAAAGCTACATCATTGATTATTTCGTCTTTCTGTAAAAGTTCATTGCGCAGCGCCACGAGCTGACGCGCTTCCAGCATTTCTACGTGCTTTTCGAGGGTTGCTTTATCGTCCTGCAGTTTCTCAATGGCTTTCAGCAAGTCTTTCGGATTTTTCAGCGCTTCCTTTGCCTGATCGAGCAGTTCAAAGCGATCGTTCACAAAGTCTTCACAAGCTTTTCCGCTCACGGCTTCTATACGGCGCACGCCGGCAGCCACTGCCGTTTCGTGTTTGATCTTGAATAAGCCAAGCTGACCCGTGGCGCCCACATGGGTTCCACCACAAAGCTCAATAGAATAATCGGGATCCATGATCACTACCCGCACGCGGTCGCCATACTTTTCGCCAAACAGTGCCATTGCCCCCATGCCCACTGCCTCTTCCTTCGACATTTCGCGGATGACCACCTCTATGTTCTCCCGAATTTTTTCATTAACGAGTGCTTCAATTTGCGCGAGTTCTTCATCGGTCACCTTGGCAAAATGAGAAAAGTCGAAGCGCAGATGCTCCTCATTTACCAGCGAGCCTTTCTGTGCCACATGGGTTCCCAATACCGTTCTCAAAGCCGCATGCAGCAGGTGCGTGGCGCTGTGATGCACCGCAGTATGGATTCTTTTCCCGGCATCTACTTTGGCAAGTACCGGAGCTGAAGGATCGGAAGGCAATACTTCTGCAAAATGAACAATCAGGTCATTCTCCTTTTTGGTATCGGTGATCTGAATGCTTTCATTGGGAAAAATCAGTTCGCCGGTATCGCCTGCCTGTCCGCCGCCTTCCGCATAAAACGGGGTGATGTCGAGTATAAACTGATAGCTTTCTTTCCCTTTGTTCTTCACTTTGCGGTATTTCATCACCGAAGCCTGCGCCTCAAGATTGTCGTAACCCACAAAACGATTGCTGCCTTCCTGCAGTACTACCCAGTCGTCGGTATCCAGGGCAGTGGCCGCACGTGAGCGCTCCTTTTGTTGCTTCATTTCGGCTTCAAAAGCAGCTTCATCTACCTGCAAGTTATTTTCGGTGCCAATAAGCCGGGTGAGGTCTATGGGAAATCCGTACGTATCGTACAATTCGAAAGCAGCCTTGCCATTGATCGTGGCGCTTTGTGCATTGCGGGTATCGGTTATAATTTCATCAATCTTCTTCAAGCCCTTGTCCAGTGTTCTCAAAAAAGCATCTTCTTCTTCTTTTACCACCTTGCACACCAGATCAATTTGATGCTGCAGCTCCGGAAAAACATGTTCGAACTGTTTTCCGAGTACAGGCATTAGCTGATGGAGCAAGGGTTGTTTATAATCGAGATAAGAATAGTAGTAACGAACAGCGCGCCGCAAGATGCGACGTATCACATAGCCCGCTCCTGTGTTGGAAGGAAGCTGACCATCGGCAATGGTAAAACCTATAGCGCGGATATGATCGGCGATGACGCGAAAGGCCACATCTTCCTTAGCATCGGTACCAGCATATTTTTTGCCGGTTAGCTTTTCTGTTGCTTCTATGGTTCCGGAAAAAAGATCGGTGTCGTAGTTACTTGTCTTGCCCTGCAGCACACGCACCAGCCTTTCGAGACCCATGCCCGTATCCACATGTTTACTGGGCAATTCTTCCAGCGAGCCATCTTTTTTTCGGTTGTACTGGATGAACACATTGTTCCAGATCTCGATCACTTGCGGATGATCTTTATTGACCAGATCGCGACCGGGAAGTGCGGCAATTTCTTCCTCGGAGCGCAGGTCCACATGTATTTCGCTGCAAGGTCCGCAAGGTCCTACATCGCCCATTTCCCAAAAATTATCCTTTTTGTTGCCATAGACAATATGGTCTTCTGCCACCAGAGTTTTCCATTTTTCGAGGGCAATGCTGGAAGCCGGCAAGCCTTCTTTTTCGTCGCCTTCAAACACGGTTACGTAGAGCTTGTCTTTGGGTATCTTATACACTTCTGTCAGCAGCTCCCAGCTCCATTCTATTGCCTCATGCTTAAAGTAATCACCAAAGCTCCAGTTGCCCAGCATTTCGAACATGGTGTGGTGATAGGTATCCACGCCCACCTCTTCAAGGTCATTGTGCTTTCCGCTTACCCGCAAACATTTTTGAGTATCGGCAACGCGCGGGTATTCAGGTTTTTTATTTCCCAGAAAGTAATCTTTAAACTGGTTCATGCCCGCATTTGTGAAGAGCAGTGTAGGATCGTTCTTTACTACGATAGGCGCAGAGGGCACAATATGATGTCCTTTCGATTTGAAAAAGTCGAGAAACTGCTGGCGTATTTCGTTTGCAGAAAGCATGTCGGTAATTGATAATTGAGGAGCAAAGATAAATCAGGGGCACAACAACAAAAGAGGACTTCTGAAAAGCGCTGCAAATAAAAAATGGAGGGTAGAAACCGCTCCATCTTTCCTAACTCATCTATGCCTGGTCTGCCTATAGAACCAATACTTGTTGTTGATGAAGGGTTTGAGTGCCACGGAAAACCCGCAGGTAATAAATGCCTGGCGTTTCGGGTTTTGGGACAATGGCTGTACCGCTATTTATCTGTGGGGCAGCAATCGTTTTGCTGACTACTGCTGTGCCATAGATGTTGTACATCACCAGGGTGCAGTCATCAACCAAGGTTGTGCCCGAAAGGATTTTAATGCCACCTGCCGTCACCACACATTTCAGTTGGCTTTCATTTTGGTGCGATGTAACACTGATGGTATTAAAAAAGGTCTCCGTTCCCCCAATATCCGTTTGCCTGAGCCGGTAAAAGTTCATTGCCCGCGGCGCCCGGTCTAAAAAACTGTAATGATGATCCTGACCTTCCCCCTTTCTTGCTTCCACTTGTCCGATGGGAAGGAAATACTTGCCATCCTCACTGCGCTCTATAGTGTAATGATGGTTATTTTTTTCTTCGGCGGCACTCCATTCCAATGCAATGCCATCCTTGCCTTCAGTACCTCTGAAATACAGAAAAGTCACAGCCAGCGGGTTCGGGTTAACGGACAGAGAGGTATTGACTACGTCGTCGCCGGATGCGTCGGTGCTTCCGTCCACTGTATTCAGCGCTATCCAAAAATCTACGGTGCCGGCGGCTGCACTTGGTGGCGCCGTCCAGGGAATATTGAGTTGGGTAATGGTCTTGGATAGTTTGGTAGTATGCTCCAGGTAGTTGTGCCCCGAAAGAAAAATATTTGTGGTATTGGCGGGTAGCGTACCCCAGTTATTATAATTTGTACTTGCCAGCCCTGTAGCGCAGGTCAACTGGAAGCCAAAACCCCCGGAAGCAGGAAGCGCGGGGCTCGCACTTCGTGTAATGCGTACGGTATAGCTCGCACCCGGGGTATAAACGCTAACGGGGGTAGCGCCGGAGTAGAGTTGCAGGGAAACTGATGGAGACCACGAGCCTCCGAAATGACAATTGTTGCAGGTGCCAGCATCAAATGGCGCGCCGGTAACATTGGCAGAAAAAGTGCCCGCAGGTCCTGTTGCCGATTGGATGCTGAGATAACCAAAAGCAACCACAGCCGGAAGCAACAAATAGTTTTTGTATAGTTTTTTCATATGCACATAGTTTTTAGCTTCAAAAAAATTACCGCAGTTACTGTAGATATTAGAATCATATCTGATGAAAACGGAATAATGACATCCGATGTCTGCTTATTGTCATTCGGCCTGTTTTTGAAAACAAAACAATGTCGGTTGCCAGTTTTGCGGTAGGTTTGCGCAACTGAGCGGTTTATACATGTTTGCAGGTAAGATTCCATTGTCCATACTGTTGATCCTTTGTGTGTTTGGGGCCATGGCCCAGCCCAAAAAGCCCGGGATTTATAAGCAACCCAGGATCCTGATTCTGCTTGACGGCTCGAGCAGTATGGTCAATGAATGGACCAAGGGAAAGACACGATTTGATGCCGCAGGCGAGATCGTGCTGAAGCTGATGGACAGTATTTACCGCTTCAACGATCAGGTGGAGTTCTCATTAAGG
>OFTY01000489.1_pt1 | contig 27919 bp, 16 predicted proteins | sample 1775061 | NCBI WGS metagenome assembly OFTY01 (sample SAMN08195773, study PRJEB24354) | sludge metagenome | isolation source: sludge from phenol fed wastewater aerobic bioreactor B | place: India: Nagpur | collected 2016-09-16 | reverse complement strand
GAATGCCCCTTCTTGCCATGCTGGGCGCCGCCTGCATCGGCGCCACTTTCGGCTCCTCCGCCTCGCTGATGCCGACGCTCGTCGGCGAACTCTACGGATCGGCAGTGGAAAGCCGCTTCGCGCTCGACATTCGGGACTTCTCGCCCTGGATCAATGGCGGAGCCAAACCGCAGACGGTCCAGCGCTCAAGTTTCGAGGAAAAGCGCCTTCGTACCCTCCGCTCGCGTCTGTCCGCAGCGTACAAGGGCGTCCACGCCTTGCTGATGAAGTCCGGGGCCGAGGATTTCAAATCTGGCCAGCCCTATGACCAGACCGTGTTCTTTGATGAGAACGTGGACATCCACCACATCTTCCCGGAAGCCTGGTGCAAGAACCAGAAGATCGAGCCCGCGATCTACAACAGCATAGTCAACAAGACCCCGCTCGCGTCCGCCACCAACCGTATGCTGGGCGGTGTTGCTCCGTCGGCCTATCTTGGCCGATTGACGAAGGGGAATGACAGCAACCCACCGATCGCAGCTGATCGGCTGTCTGCCATTCTGGCAAGCCACGAGATCGACGAGACGCTGCTGGCTTCAGACGATTTCAACGGCTTCATGGATAAGCGTCGTTCCAGCCTGCTGTCCCTGATCGAAGCTGCGATGGGTAAGGAAGCCGTGCGCGAGAGCATCCTGCCGATGAACCAGGATGACGATTACTATGGCGAGGAGGAACTGGAGGAAGCGGCTTGAAGCCGAAGCCAGACCGTCTCCTCACGCTTCATCACCAAGGCATTGCATGACCCCGCAGGAATTTCTCAACAAATGGCGTCACGTCGAGCTCAAGGAGCGTTCGGCCTCCCAAAGCCATTTCAATGATCTGTGCGCACTGCTGGGCGTTCTCGATCCTATTGCGGCCGACCCCAAGGGGGAATGGTTCGCCTTTGAGAAAGGTGCGACCAAGACCACCGGCGGAGAAGGCTGGGCCGATGTCTGGCGAAAGGGCTGCTTTGCCTGGGAATACAAGGGCCCACGCAAGGATCTCGACAAGGCCTTCGCGCAGCTGCTGCAATATTCCGTAGCGCTGGAGAATCCGCCGCTGCTGATCGTGTCCGACATGGACCGCATCCGGATCCACACCAACTGGACCAACACGGTGCAGGAGGTGCACGAGTACACGCTGGAGGACCTGGTCGACGGGCAGGTGCGCGAGAGGCTGAAGCGCGCCTTCACCGATCCGGACGACTTCAAGCCGAGCAAGACCCGCCAGGCTCTGACCGAGGAAACCGCGCGCGAATTTGCCGGCATCGCCCAGCGCCTGCGCGATCGGGGGCATGAACCGCACAAGGTTGCCCATTTCGTCAACCAGTTGGTCTTCTGCATGTTTGCCGAGGATGTCGGCCTGCTACCCGACAATCTGTTCACGAAAATGCTGGACCTGTGCCGCAGCGATCCGGCCAGCTTTGCCGAACATGCCGGCACATTGTTCGGCGCAATGGCGAAGCAGGGTGGCAAAGTCGGCTTTACCCGGATCGACTGGTTCAATGGCGGACTGTTCCAGGACGATGCAGCACTGCCCGTCACGCGGGAGGATGTGGAAGAGCTGTATCAGGCCGCGCAGCGGGATTGGTCGCAGATCGATCCCTCGATCCTCGGCACCCTGTTCGAGCGCGGGCTGGACCCTGCGAAGCGCAGCCAATTGGGCGCGCACTATACCGACCGCGAAAAGATCATGATGATTGTGCAGCCGGTCATCATCGATCCGCTGGAGGCCGAATGGGCCGCAGCGCTGGCCAGGATGACCGCGCTGGTGGAAAGCGCGCCTAAGCGCACGGCCGAACGCCTGCTGACCCCGGCGGAAAAGCGCAAGGCGGAAAAACTGCTGGCCGAGGCCGGGGCAATCCACAGCGCTTTCATTGAACGGCTGGTCAACTTCCGCGTGCTCGATCCCGCCTGCGGATCGGGCAATTTCCTCTATGTGGCGCTGCGCGCGCTGAAGGACATCGAACACCGCGCAAATCTGGATGCCGAAGCGCTTGGCCTGCCGCGCGGCTTCCCGCGCGTAGGGCCGGAATGTGTGCTGGGAATCGAGCTCAATCCCTATGCGGCGGAACTGGCGCGGGTTTCCGTGTGGATCGGCGAAATCCAGTGGATGCGGCGCAATGGCTTCGATGCGGCGAAGAACCCGATCCTGCGCAATTTGGATACGATCGAGTGCCGCGATGCCGTGCTGGACGAGGCGACGGGCGAGCGGGCGAAGTGGCCGGTAGCGGATGTGGTGGTGGGCAACCCGCCGTTCCTCGGCAACAAGAAGATGATTGCCGAACTGGGCGAGGATTATACCCGCGCCCTGCGCAAGGCATGGCCGCAGGTGCCCGGCGGGGTCGATCTCGTCTGCTACTGGTTCGCCGCTGCGTGGGACCGGATGGTGGCGGGGAGGCTCAAGCGGGCGGGACTGGTTTCCACCAACTCGATCCGGAGCGGAGCCAACCGTGACGTTCTGAAACCCGTCGTCGAGCATGGTCGCATCTTCGAAGCGTGGAGCGACGAGGATTGGACGGTCGAAGGCGCGGCAGTGCGGGTGTCGATGGTGTGCTTTGACAGCTTACCCGGTGGTGGAGGCCTGTTGGATGGGAAGTCGGTAAACGCTATCTATGTAGACCTTGAAGATGCGCGCGGCGGCGTCGATTTGACTTCGGCCACGCGCATGTCTGCAAATCGCAGTATAGCTTTTCAGGGTCCGGTGAAGGTCGGCCCCTTCGATGTTGATGGCGACACAGCGAGAAAATGGCTCGTTAGTCCAATAAATCCCAATGGTAAGCTCAACGTCGATGTGGTTCGTCCCTTGCTCAATGGTATGGACATAACTCGCCGCACTTCCGACCGCTGGATCGTCAACTTTGGCGAAATGGGGCAAAGTGAGGCGTCACTTTATGAGGCTCCGTTCGAATACCTACGGGCGACGGTAAAGCCTGTCCGCGACACCAATAGAGATCAACAACGTCGGGAGAACTGGTGGCGGCTAGGACGCTCCGGACGTGATCTCGTGGAAGCGGCGTCCGGTCTAGAAAGAGCGATCTATACCCCGAGGGTGGCAAAGTTTCGGCTGTTCGTATGGGCGCCAGCGAGTGTAGTGCCAGACAGCCGAGTAGTTCTAATTGCTCGCGACGATGACACCGCTTTCGGCATCCTGCATTCGCGGTTTCACGAACTCTGGTCGCTTGCTCTCGGCGGATGGCATGGGGTCGGGAATGATCCGCAGTACACGCCGTCACTCGGCTTCGAAACCTTCCCCTTTCCCAAAGGCCTGACACCCGACATCCCCGCCGCCGCATATGCCGACGATCCGCGCGCACAGGCCATCGCCAAGGCCGCTGCGCGGCTGAACGAACTGCGCGAGAACTGGCTCAACCCGCCCGATCTGGTGGTGCGCGAGCCGGAAGTCGTTCCCGGCTATCCCGACCGTACCCTGCCGCGCGACGAGGCGGCGGCGAAGGAACTGGCAAAGCGGACGCTGACCAACCTCTACAACGCCCGCCCCGCATGGCTCGACCATGCCCACCGCGCGCTCGATGAAGCGGTGGCCGACGCATACGGCTGGGGTGACGATTACCGCGCCGACCTGCTGACCGACGACGAAATTCTCGCCCGCCTGTTCCGCCTCAATCAGGAAAGGGCACAGGCGTAATGGACGTTGCCGTATCGCCTGAGATCAGCCGCCTGATCGACCTGATCGACTATGTCGAGGCAACCGAGCGCGACAAGCTAAAGATCGAGCTCGACTATCGCAGCCATCGCGGTTTTGTAACGACGGAAGAGGAACTGGTCGGCCTGCCCGGCGTATCGCTGGGTTGCGGTGACGAGGACGACCCGGTGTGGCTGCGCGTCGAGCGTCTGGCCAGGATTGCCCCGCCCGCGCCCGCAGATCGGGAGCTCGTCCTGTGGCTGTCGCTGCGCGATGATGTTGCGGCGGTTCCGTCTCTCAAGCCCGAAATTGCGACGGCCGGGCTGGTCGAGCTGGAACTTCTGCCTGCCGAAGAGGCGCCTGAACGCTTGGAACTGTCTGACTATGAGCGGCGCGAGACTGTCGAGGCTGCTTTCCGAGATTGGCTGGAAAGTGCGTGGCAGCCGTGGTCCGAGCGCGAAAAGCCCCGCCGCGACACGATCAAGCTCTACAACGCCCTCTATATGCTGCGGCAGCAGCTCGAAGGCGTCAGCGACGTGCCGGTGGAACTGGTCTGCGGAATTGGTTTCGCCAGCCTGTTCCGTGGGGGCCAGCGCCTGCGTTATCCGCTGCTGACAATGGCCATGGAGCTGTCGCTCGACGAACGAAGCCATTGCATCGAAGCCCGCCCCCGATTGGAGGCCGATCCGGGATTGGAGCTGGATCCGCTTGACCGGATGGGGCTGCACGGACTGGATCAGTGGCGCGCAACAAGCGAAAAGTTCCTGTCGGGATTGGACGAAGTTGCGCTTTCGCCATTCGCGGCCGAGAGCTTTGAGCCAATCCTGCGTCAGGCTGCGGCGTTGTTCGATCCCGATGGACTGTTCGTGCCCGATGCGAGGCCGGCCGACGCGCGAAAGATCCCGTCAGCTGAACAGAACCTGCAAGTCAGCAATGCGTTTGCCTTCTTCCAGCGTGAACGGCGCGCCACCCAGCTGATGGAGGATTTGCGGCGTTTCCGGGCCAGTCTGTCCGAAGGCGCGGAAGCATCGGCACTGCCCGCCGCTGTTGCAGCTCTGCTGATCGAGCCCTCCGATACGATCGAAGAGCCGGATTATCCGCAGTTCCGTGGCATATCGACCATTCCCGGCGTCACCTCGTCAGATGGGTCGGGCAAAGACTTGTTCTTCCCCAAGCCATTCAATCGCGAGCAGGTGGAGGTTGTCCAGAGGCTGGAGGTGCGCGCCGGCGTGGTGGTGCAAGGGCCGCCGGGTACCGGCAAGACCCACACGATCGCCAACATCATCAGCCACTATCTAGCGCTGGGCATGCGGGTGCTGGTTACTTCGCAGAAGGCGCCGGCATTGCGCGTGCTTCGCGACAAGCTGCCTGAAGCTGTGAGGCCACTGGCGGTCAGTCTGCTCGACAGCGACCGCGACGGACTGAAGCAGTTTCAGGAATCGGTCGATATCATCGCCGAGAAGCTGCAGCGGCTTCGCCGGCATGAACTTGAAAGAGAGATCACCGATCTCGATCATCAGATAGACAACCTGCACCGCAGCCTTGCGCGCATCGACAACGAGGTCGACGCCATCGGCCGCATGGCCGTCTCACCGGTCAAGCTTGGCGATGAAACGATCGAACCTGTCCGTGCCGCCCGGATGGTGGTCGCCGAACCGGAGCAGGCGAACTGGCTGCCGGACGAGATCGATGCTGCGCCTGAGTTCGAGCCTCGCTTTTCTGACAGCGAAATCACGGCGCTTAGGCAGGCGCGACGACAGGTTGGACAAGAAATCGGGTATCTGGGCGTGTCCATCCCCCAACTGGCCAGCCTCCCGACACTCGATAGCCTGTTGCCCATCCATCGTGATCTGGCACGAGCCGAAGAATTGCGCCGCCAGATCAATGCCGGGACCTTGCCAGATTTGCGCGTGCCCGAAGGCGAGGCCGCAGAACGCCTGCAGACCCTTGCGCAAGAGCTTGATGAACTGGATCTCTCAGGTGCGAAAGTTTCGACCTCGCCCTATGGCTGGACGGCAGATGCGACCCATATCGTGCGCGCCAACGAAGACCGGGAATTCGTGGAGGCACTTGAACGCCTACAGCCTGAAATTGAACATTTGCTGGCAGAGGCCAGCCATTTCCTGACACGCCCGATCAGCCTTCCTGCTGACGCACTGGACGACGAAAAGCTACTCGAGGCACTGCAACGATTGTGCGACGGCAAGCCTGCACTGGGGTTCGTGGGCGGGCTGTTTGCCGGAAAGATCAAGGCGGCGCTGGCACAAGTAACGTTGCTGGGCGAAGCACCCCGAGGCGCCGACGAGTGGCTGGAGGTTCAAAGGTTCATCGACGGCATCAAACGCTCACGCAAACTTGCGCAGGCCTGGAACCATCTCGTCTCGCTGAGTGTCGGCGACACCGTCGAGCCGGACGGTCTTGGAGTTGCGAAACGCATCCGTGCTCAACTGCAGCACCTTGATGCCATCAGGGACTTGGTAATCCGGCAGGGCCGGGTCGACGCGCTGGCTCGGGACACCGTCGCCGGCTGGTCCGGCGCGCTATCTGACAATCCTGGCGTGCTCACCAAGCTGCGCGACGTGGTTGAGACTCACAGGCTCAAGTACCGCCTGGAAGGTGCCGAAGCCGTTCGCGCCAAGTTGATTTCCTATCTTTCCTCCACCGAGGGTGATGTAGCGCGCCAGTCGCAGGGCTGGGTTGTCCGTGCGCTGGGCAATCCTGATGTCACGGCCGAGGCATTCCAGTCTGAATGGCAGGCTTTGACTGGTCGGTTGGGGCACATCGAAGGACTGGGCGAGGCCTTTCAGGCAATCGATACCGCATGCACCGCCATTGCGGGATCGGGAGCCCCTCTTTGGGCACGCGCTCTTCGTTCCCAGCCCATAGAAGGCATGGAAGACAATCTAACGCCGGGGGATTGGTCGAAGCGCTGGCAACTCCGGCAGCTCTCGACATGGCTCTCACGCATAGACCGGCATGACAGATTGCGGGAGCTGGGCGCAGATCGCGTCGAAAAGGAAGTCTTACTCAAGGACGCATATGAACGTTCGATAGAGTTACGGACCTGGTTGGAACTTAGCCGGAAGGCAACTGATGGCGTCAAAGCGGCACTGGCTGCCTACGCAGATGCAGTCCGCCGCATCGGCAAGGGTACGGGCAAACGGGCGGGACGATATCGGCGTGAAGCGCGCGCTGCTTCAGATCGCGCAAAGGGTGCGCTCCCGTGCTGGATCATGCCGCACTATCGAGTCTCGGAATCCCTCCCGGCTGATCTTGGGCTGTTCGACATTGTCATCGTCGACGAAGCGTCGCAATCTACCGTAGCTGCACTTCCGGCATTGTTGCGCGCCAAGAAGATCCTGATTGTGGGCGATGACAAGCAGGTGAGCCCCGAACTGGTCGGGCGTGACCAAGCGCGCGCCGATGAACTAGCAACCCGCCATCTCTCAGCCCAGGTCGCGGACTATCGTTCATGCCTTCGGGAAGAGCAGTCGCTGTACGACCTCGGCAAAGTCGTGTTCGCGGGCGGTTCCATCATGCTTACGGAGCACTTCCGTTGTGTTGCGCCGATCATCGAATTCTCGAAAGCGCAGTTTTATGGCCACCGCCTGACGCCACTGCGGCTGCCCATGGCGTCGGAACGGCTTGATCCGCCGCTTATCGATGTGTTCGTAGAGGATGGCTTCCGCAAAGGCGACATCAATCCTCCCGAAGCTGATTTCGTTGTGTCCGAAATCGCCGCCATTGCCGACGACGAGCGGATGGCGAAGCGGACAATCGGCGTCACGACACTGCTGGGCCAGAACCAAGCTGCACATATCTATAAAGAAATCGAGCAGCGCCTCGGCACAGAGGTAATGGAGCGCCACGAAATTCGGGTTGGGGATCCTACCGCCTTTCAGGGTGATGAACGGGACATCATGTTCGTTTCACTGGTTGCGCAGCGGGCTGACAGCCCATTGTCGGGCAATCGCTATGAGCAGCGTTTCAATGTCGCGTTGTCGCGCGCTAGGGATCGAACATATCTCGTCCGTTCCGTCGAATTGGATCAGTTGCGCGCCAGCGATCAACTGCGCAGATCACTTCTGGAGCATTTCCGATGCCCGTATCCGGCTGAAACGTCGGACCTAAAGGACCGCCGCGATAGGTGTGAGTCTGATTTCGAACGTGAGATGTTCGACCTGCTTTGTGAGCGCGGCTTCCGGGTCAATACGCAGGTGCGGGTCGGCAACTTCCGGATCGACCTCGTCGTGGAAGGTGACAATGATCAGCGGATTGCCATCGAATGCGACGGCGATCGTTACCACGGGCCAGACAAATGGCCTGACGATATGATGCGCCAGCGGATATTGGAGCGAGCCGGCTGGACGGTGTGGCGATGTTTTGCATCGCGCTTCGTTAGAAGCCGTCAGCAAGTGATTGACGAACTCGCGGACTTCCTCGCAGCGCGGGGGATTCAGCCGGTCAGTGGAGATGGCAATTGGGCAAGCAGGCATACTGAGTTACGGCTCTGGCGGCCCACCATTGGGAACGATGACGAAATCGTTCCTGTGCCCGACAAGGAGGACAGTTCATCGACTGTCGCGCCAGCGGATCCGTTGGGAGCAGGTGAGGATCTGTTTGAGGCCAAGTTGCCAAAGGAAACCCCCTTGCCATCGAAGCGGGTCACGGAATCGCACGTGCAGGCCGCCATCGTAGATCTGATGTCCGACAACAGGGTATGGTCGAACGGCGACCTGAAGAAAGCACTTAGAAGCGTTCTGCCACTTTCCGACGGAGACCGAGAGCCCGCCAAATTTCGACCTGGTGAGGAAAAGTGGGAGGAGCTGGTAAACAATGCACTCTCGCCCTCTCGCGGGAATTCTCTTCATTCCAAGGGCCTAGTTAAGAGCGCTGGGCGCGGCCTGCATATCCTCGCCGAAGCTGCGACTGCAAATTCAGCTACAGAAGCGCCGGAACTGGAAATGGAAATGCCTGCAACCGGCAAATCCAAGTATCGAAACCCGGCTCGTGAAATCGGTGAAGAATATCGGGTAGCATCATTGTCGGTTCCGGATGATGACGCAGATCAGATTTATCAGACAGACTACAAGCATGTCCTGGAGCAAATGGTCGATCACGTTCTTGAGATTGAAGGGCCGATCTATGAGGACATGCTAATTGAACGGATTGCCCGGGCGCACAAAAAGGAGCGGGCTGGCAGGATCATCCAAGATATTGTGGCTGGTGCTATCGGTGGGCGCCATCCGTCAATATCGGAAGATGACCGAAAAGTTGTGTTCCACCGAAGCATGGATGTCATGGAATTGGTTGCGTATCGACCTGCTCGATCGGACTGGCGATCTCACCGCGACATCCCTCTTATCGAACTAGCCAGCCTGGCACTCCCGCTGGTCCGCAAGGCAAAGCCGGACACGGAAATTCTGGCTCACTTTGCACGAACATTCGGTTTGGCACGGTTGCGTGAGCCAACACGGAAACGCTTCGAGGCAGCAATTTCGATCGCGCGTGCCACAGATGAGGCTTAAGCCTAAATCTTCGGCTATCTCAGCGCTGCGAGGAAGCTTGTGGGCGTCAGCTCGATTTGCGCCGATAGTGGGGGGCGAAGGCTGAAGGCTTTCGGGTGGCGAGCAAAATTCCATACCCTCACGAGGTGCCATTCATCACGGCGGGTTTCTGCGGCCGCGATTTCATTCTGGCTGATGTGAAAAGGTGTGCGTTCCCAGCCGTTGGTAGTCTTCACTTCGATCAGTCGCTCACGGCCATCGGGTTCGAAGCTGGCAATGTCGAAGCCATAGCCATCGCCCTCCTGCACGGCGGTCCAGCGCACTTTATCGGCAAGATCGTTTCGTCCAGCCTGCAAGAGCGATTGGCGCTCGTGATGCAGGATCAACTCTTCACCAGCCTTACCGAGCCGCCTGTTCCTGGCATCGCGTTCAGCCACATCATATTTCTTGCCGATTGCCGCCATGATGGTCGGATCTATCAATGGTGGTTCATTCTGATGCGTCGGCGGAGGCCCAATCCACAGAGATGGCATTTCACGAACATGGCTGGCTTCGTCAGATTGAACCCTTGGTTCAAGCCAATCGGATCGTTGATCAAGCCACCGCAACACTCCATCTGCCAACGCATTCTGATGATGCTTGGCTGGCTTGAGGCCTGTAACCCATGGCTGCCCGAAGCCGATCATTATCGCGCTGATGTTCTGGTGCTTGCGCTCGATCGATTTGATGTTTCGCGGGATTCGTTCGGCAAGGCTGCGATAACGCGCGAGCTTTACAAAAGGACGACCCGCGAGCTCGTCGCCAAGCATTCCGAAGTAGTCGGCGACAACCTCGTCAATTTCGGATTCGGACCAATCTTCAGCCACCCGATCTCAGCTAACCGATATCGCAGGGCCTGACCAGGACGCGAGTAGCCAGATATTATTGACCATATGCCGAGCCTCCCAATGCAGGGGCCTCATCCACGGCGCCGCTTGCTTCTGGTTCACCTTCCTGTCCTGCATGCACCTGGACCTCGGTTGCCCGCTCAGCGATCTCCTTTGTGAAGACTTCCAGCATCGACGAACCCGCTGGCATAGCTGCCACCTCCTCGACCGCTTCGTGTAGCTCTCGCAGCAACCGTGCCGTCACCTGTTCTACCCGCTGCACCGTTCCCCGCGCTGCCAGTCCTGCGGCTTCGGCCATGCGCCGCCAGTGGCGACCGTAGATGTGCCGACCGCGACGTTGGCCACCGATGGCCTGAGCGTGGTTCTGGGTGGTGTTGGTCCAGGCGAGGCCCGACATCAGGTCGTAGAGCGGGGCAAGCTGCGGGGCGCCGGGGCCGAGCAGGATCGAGTAGTTTTTCGCGTGGGAGTCCACGTTGCCGATGGCGATATTGAAGATCACGGCGTCCAGCAGCCGGGTGATGTCGCGCGCGGTCATGTGCTGGCGGACAACCGCGAACATGTCGGCGATCGAGGGGCCGCGCGTGCCGGTGCCGTTGAACTCGTATTTGGCGGCGGGCGGACGGCCGAGGGCCTGGCAGAAATCCTCCTGATGCAGGCGGTGCACGTTATTGCCCGTGCCCGTCCGGTCATAGCGCTCGACCAGCAGGTAGCTGCGTTCCCCTGCAATGCCCGTCGTCACCGGCGCGACATTGAGACCGATCCTGCGAGCGAGAACCATGCACAGCGCCTCATTCTGGACGCTGCCGGGCAGGCGTGGATTGTCGGGCTTTAGAATGTGCGTCGACGGCGCGCCGTTGACCGGTACTCCGATCTGACCGTCGATGATCGCCACCGGCAGCTTCTCCTGCGCTCCGGCGAGGCTCATCGAGACGCCGTCCTCGCCGACCAGGAATGGCCGCGCTGGCAGTTCCTCGATGATCCGCGCCAGTGCGTCGGCATCCGGGATCGTGCGATAGCCGGGCTTGCCGCGTGGCTGCTGCAGCGCGATGCTGAGCGCGCCTGCCAGATCGTTGCCGGTCTGGCCTATAAGGCCGAGCACGTCCTCCGGTGCAGCGCCTAACGCGCGCGTCATGGCGCGAAGCGGTTCGCCCTCCGGCAGAAGGTTCATGAGCCAAGGAAGGACCTGTTCTCCCTCATAGGGCTCTGGCCGGATCGGCATGGCCAGCGAGATCGAGAAGCTGTCAGCGGATGAACTCCAGGCGTCCGCATAGACCAGGCTGGTTGTCTGCGCGTCAGCGCTGATCGTGGCGACCAGGCGGTCTTCGTGGTGAACCGGAAGGTCCACCGTCAGGCCTGCGAAATGCCGGTTGCGGTGAGCCGCAAGCCGACTGCCTTGGCTGCGGCGAGTGCCTTGCCGAGCTGCGCGGTGGGCTTCCCAGCTTCCAGATCGACGATGAAGCGTTCGCCGCTATTGATCGCGAGCGCCAGCTCCCGCTGGGTAAGGCCAAGGGCCTTGCGGGCGGAGGCGACGGCTGCGCCGAATTGGGTTGCGTTGTCGATCATGTCAGTCTTACCGAGCGGGAAGTTCTCATATGTGCTGTAGAGTTTCAAGAGCATTTCTTCCCGATCGGGAAGGAAGTCCCTTGATGCTGGGGTTTATCCGGAAATTCTTACCGCTCGGTAAGTTTATTGGTGGCCTGAGCGGATGTTCCGTGCTATTGAGGTTCGCCGAAGTTCAGGGGTCTGTCCTTGTCGATAGCCAGCGCTCAATATGACGAAGATGAAAAGCTGGCGATGGCGCGAGCGGCCACTGCATTGGTCACACGCTGGGGCGTTCCCGACGAATCGGTTGCGCGTCTTCTCAATGGCGAGGGGCGGGCTACGGCGCTGCTAGGCATTCATCGCGCATTGCGATGCATATTCGCGGACAGCGATAGGGTTGCGCGGTGGATTGGTGCGCCGAATGAGGCCTTTGGTGGAGTATGCGCGCTCGATCTCATGTTGGAAGATGGCCTCCCGGGTATGCGGCGCGTCGAGGCCTACCTAAATGCGGAAATCGCCAACTGAACAGATTGGTGACAGATCCTGAGCAGTGCAGCAGGATCAATCCGGTAACGCGCTTGCAGCGCCCGATGGCTTGCGGAAGCTGCCTTGCAGCACCTTTGCACCGGACCTGAGCTGGTCGAGATAGTCCGCCCAGCTCTGCATCATCCTGATCCGCTCATCCCAGTGCTCGCCACGCGCATAGGCGCGGCGGACGTCATCGGTCTCGGCATGGCCGAGTTGGCGCTCAATTGCGTCGGGATTCCAGCGGCCCTGTTCGTTCAGCAGCGTGCTGGCCATGGCGCGGAAGCCGTGCGCGGTTATCGTGGTGCCATCGAACCCCATTCGACGGAGCGCGAGGTTGATCGTGTTTTCACACATCGGTCGGTCGCGCTTGCCCTGGGCGGGGAACAGGTAGCGGCGATTGCCGCTGATCTCGCGCAGTTCCTCCAGGATGGCGAGTACTTGGCGGCTGAGCGGCACGCGGTGTGCGACGCGCATCTTGGTCTTGTCGGCAGCGATGGTCCAGATGTTGCGGGTGAAGTCGAACTCGCTCCATTCGGCCTGCCGCAGTTCGCCAGGGCGCACGAAGACATAGGGAGCCAGCCGCAGCGCTGCGTGAGTGACCGGATAACCTGAATAGGCGTCGATCGCGCGCAGCAGTTCGCCCGCTTCCTTCGGTGTGGTGATGGCGGCGCGGTGCGTCACCTTGGGCACGATCAGTGCGCCGCGCAGGTCTGCTGAAACGTCCCGGTCGGCGCGGCCGGTGGCGATGGCATAGCGGAAGACCTGTCCGCAGGTGCTGCGCAGACGACGCGCGGTTTCGTAATGGCCGCGCTTCTCGACCGAACGCAGGACGGCGAGCAGTTCGGGAGCCTTGATCTCGCCGACCTTGCGGTCTCCGATGATGGGGTAGGCGAATTCGAGCAGCCACGTCAGCTTGCCCACGGTCACATCGGCGCGGCCCTCACGTCGGGCCTTGTCGAGCCACTCTTCGGCAACGGCCTTGAAGCTGTTCACATTGGCAAGCGGGCCGGTGATCTTGTCGATCTTGCGCTTGGCGGCGGGATTGATGCCCTCTGCAATCTGCTTCTTGATCTCCAGCCGTTTGGCACGCGCCTCGGCGAGGGTGACGGTCGGATAGACCCCCAGCGCGGCTGTCGCTCGCTTTTCTCCAAAGCGATAGTCGACCCGCCAGCACCGCTGACCGGCCTTGGTGACCAGCAGGTACAGGCCTCCGCCGTCGGAGAGTTTGTAGGGCTTGTCGCGCGCAACTGCCTTTCGGACTGCCAGATCGGTAAGCATGAAGCCACCTTTTTGCCGGTTTCGATACCGTCAAAAATACCGTCGGATACCGTCAATTGCAACGATTTCAGCCGGATGCCGGTGGACGCCAGATCCGTGAAAAACCTTTGATTTCTTGGATTTTTCCGGACGCTTGCGGATGCGTCCGGAAAGAAAAATGGTGCCCAGAAGAGGACTCGAACCTCCACGACCTTGCGATCGCCAGCACCTGAAGCTGGTGCGTCTACCAATTCCGCCATCTGGGCACGGGGTAGGAGCGGGCGCTTAGCGGCGGGGCGGCGGGCTTGTCAACCGCGTCGGCCCGCCCCGCGGCAAATTTTATTTCAAAGTCGCGGATTTGTTGCCCTCGCGCGCCCTGCCCCTCCCTTCGCGCTTGCCCCTTCGGGCGCTTCGCGGCATGGGGACGCGAGGGACGCTGCGGCGTCCGGCTTCGAGAATCGGCAAGACAGGCAAGGGTGATGCAGAATCTGAGCGGGCAATTGATCACGGTGTTCGGCGGCGGCGGCTTTCTGGGCCGCTATGTCGTCCAGCGGCTGCTGGCGCGCGGCGCGCGCGTGCGGATTGCGCAGCGCGACCCGCGCCAGGCGGTGTTTCTGAAGCCGCTCGGCGGGCTGGGCCAGACGCAGTTCGTCGCCGCCGATGTGCGCGATGCACGCAGCGTTGCCCGCGCCGCTACGGGCAGCGACGCCGTGATCAACCTCGTCGGCAGCTTTGCCGATATGGCGGCGGTCCAGGCCGCCGGCGCCGGCCATGTCGCGGCCGCGGCAAAGGCGGCGGGCGCGAAAGCGCTCGTCCATGTCTCGGCGATCGGCGCCGATCCGGCCAGCGCGTCGGCCTATGGCCGCAGCAAGGGCGACGGCGAAGCCGCCGTGCGCGCCGCTTTCGCTGACGCGGCGATCCTGCGCCCGTCGATCGTCTTCGGCCGCGAGGACAAGTTCATCAATCGCTTCGCGGCCCTGATCCGCGCGCTGCCTGCGGTGCCGGTCATCGCGCCGAAGGCGAAATTCCAGCCGGTCTATGTCGGCGACGTCGCCGATGCGGTGGTGGCGGCGCTCGATACCCCGGGCCAGACGCTCGAGCTCGGCGGTCCGCAGCAGTTCACCATGCTGGAGCTACAGCAGTGGATTGCGAAGGCGACCGGGCGGAACCGCCTGTTCGTCGAGCTTCCCGATGCCGTGTCGGGCTTTCTGGCGAGCGGTTTCGGCTGGGCGCCGGGCGCCCCGATCACCAAGGATCAATGGCTGATGCTGCAGCACGACAATGTCGTCAGCACCGCCAACGGCCTTGCCGCGCTGGGCATCGCCCCGACCGCGCTGGCCGACGTCGCCGATGGTTGGCTCGTCCAGTATCGCCGCCATGGCCGCTTCGCAGCGATGGCCCGCTGAGCCGCGCGCACGACGAAAGGCGCAATTAGCGGCTGGATAATTCCGTCCGCGCTGCGTAGGTCTGACATCAGGACAGGGGCGTCCGGCACCGCGCGGGCGCCCCTTCGCATGTCATCTCCAGCTTCGGGAAATCCATGATCCAGTTTGCCGCATCGCCCCGCCCCGCCCTCCTCCTGCGCGCGGAGGCCGGACGATGAGCCTGTGGCTGACCGCGATCATCCTCGGCATCGTCGAGGGGCTGACCGAATTCCTGCCCGTCTCGTCGACCGGGCATCTGATCCTCGCCACCGAATTGCTCGGTTATGACGCGTCGAAATGGGCGATCTTCAACATCGCGATCCAGCCCGGCGCGATCCTTGCGATCATCGTCCTCTATCGCAAATTATTCTGGGACATGTTCACCGGCTTTTTCCGGCGCGATCCGGTGGCGATCGCCTTTGTGCGCAACCTGCTCGTCGCCTTCATTCCGGCGGTGGTGCTGGGGCTCGCGTTCGGCGACTATATCGAGACGTTGCTGGAGAATGCCGTCGTCGTCGCCTGGGCGCTGGTGATCGGCGGCTTCGCGATCCTGCTGGTCGAAAAGCTCGCCAAGCCGAAGGAGAGCGGCGGCGTCGCCAAGCTGACGCTGCGCCAGTCGATCATGGTGGGCCTGGTCCAGTGCCTCGCGATGATCCCCGGTGTCAGCCGCTCGGGCGCGACGATCATGGGGGCTATGGCGATGGGCGTAGACCGCAAGACCGCCGCCGAATTCAGCTTCTTCCTCGCGCTGCCGACGCTGACCGGCGCGACGGTGCTGCAGCTCGCCAAGCATCGCGATGCCATCACCTCGAACGATATGGGCCTGATCGCGCTCGGCGCCGCGGTGTCGTTCGTCGTCGCCTGGACGGTCATCAAGGCGTTTCTGGCCGTGGTTACGCGCTATGGCTTCGCGCCGTTCGCCTGGTATCGAATCATCGTCGGCGGCGCGGCGCTTATCTGGCTCACCATGAGATAGGTCCGATAATTTACTAATTGCGAAACTTAATTGCGCACCTTCGTCTCGGCCGACTAAAGTGGTATATTTTTAGGTCAGCTAAACTGTCCTAATGCCCAATATGTCCGTGACAGCGGCGCTCCCGCCATGCATCCGCGCTTCAACGAAGGGGATATTGCATGGCTTCCGAACGCATGCTCCGATTTGTGGGGCGCGAACAACATTATCCGGACAAGCGCTCGGCCGACGAACGCGCGCGCGATTTTAACGAGATCGCCGCGCGCTACGCGCAGCCCGAGGCAGACGATCAGGCATCGCGCTGTTCGCAGTGCGGCGTACCCTATTGCTCGGTCCACTGCCCGCTCCATAATCATATCCCCGACTGGTTGCGCCTGACCGCCGAGGGGCGGCTGCGCGAAGCCTATGAACTGTCGAATGCAACGTCGACCATGCCCGAAATCTGCGGCCGCATCTGCCCGCAAGACCGCCTTTGCGAAGGCAATTGCGTGATCGAATTTTCGGGTCATGGGGCGGTGACGATCGGCAGCGTCGAAAAATATATCACCGATACGGCCTGGGCCGAGGGCTGGGTCGAACCCGTCCATGTCGGCCCCGCGACGGGCCAGTCGGTCGCCATCGTCGGCGCGGGGCCAGCAGGCCTGACCGCCGCCGAATATCTGCGCGCCGAGGGGCATGAGGTGCATGTCTACGACCGGCACGACCGCGCCGGCGGCCTGCTGACCTATGGCATCCCCGGCTTCAAGCTGGAAAAGGATGTGGTGATGCGCCGCGTCGACCGCCTCGCCGAAAGCGGCATCCATTTCCATCAGGGCTTCGAGGTCGGGCGTGATGCGACGCTGGACGAGCTGCGCCGGCGCCACGATGCGGTGCTGATCGCCACCGGCGTCTACAAGGCGCGCGAGATCCACGTCCCCGGCAACGGCGCCGAGGGGGTGATCGCGGCGCTCGATTATCTGGTCGCGTCGAACCGCAAGGGCTTTGGCGACGCGGTCCCCGCCTTCGACGACGGCAGCCTGAATGCCGAAGGCAAGCATGTCGTCGTCATCGGCGGCGGCGACACCGCGATGGACTGCGTCCGCACCGCGGTGCGTCAGGGCGCCAAATCGGTGAAATGCCTCTATCGCCGCGACCGCGAGAATATGCCGGGATCGCAGCGCGAAGTCGCCAACGCCGAAGAGGAAGGCGTCGAGCTCGTCTGGCTGTCCGCCCCCGCAAGCTTCGCCGCCGACAAGCATGTAAAGGAGGTCGCGGTTGCCGGGATGCGCCTTGGCGCCCCCGACGCAAGCGGGCGGCGCAGCCCCGAACCCGATCCCGGCCGCACCTTCGACCTGCCCGCCGACATGGTGATCAAGGCGCTCGGCTTCGATCCGGAGGAATTGCCGCACCTGTTCGGTTCGCCCGATCTGTCGGTCACGCGCTGGGGCACGCTGCGCGTCGATCATCGGACGATGATGACCAGCCTTCCCGGCGTTTTTGCCGCCGGCGACATTGTCCGCGGCGCCAGCCTGGTCGTCTGGGGCATCCGCGACGGCCGCGATGTCAGCGAACAGATGTCGAAATGGTTGAAGGCGAAAGCGAAAAGCGAAAAGAAGGCAGCCTGACCAACAGGGAGGGAACATGCGTATGAGAAACTGGAAATTCGCCTTGCCAGCCGCAGTGCTAATTGCATTCCCCGCCGCAGTACATGCGCAAGGCACCGGCGGGACGGCTTCTTCGGCTGAAGTCGAAAGCGACCGGCTTGCCGCAGCCACACAATTGGTGAGCCTGATGCTCCCCGCAACGCAGCGCGATGCGATGGTCGATCAGATGATGCAGTCGATAATGTCGACGATGATTGCCAGCCTAAAAGGCCAGCCAGAGATCGCGTCGGCACTCGAACATCCGAAGGTGGAGGCGGTATTCAACCGGTTTCTCGATAGACAGCGGCAGCTTGCTTCTGACCAACTGAAGGCTGAGATGCCGGGCATGCTCACCGCAATGTCACGTGCTTATGCACGGCGCTTTACGACACCACAACTTGCAGAACTGCATGCATTTTTCGGCACGCCCACTGGACAATTATACGCGCGGGAATCCTCCGGGATTCTGTCCGATCCCGATATCGTCGAATGGCAACGCAATCTGATGACCAAGAGCTTTGCGAGATATCCCGACGAAATCAAGGCATTGATGACCGAATTGGAAAACGCTCTGGCAGAGCCAGTCGAGGAGCCCAAGGCATGACGAAATCGAAACTCAAGAATCTTCTGCTCGCTGGCGCTATGGTGATGACGCCTGCCCACGCCTTTGCGGCGCCCAAGGAAGCGCCGATCGCCGAGGCGGTCACCACTGCGATGCCCGCCGAGAGTGAAAGCGAGCCCGACAGCGCGCAGTCGCTCGCCGACGCCAAGGCGAAGATGCAGAAGGAAATCGATCAGGCGATCGCGCTGATCGAAAAAATCTTCGAGGTCGACAAGCTGCCGCCGGTCGATCCGGCGCAGCTTGCGCTGGCGCAGCAGACGACGAACGCGCTGATCCCGGCGGGAAGCATCGAGAAGATGCTCGACAATATGTACGGCAAGCTGTTCCGCGCCTTCATGGATCAGACGAGCAGCATGTCCGACCTGATGCTCTCGATCAAGACGGGGGTCGATAGCGAAAAGATCGCCGCGCTCGATGCGACGAGCAAGACCGCGATCGCCGATATGTTCGACCCGCACCGCAAGGAACGCGAGGATCAGATCAACAAGGTGATCAAGCCGCTGATCAGCGAGGCGCTCGGCGATCTCGAGCCGCCGATGCGCGACGGCCTCGCGCGCGCTTACGCCCGCAAGTTCAGCGCGCAGCAGCTCGGCGACCTCAACGCCTTTCTCGCAACCCCGACGGGCCAGGCCTATGGCGCCGAATGGATGTCGCTGCAGGCCGATCCCGAAGTCATGATCGCGATGGTCAAGGCCGTGCCGCCGCTGATCAACAAGTTCATCGACCGCGGCCCCGAGCTTGAAGGCAAGCTCAAGGATCTGCCCAAGGAAAAGGCGATGAGCGACCTGACCGACGCCGAGCTGGCGAAGCTTGCCAAGCTGATGAAAGTCGACGTCAAGACGCTCAAGAAGAACCGCGATATGTGGAACGACGACATGGCTACGGACGCTACCGCGGTCGATGCCGTCGATGCAGCGGGCGATGCCGCAGACGCGGCCGCTGATGCCGCGGATGCAGCCGACGCGGCGGCCGACGCGGCCGGTGACTATGACGAGGCGTATGACCGCAGCAACTGGTCGGCCGCCGATCTGCAGAAGGTCGAAGATCTGGAGGCCGAGGCCGATAAGGCATCCTCGGCCGCCTATGACGCCGAACAGGAAGCCGTCACCAACGCGCGCAAGCGGCTCAAGCCTTCGACCTGACCCACGCCCATTCCGGCAGGAACCACGACATGACCTATTACCCGACCCCCGATCACCAGCGGCTTGCCGAAGACGGCATGTATCGCCCCGACCTCGAATCCGATGCCTGCGGCGTCGGCATGGTCGCGGCGACCGACGGCAAGGCCTCGCGCCGCGTCGTCGAGGCGGCGATCGAGGCGCTGCGCGCCGTCTGGCACCGCGGCGCCGTCGATGCCGACGGCAAGACGGGCGATGGTGCGGGTATCCATGTCGACCTGCCGGAACGCTTTTTCGACGATGCGATCGCGGCCTCGGGGCACAAGGTGCTGCCGAACCGCCTCGCCGTCGGCATGATCTTCCTGCCGCGCACCGATTTGGGCGCGCAGGAAGCATGCCGCACGATCGTCGAATCCGAAATCATCGACGCGGGCTACACCATCTACGGCTGGCGCCAGGTGCCGGTCGACGTGTCGGTGATCGGCGACAAGGCGCAGCGCACGCGCCCCGAAATCGAACAGATCATGATCGCCGGCCCCTTGCCCGAGGAGCAGTCGATCGACGAATTCGAAAAGCAGCTCTATCTCGTCCGCCGCCGCATCGAAAAGAAGGTGATCGCGGCACAGATCGCCGATTTCTATATCTGCAGCCTGTCGGCGCGGTCGATCATCTACAAGGGACTGTTCCTCGCCGAAAGTCTGGCGGATTTCTATCCCGACCTTGCGAACAAGCTGTTCGAAAGCCGGGTCGCGATCTTCCACCAGCGCTATTCGACCAACACCTTCCCGCAATGGTGGCTCGCCCAGCCGTTCCGTACCCTCGCCCACAATGGCGAAATCAACACGATCCGCGGCAACAAGAACTGGATGAAGAGCCACGAGATCAAGATGGCGAGTCTCGCCTTCGGCGAACATTCGGAAGACATCAAGCCGGTGATCCCGGCCGGCGCCAGCGACACGGCAGCGCTCGACGCGGCGTTCGAAACGCTATGCCGCGCGGGCCGCGATGCGCCGACCGCAAAGCTGATTCTGGTTCCCGAAGCCTGGGCCACCGACGAGGACATGCCCGCCGCGCACAAGGCGATGTACAGCTTTCTCGCCAGCGTGATGGAGCCGTGGGACGGCCCCGCCGCGCTCGCGATGACCGACGGCCGCTGGGCGGTCGCGGGGATGGACCGCAACGCGCTCCGCCCGCTGCGCTATACGCTGACCGCCGACAATCTGCTCGTCGTCGGCTCCGAAAGCGGCATGGTGCTGCTGCCCGAGGCGAGCATCCGCAAGAAGGGCCGCCTCGGCCCCGGCCAGATGATCGCCGTCGATCTCGACGAAGGCACGCTCTACGAAGACCGCGCGATCAAGGACAAGATCGCCGGGACGCACGATTATGCCGCGCGCGTGAAAGGCTTTCGTACGATGGCCGACCTGCCCAAGGGCGGCAAGTCGAGCCTGCCGGCCTTCGACCGCGCCGAACTGCTGCGCCGCCAGGTCGCCGCGGGGTTCACGATGGAGGATATGGAGCTCATCCTTTCGCCGATGGTCGAGGATGCGAAGGAAGCGATCGGCTCGATGGGCGACGACACGCCGCTCGCCGTCATTTCCGACAAGCCGCGCCATGTCGCGCAATTCTTCCGCCAGAACTTCAGCCAGGTCACCAATCCGCCGATCGACAGCCTGCGCGAACGGCATGTGATGAGCCTGAAGACGCGTTTTTCGAACCTCGCCAATATTCTCGACGAAAAGGGCCAGAGCCCGCACGTGCTCGTCATCGACTCGCCGGTGCTCGTCGGCGACGATTGGGACCGGTTGCGCGCCTATTTCGGCGATGCCGTGGCCGAGATCGACTGCACCTTCCCCACCGGCGGCGACGCCTCGACGCTGCGCGACGCGATCGCGCGCATCCGGCGCGAGGCAGAGGACGCCGTGCGCGCGGGGCGGAGCGAGCTGTTCCTTTCCGACCAGACGATCGGCGAAGATCGCGTCGGGGTCGCGATGGTGCTCGCCGCTGCGGCGGTCCACACGCACCTCGTGCGCAAGGGGTTGCGCAGCTACGCCTCGATCAACGTCCGCTCGGCCGAGATACTCGACACGCACGGCTTTGCGGTGCTCGTCGGCGTCGGCGCGACCACGGTCCATGCCTATCTGGCCGAAGCGGCGATCGCCGACCGCCTGTCGCGCGGCCTGTTCGGCGAGCTCGCACTGGCTGATGCTCTGAAGCGCTTCCGCAAGGCAATCGACGACGGCCTGCTCAAAATCATGGCGAAGATGGGGATCGCGGTGATCTCCTCCTATCGCGGCGGCTATAATTTCGAGGCGGTGGGCCTCAGCCGCGCGCTCGTCAACGACCTCTTCCCCGGCATGCCGGCCAAGATTTCGGGCGAGGGCTATCAGTCGCTATTCATCAACGCGACCGAGAAGCATGAGGCAGCGTTCGACACGCGCGTCACGACGCTCCCCATCGGCGGCTTCTATCGCCAGCGCGCGGGCGGCGAAGCGCACGCCTATTCGGCGCAGCTCATGCACCTGCTGCAGACCGCCGTCGCGACCGACAGCTATTCGACCTATCTGCAATTCGCGCGCGGGGTCGCCGACCTGCCGCCCATCTATCTGCGCGACCTGATGGAGTTCAACTTCCCCGCGCAGGGCATACCGCTCGACAGCGTCGAGGCGATCACCGAAATCCGCAAGCGCTTCGTCACCCCGGGCATGTCGTTGGGCGCCCTATCGCCCGAAGCGCACGAAACGCTGGCCATCGCGATGAACCGCATCGGCGCGAAGGCGGTGTCGGGCGAAGGCGGCGAAGCGAGCGAACGCTACAAGCCCTATGCCAATGGCGACAATGCCAATAGCAACATCAAGCAGATCGCGTCGGGCCGCTTCGGCGTCACCGCCGAATATCTCGGCGCCTGCGACGAGATCGAGATCAAGGTCGCACAGGGTGCCAAGCCCGGCGAAGGGGGCCAGCTTCCGGGCTTCAAGGTCACCGAGTTCATCGCGCGGCTGCGCCATTCGACGCCGGGGGTGATGCTCATTTCACCGCCGCCGCACCACGACATCTATTCGATCGAGGATCTGGCGCAGCTCATCTACGATTTGAAGCAGATCAATCCGAAGGCGCGCGTCTGCGTAAAGCTCGTCAGCTCGGCGGGCATCGGCACCGTTGCCGCTGGCGTTGCCAAGGCGCACGCCGACGTCATCCTCGTGTCGGGCAACACCGGCGGCACGGGTGCTTCGCCCCAGACGAGCATCAAATATGCCGGCACACCGTGGGAAATGGGCCTCAGCGAAGTCAATCAGGTGCTGACGCTCAACGGCCTGCGCCATCGTATCCGCCTGCGCACCGACGGCGGGCTCAAGACCGGGCGCGACATCGTCATCGCCGCCATCCTGGGTGCCGAGGAATATGGCATCGGGACACTGAGCCTTGTCGCCATGGGCTGTATCATGGTGCGCCAGTGCCATTCGAACACCTGCCCCGTCGGGGTCTGCACGCAGGACGAAAAACTGCGTCAGAAGTTCACAGGGTCGCCCGAAAAGGTCATCAACCTGATGACCTTCATCGCCGAGGAAGTGCGCGAAATCCTCGCCAAGCTCGGCTGCCGCAGCCTCGACGAGGTGATCGGCCGCACGGAGCTGCTCCGCCAGGTCAGCCGCGGTGCCGAGCATCTCGACGACCTCGACCTCAATCCGATCCTTGCCAAGGTCGATGCGCCCGACGAGCAGCGCCGCTCGCAGGGGCCGAATTTCCGCAACCCGGTGCCCGACAGCCTCGACGCGCAGATATTGAACGATGCCAAGCCCTTGTTCGAGCGCGGCGAGCGCATGCAGCTCACCTACAATGTCCGGAACACCCACCGCGCCGTCGGCACGCGCCTCTCGGCCGAGGTCACGGCCCGTTTCGGGATGACCGGGCTTGCCGACGACCATGTGCAGGTGCGTCTGCGCGGCACCGCCGGGCAGTCGCTCGGCGCATTCCTTTGCCAGGGCATCACGCTCGAAGTGTTCGGCGATGCCAACGACTATGTCGGCAAGGGCCTGTCGGGTGGGCGCATCATCGTGCGGCCGACCGTGTCGAGCCCGCTGGTCAGCCAGCATAACAGCATCGTCGGAAACACCGTCCTCTATGGCGCGACCGCAGGCACCTTGCTCGCCGCGGGTCAGGCGGGCGAACGCTTCGCCGTCCGCAACTCGGGCGCGAAGGTCGTGATCGAAGGCTGCGGCGCCAATGGCTGCGAATATATGACCGGCGGCACGGCGGTGATCCTGGGTGCGGTAGGGTCGAATTTCGGCGCCGGCATGACCGGCGGCATGGCTTTCGTCCTCGACGTCGATGACAGCTTCGAACGCCGCGCCAATCCCGAATCAATCGTCTGGCAACGGCTCGACAGCGCACATTGGGAGGGCGCGCTGCGCGCACTCGTCGAGGAGCATGCGGCGGCAACCGGCAGCAAATGGTCGGCCGAGGTGCTTGCCGACTGGGATCGCTGGCGCACGCGTTTCTGGCAGGTATGCCCCAAGGAAATGATCGGCCGTCTCGCGCATCCGCTCAGCGACCGCGCTGCAGAGGCGGTCGCCGCCGAATAGCTGGTGTCCCCGGTCTTCGCCGGGGACGCTTGCCGCATCGCGGCCCCGGTCTGCCGCAAGACGACAGGTCATTCAGCCGCGCGAAAGCGTCGGGCCGCTAGGTGCGGCACCGATGTTTCGCGTCCCGAAAGGATGATGCCATGCGGCCGGTCTGCGCTGCCCTTCCCCTCCTCGCGCTTCTCGCGCCCGTCCCCGCGTCGGCGGCCGATGCGCGCGACGCTGCTGCGGTGCTGAACGATCCGGCGACGCAGGAGCGGATGGCCGACACGATTACCTCACTGGTCGGCGCGATGATGCAGATGCCCGTCGGCCCGCTCGCCGAAGCTGTCGCGCGGATCGATCCGTCATCCGATGCGGCCCGCATTCCACCCGACGCCACCGTCGGCGACGTCGCGGGGCGCGACCCCGGCTATGCCGAGCGCATGGGCGGCGACGTTCGCGCGAGCGCGCGCATGGCTGGCCACGCCGCTTCCGCGGTCGCCGCCTACGCGCCCGTTATCAAGGATATGGCGCGCGATCTTCTGGCGCAATGGGAAGCCGAACGCGCCGCCGCTCGGCGATAGCACGCTGCCTTCGGATACCCCCGAACCGACCCGGTTGATAAGTCCGCCATAGCCATTGGACGAGCCGCCTCGCTGCCGCTATGCGGAAGGGCATGTGGCAACTCTATCAATTCCCTCTCTGTCCCTTCTCGCGCAAGATCCGGCTGCTGCTCGGCGAAAAGGGCGTGGGTTATGAATTGGTGCGCGAATCGCCGTGGGAGCGCCGCGACGAATTCGTCGACCTGAACCCCGCCGGGCGTACCCCGGTGATGGTCGACGAGGGGCGCGGACAGGTGCTCATCGACAGCAACGCCATCGCCGAATATTTCGAGGAGACGGTCGAGGGCAAGGCGATGATCAACGGCACCGCCGCCAACCGCGCCGAAATCCGCCGACTGGTCGCGTGGTTCGATCAGGAATTCTATTTCGAAGTCACCGGCCCGCTGCTCTTCGAACGGATGCAGAAGCGCATCGTCCACCGCCAGCCGCCTGACGGCGGCGCGCTACGCGAGGCGATGAAGGCGGCGAACCAGCATCTCGACTATATCGACTATCTGATCGACCACCGCACCTGGCTCGCCGGTGCGACGATGAGCCTCGCCGATCTCGCCGCCGCGGCGCATATCTCCGTCGCCGACTATCTGGGCGGCATCGACTGGACCGGGCACGAGCAGACCAAAGGCTGGTATTCGGGCCTCAAGTCGCGCCCGAGCTTCCGGCCGCTGCTGGCCGAGCGGATGGAAATCGTGACGCCGCCCAAATATTACGAAGACGTCGATTTCTAGCACGTCCGTCGCCGGACGAACCAACGGCCGTTCGAAGCTTTCGGCTTAGCCCCCCGCATAAAATATGACCCGCCTTCCGGGCCCATGTCCCCGGAAGGCGGGTCGCGACCCGTCGCCATGAGGGTTGGCGGCCGGTCCCGAGGCATGTTCGGGACCGGCGCCTGCCCGGTTACGCGAGGTCGAAACGATCGGCGTTCATGATCTTCGTCCAGGCTTTGACGAAGTCCTTCACGAACTTTTCCTCGTGGCCCGTCTCGGCATAGACTTCGGCGACCGCACGCAGCTCCGAATTGGAACCGAAGACGAGGTCGGCGCGGGTGGCGCGCCAGGTTTCGCCGCCGCTCTTGCGGTCGGTCGCCACATATTCCTGGTCGTCCGAACCATCGACGGCCTTCCACACATTGGTCATGTCGAGCAGGTTGACGAAATAATCATTCGTCAACTGGCCCGAACGCTTGGTGAAATGGCCATGGCCGCGATCGCCATGATTGGCGCCGAGCACCCGCAGGCCGCCGATCAGCACGGTCATTTCGGGCACCGACAGGCCGAGCAGCGACGCGCGGTCTAGCATCATTTCCTCGGTCTTCACCGCCAGCTTCTTCTTGCCGAGATAGTTGCGGAACGCATCGGCTTCGGGTTCCATCACCGCGAAGCTGTCGGCATCGGTCTGCTCCGCCGTCGCGTCGCCGCGGCCGCCCGTGAAAGGCACCGCGACGTTGAAGCCCGCGTCCTTGATCGCCTTTTCAAGCCCGACGACGCCGCCCAGCACGATTGCATCGGCCATCGACATCGATCCGCGCAGACCGTCGAGCGTATCGAGCACCTTCGCCAGCATCGCCGGTTCGTTGACCTCCCAGTCCTTTTGCGGCGCGAGGCGAACCCGCGCACCGTTGGCGCCGCCGCGGAAGTCCGACTTGCGGAAGGTGCTCGCGGAGGCCCATGCCGTCTTGATGAGCTGGCTGACGGTCAGGCCGCTCGCGGCGATCTTGTCCTTCACTGCCTGGACCTCGGCATCCGAAGGCATGGTGCCCGCGGGGATCGGATCCTGCCAGATCAGGTCTTCGGCGGGCACTTCAGGGCCGAGGTAGCGGGTTTTCGGCCCCATGTCGCGATGCGTCAGCTTGAACCACGCGCGCGCGAAGGCGTCCTTGAACGCCTCATGGTCGCTGCGAAACTTCTCACTGATCTTGCGGTATGCCGGATCGCGCTTCAGCGCCATGTCGGCGGTCGTCATCATCGTGGGCACCTTGATATTCGGATCCCACGCCGCCGGCGCCATATCCTCTTCCTTCTGCCCGATCGGCTGCCACTGGTTTGCGCCCGCGGGCGATTTCACCAGTTCGTAGTCATAATCGAACAGCAGCCGGAAATAATTTTCGGTCCATTTGTCGGGGGTGTTGGTCCAGGCGCCCTCGATGCCGCTCGTCACCGCATGTTCGCCGATGCCGCCATGTTCCTCGCCGCTGACCCAGCCGAATCCCTGCGCAGCGAGATCGCCGCCCGCAGGCGCGGCCCCCAGCGTCGAGGCGTCGCCATTGCCATGCGCCTTGCCGAACGTATGGCCGCCGGCGGTCAGCGCGACGGTTTCCTCGTCGTTCATCGCCATACGCGCGAAGGTTTCCTTCATGTCGCGCGCCATGCCTTCGTCATCGTGCGGATTGCCCTGCGGCCCTTCGGGATTGACGTAGATCAGGCCCATCTGGATCGCCGCGAGCGGTCCCTCGATCACCTCGAAGCCGTGCTTGGGATCGATGCGCGTCTGCACGCCTTCGTTCACCCATTTATCTTCGCTACCCCAATAGATGTCGCGTTCGGGTTCATAGACATCGACGCGGCCGCCGCCGAAACCGAAGACCGGACCGCCCATGCTTTCGATCGCCACATTGCCGGTCAGGATGAACAGATCGGCCCAGCTGATCTTGTTGCCATATTTCTGCTTGATCGGCCAAAGCAGGCGCCGCGCCTTGTCGAGATTGCCATTGTCGGGCCAACTGTCGAGCGGCGCGAAACGCTGTTGCCCGCTGTTGGCGCCGCCGCGGCCGTCGGCGGTGCGGTAGGTGCCAGCCGCGTGCCACGCCATGCGGATGAAGAAGGGACCGTAATGCCCATAGTCGGCGGGCCACCACGGTTGGCTGTCGGTCATCAGCGCGGTCAGGTCAGCCTTCAGCGCCTGATAATCGAGCGATTTGAACGCTTCCGCATAATCGAAATCTTCGCCCATCGGGTTGGACGATCCGTTGGGGGTGAGGATGTCGGTCGCCAGCATGTCCGGCCACCAATCCTTGTTCGTGCGGCCAAGCAGCGCGCGCATGCCGCCCTTGTGGACGGGGCAACCGCCTGCGGCATCGATGGGGGTCTGGTCGTTCATGCAATCTCTCCTCTTTTGGATTATCGGATCGTGACGCGGCAGGATGACGGACGCGTGACGGGCAAAGTCGGGCCGACCGGCATTGCGCCGAGTCGATGACGCTATCCTCTCCTTCTGACGGTTCGAGGATAGGCCGCGCGTTCCCATCGACATAACCGAATAAGCTGTATTCAGTGATCGACCCTTCCGATCATTAACGCTTGGACGACGATCCGGATCAGTCACTCGTCGTCCCGCCGCCACGACCGGGCGCGGATGCGACGAACCGAGGAACATCGCGCGTTCGCCGCGGGTTTTTCATGGGTCCGGCCGCGATACTTGCAGCCGGACTGCAAGGAGAAGGAAAGTGGCTAATACCCCCAACCAGAACCAGCAGAAGCCGCAGGCGGATCGCGAAGAAGAACAGCGCCGTCAGCAGCAACAGCAGGGAGGCCAGAACCGCCAGCCGGGCGAGCAGCGCCGCGAAGAAGAGCGCAATCCCGGCCAGCAGCGCTAACGCCG
>OFTY01000487.1_pt1 | contig 27988 bp, 26 predicted proteins | sample 1775061 | NCBI WGS metagenome assembly OFTY01 (sample SAMN08195773, study PRJEB24354) | sludge metagenome | isolation source: sludge from phenol fed wastewater aerobic bioreactor B | place: India: Nagpur | collected 2016-09-16 | reverse complement strand
GGCGGGCTTCTACGTCCAGGGCTGGATCGCCGCCGCCGCCAAGGACTGGGATCGCGCCCTGGCCATGCCGCCCGCCGATTTCGATCCGGTCAGCGCCATGGTGGCCCGGGCCAACCGCGCCCGCCTGCTGGAGCAGCGCCGCCGCTATGACGAGGCCGACGCCGAATGGCGCGACCTGACCAGCCACGCCATCACCGGCGCCTTGTTCCGCCAACCGTACGGCGAGTTCCTGGAGCGGCGCGGTCGGCGCGACGACGCCCTGGTCCAGTATGACGCGGCCATCACCGCCGGAACGGCCGACCGGCGCGTGATCCAGGGGCGCGAGCGGGTGCTGGCCAAGGGCCGCCCGCCCGCCTTGCCCAGCTTCCGCCAGGGCGCCGCCCAGGCGCTGCGCACCGCTGCGGACCAGATGATCGCCCAGCGCGCCCATGAGTTCGGCGTCGTCTATCTGCGCCTGGCCCAGAACCTGGACCCCAACGACAACACCCAGCTTCTGATCGGCCAGACCCTGATCCAGGGCGGGATCGAACCGGCGGGCCGGGCGGCCCTGGCGGAGGTCAGCGAGGCCTCGCCCGCCCTCTACGCCGCCGCCCGCATCCAGACGGCCATCAGCCTGGGCAAGGCGGGGCGCGATGAAGAGGCCCTGGTCGAGCTGCGCCGCGCCGCCGCCGCCCGCCCCGACGAGGCGGGCGTGGCCTATATGCTGGCCGGCCAGTTGATGCAGATGGAACGGCACGAAGCGGCGCTGGAGCTGCTGAACGGCCCGCTGCTGAATACGGCGGATCAGGGTTTCGAGGTCCATTTCCTGCGCGGCGCGGCCTATGAATCCCTCGACCGGGACACCGAGGCGGAGGCCGAGCTGTGGGCCGCTCTCCAGATGCAGCCCGACAATCCGACCCTGCTGAACTATCTCGGCTATCTGTGGGTCGACACCGGGACGCGGGTGCAGGAGGGCGCCGCCATGATCGCCCGCGCCCACGCCGCCGAGCCCAAGGATGGCAACATTCAGGACTCCCTCGGCTGGGCCCAGTACCGCCAAGGGCAGTATGAGGCGGCGGTGGTCAATCTGGAGGGCGCCGTCGACAAGGAGTCCGCCAACGCCGAGATTAACGACCACCTGGGCGACGCCTACTGGGCCGTGGGCCGTCAGCGCGAGGCGGGCTTCCAGTGGAATCGCGTCCTGACGCTGGAGGTCGACGACAAGCGCCGCGGCGAGGTCGAGGCCAAGCTGCGCGACCGCCTGGGCCAGGATCCGACCGGGGACAAGGGGCTGGGGTCTGCGGGCGGCGCGGCCGACTGACGTCGCCATGTCCGTTTCCGACGCTCTGAGCGGCCTGGCGCCGGCCAAGATCAACCTGCTGCTGCACGTCGGGCCGGTGCAGGCCGACGGCTATCATCCCCTGGTCAGCCTGGCCGCCTTCGCCGATGTCGGCGACCGGGTGACGGTGCGCCGCGCCGAGGCCCTGTCGCTGACGGTCGAGGGGCCGTTCGCGGCGGGTCTGGACGGGCAGGGCGACAATCTGATCCTCAAGGCCCTGCGCGCCCTGGGCGCGGCGGCCGGGATCGGCGATCCGCCTGTGGCCGTGACCCTGGACAAGCGCCTGCCGATCGCCGCCGGGCTGGGCGGCGGCTCGGCGGACGCAGGCGCGGCGCTGCGGCTGACGGCGCGCATGCTGGACCTCGACATGGCTGAGGCGGAACTGGAGCGACTCGCCCTAGCCGCCGGGGCGGACGGCCCCATGTGCCTGCGCGCGCGCCCGGCCTGGGCTTTGGGGATCGGCGAGGCGTTGGAAGACGAGCCGCGCCTGCCCACGCTGCACGGCGTGCTGCTGAACCCCGGTCTGCCGTCGCCGACGGGCGCAGTCTATCGCGCCTATGACGCCGCGCCCGCCGAGGACGCGGATCGGCCGTCGGAGCCCGTCGACTGGTCCGTCGCCTCCGTCATCGACTGGTTGGCGGCACAGCGGAATGATCTGGAGGCGCCCGCCTTGGCCGTCACGCCGGGCATCGAAGAGGCGCTGGCCGCCATGCGCGCCGCGCCGGGCTGTCGCCTGACGCGGATGTCGGGATCGGGCGCGACGGTCTTCGGCCTGTTCGACGGCCGCGCGGCGGCGATCGAGGCCGCCTTCGTCCTGGATCGGCCGGGCTGGTGGGCGCGGCCGGTGGTGCTGGGCGCGCCTGATATCGAACCGCGTGCGGTTATTTAACCGGATTTACAGCCCCTGCGGTCAAGCTGGCGGCCATGACCCAGCTGACGCCCGAACAGACCGCCGCCTTTGAACGCGCCCTGTCGCGCCTGTCGCCCGCCGACCGCGTCCGCGTGAACGAGCTCAAGGACGCCGCCGCCCGCGCCGCCGCCGAGGTCGCCCCGCACTGGGACTTCGAACTGGCCGCCCGCACCGTGGACGGCCTTCTGGGCGAGGGCGCGAACGACGACCAGAGGCGCGGCCTGATCGCCGCCTGGGCGCTGGAGCTGCCCGGCCGCATCGCCGCCGAGCGCCTGCCGCAGGCCGTGTTGGCGGGCTATCCGACCTATGTGGACCGGCTCGCGGCCTATCTGGACAGCGGGGCGGACCCGTATGATCCCGACTTCTGGGCCAAGGACGTGCGCGTCTCACTGGCGCTCAGCGTGCCGGGCAGCAATACGCAGATGCTGGACCTGTCCTCGCCGGTCGGACCGGGGCTGGTGGTGCGGCACATGCTGGGCGGACGCGGACCCGGCCCCCTGATCGCCTGGGTCCAGGCGGGCGGCTGGCGGCCTTGGCTGGAGACCCACACCGAGGCGCGCGACCTGTCGGACTTCAACGAAGCGGGCTGGGAGCGGAACTGGGCCGCCGCCGCCGCGCTGTTGCAGACGCGGCCGCAACTGGCGGGCGTTATCGGTTCAAGCTGGTTCTTCGACCCGCCGCTGGAGACCATCAGCCCGCGCCTGACCTATCTGCGCGCCACGCCTGTGAACAACGGCGCCTTCATGATCCATCAGGGCGGCGGCGAGATCCACGACGAGCGCGCCTCCGCCTCATCGCCCACCCGCCGCGCCATGATCGAGGCGGGCGAATACAGCGCCTGCTCCTGGCTGCTGTGCTGGCCTCGCAAACCGCTGATTCGCTGGGCCGAGGCGCGAGGGTTGCTTCAACCCTAAGGCGAGAAGTGCGGCGGAGTGACGCGGCTGTGGCTCAATTTGGGCGAAGAAAGGCCCGATTGAGGCGGCGCCCAAACCCCTGGGAGTCATGAAGGGCGGGGGTTGGAGGGAAATTCTAATTTCGAGACACTCAAGCGTGACCATTTTGGCTGATGGGCGTTTTGGTGAATGATCTTCGTTCCATGATTGACAGTAGGCGGAGGTTTCCGTCTCAAATGGAGTGGAGAGGGGCGCGTGGAGCGGCGGTCATGGGGCTGTCGAGACGGAGGCGGCCTCTCTTCGAATAGCCATTGTCGCTCTTGTGGGGATCTATGATTAACGCGTTCAAGGCTGGCCTCTTGGTTGCAGCCGCTGGTTCCGCCCTGGTTTGGGCGAGTGATGTTTCCGCTCAGACGAGTGTTACGCCGCCGCCGGGCGGGTTCTACATGGCGGACGGGTCGCGCACTGCGGATTACGACGCGGCGCTGACGTCCTGGCGCGAAGACGCTCAATTCTCGGTCGACTACTCCAAGGCCTATCTGGGGCTGGAGCACGCCTACGCCTTGGGCCTGACGGGCAAGGGGCTGACGATCGGCGTCAATGACGCAGGCGTCTACATGGATCACCCGCTGTTCGGCGGGGAAGGCAAGATCAAGGGTCTGAACACGGTCGTTTCGGCCGACTACGGCAACGACGGCCGCATCAACCCCCGTCGCGGTTGGGAAGGCCACGGCACCCACGTCGCCGGCACCATCGGCGGCGCCCGCATCGAGGGCGAGGCCATGTTCGGCAACGCCTTCGGCGCCAACATCTATTCGGCCACGACCAACTTCGCCGCCGGCGACTTCCTGTGGTTCCGCGACGTCTACATCAACGGCGACATCGTCAGCACGGCCCAGACCAACATCGTCGACCTGGCCGCGACGGGCGAGGTGCGGATCATCAACAACAGTTGGGGTTCGGGGAACAGCCTGCCCTACAATGCTCCGGCGGACGTCGTGCGCAGCATGTTGAGCCGCAACTACGGCGACTTCTACAAGCCGGTGCTCGACAATGACGTTCTGGTCGTCTTCTCGGCCGGCAACGGCTACGGCGCACACGCGGGCATTGACGCCGCTGCGCCGATGTTCGACCCGCGCCTGCGCTCCAACTGGCTGTCCGTCGCCAACTATAAGGCCGATCTGACGCCCAGCGCCTCGACCAGTTTCTGCGGTCAGACCGCGACCTGGTGCGTCGCGGGTCCGGGCCATCAGATCGTGTCGGCCGTGCCCGGCTTCGAATTCGATTTCAACGCCATCGTGGCCCAGTACCGTCCGGCGGACTACCGCCCGCTCTATGCGGCGACGACCGTCGCGGCGCTGCAGAGCGCTTCGGTGAACCGCTTCCTGGGCGCGCTGAACGCCTATCTGGACGCCAAATACGCCGCCGAGGACGCCGGTCTTCCGTTCGACGAGGCCGCCGCACGCCGCCGCGTGGCCGAGGAGGCCGTGGCCATCACCCTGATCTCGGGCGGGCGTCTCGGCGACCCGGACGGCTTCACCTCGCAACTGGCGAGTCTGCTGGTGTCGCCCGGTAATATGGCGATCCTGACGCCGGAGTTCTCGTCTGACGTGCTGACCCAGGCCAATGCTCTGCTGGTGGAGCGTCTGAAGACGCTGGTCGCCTACACGGGGCCGGACTACGCCGCCTATACGGGCACGTCGATGGCCGGGCCCAACGTCGCGGGCTTCGCCGCTTTGTTGATGGAGCATTTCGCCGAGTACGACACGGCCCTGATCGGCGACATCCTGGTGTCCAGCTCGCTGGATCTGGACACGCCGGGCGTGGATCTGAAGTCCGGCTGGGGCGCGCCGCAGATGGAGGTCGCGCTGAAGGGCCCGACGGCCCTGCGCGACGTGCGCGACGTCAATGTCCGCGTCGGCACGGTCGATGTGTGGAGCAACGATATCGGCGATGCGCGCGACCGCTATTCGGCCGAGGTTCTGGCCGAATACCAGGACGACATCGGCGGCATCGTCAAGAAGGGCGGCGGCGAGCTGATCCTGACGGGCGCTAACGACTACACCGGCGCGACCCGCGTCGAGGGCGGCCTGCTGACCGTCAACGGCAGCCTGATCAACTCGACCTCGACCGTGGCCGATCTGGGCATGCTGGGCGGGGTGGGCCGTCTGGCCGACGTGACCGTCGACAAGGGCGGCGTCCTGGCGCCGGGCGACAAGGCCAATCCGTTCGGCACGCTGACCATCGCCGACAATCTGGTGTTCAAGGAAGGCTCCTATCTGTGGATCCGCTCCAGCGTGAACGGCGCCCAGCACTCGCGCGTCGCCGTGGAAGGCGCGACGACGCTGGAAGGCGGCAAGGTCATCCTGAAGGCCGACCAGGGCGAGTGGAACCTGCGCACGCGGATGAACATCCTGCAGTCCGAGGGCGGCGTCACCGGCGTCTTTGCGGGGGCCGAAAGCGACCTGGCCTTCCTGAAGCCGATCCTGACCTACAGCGACAAGGCCGTGCAGCTGACGCTGGCGCGCAATGACGTGACCATCGCCTCGGTCGGCGTGACGCCGAACCAGAAGTCGGTCGGCGCGGCGCTCGACGTCATGACCGCTTCGGCCATGACGCCGTCAGCGGGCCGTAACACAGCGCTGGAAGACGCCATTTTGGACGGCAGCGTCGCCAACGTCCGCGGCGCTCTGAACAGCCTGACGGGCGAGGTTCACGCCACCCTGGCGGGCGTCGCCACGGGCGATTCGCGCTTCATCCGCGACGCCATGCTGACGCGCGGCCGCAACGGCGCGACGGAAGCGACCGACGGCCGCGGCGTCGCCGTCTGGGCCTCGGGCGTGTTCGGCAGCGGGCGTCAGGACAACGGCGAACTGGCCGGCTTCCGCAGCGAGGCCACCGGCTATCTGGCCGGCGTCGAGAAGACGCTGAACGGCCGCGCCCACATCGGCGTCGCCGTGGGTGAAAGCCAGTCGGAAATCCGCGCCAGCCGTCTGCTGTCGACGGGCGAGGTCAAGACCCAGCACATCGGCGTCTACGGCGCCGCGACGCTGGGCGGCTTCGACTTCCGTCTGGGCGGCGCCTGGATGGATTCGCGCACCCGCACCGACCGTTCGGCCTCGCTGAACCGCTTCAATGAGCAGCTGACCGGCCGCTACGACGGCGAAGCCTGGCAGGCCTACGGCGAAGTGTCGTGGCGCAAGCCGGTCATGGCCTCGACCGTGCTGGAGCCGTACCTGAACTACACCCGCGTCGAATATGATGCGGACGTGGTCGAGCGCGGCGGCGACGCGGCCCTGTCGGGCGAGGTCTCCCAGACCTCGGACCTGCTGACGGCGGGTCTGCGCTCCGAGACGCATCTGGCGGGCGGCAACGGCCGTCCGGCGCTGTCGGCGATCGGCCACCTGGCCTGGACCGAAGACCTGAGCGGCGACGGCCCCGTGTTCAACGCGGCCTTCTCGGACGGTCCGGTGTTCCGCGTCGAGGGCGCCGACCTGAACTCGGGCGCGCTGCAGGCGGGCCTGGGCTTCAACATCGAGGCAAGCAAGTCGACCAACATCGAGGTCGGCTACTCGGGCGTCTTCAACGACGACTACAAGGACCACCGCCTGACCGGCCGCGTCAGCTTCCGGTTCTGATAAGGCGGGCGTCGGGGCTTCGGCCCCGGCGATCCTGACGGACAGACGCCGTCGCCCTCAGCGGGCGGCGGCGTTTTTCTTTGGGCGGGGTGAGCGGGAACTAGGCGCCGCCCAATCGCTCCCACGCCTCGCCGACCGGCAGGATCTCCAGCCCGGCCGCCTTGGCCAGGCGGATCAGGCGGTCCAGATCCTCGGGCGTGCAGCCGTAGGGGGTGGGATCGCTCTCGACGTCATGGCCATAGGCGATCAGCCAGCCGGGCGCCTCGGCCGCGCGGGCGATCAGGGCCTCCAGGTCGTAGTGGGGCAGGCGGCGCGACTCCAGGCCGATGGCCTGAAGGTTGGCCCGGTCGGCGCGTCCGGCGTTGACCCCGTCGCGCACGCCGCGTCCCAGCAGGAACCGCTCGTCGATCACCGTCTTGGCGCCTAGGGCCACGTCGCCGAAGGGCCAGGCGAAGGTGGTCATGACGTGGCCGTCCAGCCGCTCGGCGACCCACTCGGCGTTGCGCGCCAACTGGCCCGTCAGGTCGGCGGGGCTGAGGCGCAGGGCGCTGACGTGGTCGAAGGTGTGGCAGCCGACCTCATGGCCCGCCTCATGCGCGGCCTGAAGATGCTCGACCTCGAACTGGGCCTTGCCGATGTTCTCGCCGCCGCACAGGCCGCCCGCGACGTAATAGGTCGCCCTGATCCCGTGCTCGGCCAGGATCGACCCGGCCTCGGTCCAGGCGCTGGCCGGGAAGTCGTCGAAGCTGAGGCTGAGAATCCCGCGCGCAGGCGCGACTGTCGTCGGCCTGACGCCAAGGTAGCGCGCCGCCCGGCGGCGCATCTGATCGATCCGTTGCTGCATCATGGGCGCCTTCTAGCGCAACGGCGCTTGCAGAAGGATGAAGGTTTCGGTCCGCTCGCCTTGCTGGCGAAGCGTGGCGGCCCTATGGTCCGCGCCTCCCGAAATCGGACCGAAATGTCGACCGTGGCCGCTGCTGAACCTCTCTCGTTTCAGGACTTGATCCTGACCCTGCACCACTATTGGAGCGAGCAGGGCTGCGCCATTTTGCAGCCCTATGACATCGAGGTCGGCGCCGGCACCCTGCACCCCGCCACCGTGCTGCGGGCGCTGGGCAAGAAGCCGTGGAAGGCCGCCTACGTCCAGCCGTCGCGCCGCCCCGGCGACGGCCGCTATGGCGAGAACCCCAACCGGCTGCAGCACTATTACCAGTATCAGGTCATCCTGAAGCCGAACCCCGACAACCTGCAGGAACTGTATCTGAACTCCCTGCGCGCCATCGGCATCGACCCCAGCCTGCACGACATCCGCTTCGTCGAGGACGATTGGGAAAACCCCACCGTCGGCGCCTGGGGCCTGGGCTGGGAGGTCTGGTGCGACGGCATGGAGGTGACGCAGTTCACCTATTTCCAGGGCGTCGGCGGCATCGAGGTCGACGTGGTCTCGGGCGAGCTGACCTACGGGCTGGAACGTCTGGCCATGTATGTTCAGGGCGTCGACAACGTCTATGACCTGAAGTTCAACAAGGAGGGCCTGACCTACGGCGAAGTCTTCCTCGAGAACGAGCGCCAGCAGTCGGAAGCCAACTTCCACGGCTATGACGTCGCCGCGCTGAAGCGCCGCTTCGAGGACATGGAGCGCGAAGCCGCCCACTTCCTGACCATGAAGGGGCCGCAGGGCCAGCCGCTGGTGCTGGCCGCCTATGACCAGGTGCTGAAGGCCTCGCACCTGTTCAACCTGATGGACGCCCGCGGCGCCATCGCCGTCGCCGAACGCCAGAGCTACATCGGCCGCATCCGCGACCTGTGCAAAGCCTGCGCCCTCGCTCAAGTCGAACACGAACGGGCGACCGCCTGATGTCCCAGCTTCTCCTCGAAATCTTCTCCGAAGAAATCCCCGCCCGCATGCAGCCCGGCGCCGCGCGCGATCTAGAGCGTATGGCGACCGACCGCCTGAAGGCCGCGGGCCTGACCTGGGACGCCCTGACGACCTACGCCGGGCCGCGCCGCCTGACGCTGGTGATCGACGGCCTGCCCGCCGCCACGCCCGACCGCAATGAAGAACTGAAGGGCCCGAAGACTTCGGCCCCCGCTCAGGCGCTGGAAGGCTTCCTGCGCAAGACCGGCCTGACGCAGGACCAGTTGGTCGAGCGCGACGGCGTCTGGTTCGCCGAAATCAGCAGCAAGGGCCGCGCGACCACCGAAGTCGTGGCCGAGAGCGTCGACGACATCATCCGCCACTTCCCCTGGCCCAAGTCGATGCGCTGGGGCGCGGGAACCCTGCGCTGGGTGCGGCCGATCAAGCGCATTCTGGCGCTGTTCGACGGGGCCGTGATCCCGTTCGAGGTCGATGGAATCCAATCGGGCGACGTGACCGAGGGCCACCGCTTCATGGGCGCGGGCCAGCCGTTCGCGGTCAAGGACTTCGCCGACTATCGCCAGAAGCTGGAGCGCAACTTCGTCCTGCTGGACGCCGCCGATCGCAAGCTGCGCATTCTCGAAGGCGCCAAGGCCGTGTGCGCGGCCAAGGGACTGGCCCTGGTCGATGACGACGGCCTGTTGGACGAGGTGTCGGGTCTGGCCGAATGGCCGACGCCGATCCTGGGCGACATGGACCCGCAGTTCCTGGCCCTGCCGCCGGAAGTGGTCCAGCTGTCGATGAAGGTGCACCAGAAGTATTTCGCCGTGCGCGAACCGGGCAAGGAAGGCCTGGCCCCCCACTTCGTCGTCGTCGCCAACGTCGAGGCGACCGACGGCGGTCAGGCTCTGGCGGCGGGCAACGCCAAGGTGCTGTCGGCGCGTCTGAGCGACGCCGAGTTCTTCTGGACCGAGGATCAGAAGGTCGGCTTCGACGCCTGGCACGCCAAGCTGAAGGACGTCACCTTCCACGCCAAGCTGGGCACCCTAGCCGAGCGGGTGGACCGCATCGCCGCCCTGGCGCGCGAGATCGCCCCGCTGGTCGGCGCCGATCCGGCGCAGGCCGAACAGGCCGCGCGCCTGTCCAAGGCCGACCTGGCCTCGGGCATGGTGGGCGAGTTCCCCGAACTGCAGGGGATCATGGGCGGCTACTACGCCCGCCTGGCCGGCCAGCCCGACGCCGTGGCCGACGCCATCCGCGACCACTACAAGCCGCAGGGACCGGGCGACACCGTCCCGACCGCCCCGGTCACGGTCGCCGTCGCCATGGCCGAAAAGCTGGACACCCTGGTCGGCTTCTTCGCCATTAATGAAAAGCCCACGGGCTCGAAAGACCCCTATGCGCTGCGCCGTGCAGCGCTGGGCGTGATCCGGCTGGTGCTGGAGAATGGGGTGAGAGCATCGCTGACCAAACTCACTCACCCTGCTGTCGTGATGATCGTCAGTGGCCGTAACCTGAGCATGGATAAGGCGAATTCGACCAGCCTTCTCGCCTTCTTCGCCGACCGCCTGACCGTCCTCCTGCGCGACAAGGGCCAGCGTCACGATCTCGTGGCGGCCGTCTTCGCGCTGGGCGACGACGATCTGGTGCGGATCGTGCGTCGGGTGGAGGCGCTGGCCGCCTTCCTGGCGACGGACGACGGGGCGAACCTGCTGGCGGGCTACAAGCGCGCCGCCCAGCTGCTCAAGGCCGAGGAGAAGAAGGGGCCGCTGCCGGAGGGCGCCGTCGCCACCGGCCTGCCGAACCAGCCGGCGGAAGAGACCGCCCTGGCCTTCGCCGCCGCCGCCGCCGCCTCGGCCGTGGACGCGGCGCTGGAGGCCGAGGATTTCGCCGCCGCCATGACGGCGCTCGCCGCTCTGCGCGGTCCGGTGGACGCCTTCTTCACCGCCGTCATGGTCAACTCCGACGTAGCCGAAGAGCGCGAAAACCGTCTGAAGCTGCTGGTTCAGGTGCGCGGCGTGATGAATCGCGTCGCCGATTTCGGCCAGATCGCGGGCTGATCCATCGTCCTTCTCCCCTTGCGGGAGAAGGTGGCTCGCGAAGCGAGACGGATGAGGGGTTGCGGGACATTCGCCTCGCCCCTCATTGACCGTCGCAAGACCCCTCATCCGGCCCTGACGGGCCACCTTCTCCCACAAGGGGAGAAGGGAGGCTTAGGCTGTGAACGGTCCCAGCATCTCGGCGGGAATGCGGGCGGGGCGCAGGGTCTGGGCGTCGACCAGGCACCATTCGGACAGGCCTTGCGCGCACAGGCGGCCCTCGGCGTCCTCGATGCGGACATAGCGGTTGAAGCGCGGCCCCTGCGGATCGCCGACCCAGGTGCGGGCGACGACGCCGGTCGCGTCGGGGGCGATGGCGCGCAGGTAGTCGATCTCGTGCCTCAGGGCGATCCACGACCAGCGGGCGCGCGTCTCGTCGTCGAAGCGCGCGTTCCAGTGGGCCGTGCCCACGTCCTGCAGCCAGCCGACGTAGACGACGTTGTTGACGTGATTGTTCTCGTCGATGTGTTCCGGCCGCACGTCCAGCGGGACGACGAAGACCTCGCGGTCCTCACGCGGTTGCAGCTGCGGCCGGGCCATCGGGCTCAGGCTTCGCCGAGGGCGACGCCCTTTTCGGACATCAGGGCGGCCAGTTCGCCCGACTGGAACATCTCGCGCACGATGTCCGAGCCGCCGACGAACTCGCCCTTCACATAGAGCTGGGGGATGGTCGGCCAGTCGGTGAAGGCCTTGATGCCTTCGCGCAGGGCTTCGTCCTGCAGCACGTCGACGCCGACGAAGGGGGCGCCCACGTGGTCCAGGATCTGGACCGTGACCGAGGAGAAGCCGCAGCGCGGCGAATCCGGCGTGCCCTTCATGAAGAGCACCACGTCATGCTCGGCCACCGTCTGGGCGATGAAGGCGTGGACGGGATCGGCGGCGGTTTGTTCGGTCACTGTGTCGGAACCCTTCTGCGAAGCCCGTGAGCTAGGCGCCCAATGGGGCCGGGTCAAGGCCGGTCGGCGTCTCGGCCGCGTTCGATCAGACGGTTTGCGGGCGCGGCGTCAGGCGTTCGGCGCGTTCGGCCAGGCTGGCGGCGCCGTGCTCGCGCGCGGTCTGGGCCGCCTCGGCCAGCATCAGGCCGACGGCGCGGGGCGTTTCGCCGGTCCAGCGGGCGCGGGCCAGGGCGATGCGCGCCAGGCCGATCTGCTCGGCCGCCCAGTCCAGCGGCGTGGCCGAGACCGAAGGCCGCACCAGACGACGCCGCAGGGCGCCCTCGATCTCCAGCAGGGCGGTCAGGTCGCCGGCGGCACCCGCGCGTGCGGCCTCCTGGGCCACTCGCTGCTCATGGGCCAGTGCGCCCAGGATCAGGCCGCCGCCCTCGGTCAGGGCCTCGGCCTGGACCAGCACCAGCGGCGGCAGGGTCTCGCGCTCGGCGCGCATCACCTGAATGGCGGCCCAGTCCAGCGGGCTGTGGTCGGGGGTGAACAGCTGGGCGGCGGCGTCGAACAGGGCCTGGGCCTGGTCGCGGGCGGCGGCGTCCTCGGCCACGGCGGCCAGGGCGGCCATGCCCGCGCCGCACAGGGCCAGGGCGCGGGCGCGGCTCAGGGGGCGCTGTTCCGGCGAGGCGGCCTCGACCAGGGCGCGAAGGTCGCGGCCCGCCTGATCCAGCAGGCGCGGGTCGCGGGCGATCAGCCCGGCCTCCAGCGTCACCACGGCGCGATCCATGCGCAGCTCGTCCTCGGCCGCGCGCCCGGTCTTCATTCGCGCCAGGGCGGCGTCCAGCAGGGCGGTCGCCTCGGTCAGTTCAGGCAGGCGGCCGGACAGAAGGGCCTGGCGCGCGCGCAGGCGGGCGTGCAAGGCGGCCATGGCGGCGGCGGTGTCGGCGCGCCGCGCGGCGGGCAGGTCGCCCAGCAGGCCCAGCGCCGCCGTCAGGCGTTCAGGGCCGCCGCGCAGATCGAACGCCAGCATCCCGGTTTGAGCCAGGTCCAGGGCGGCGCGCACGGCCTGATCGTCGTTGGCGGCGATCTTGGCGGCGTCGCGTCCGGCGGCCTCGGCGCGGTCGATGCTGGCGGCGGCGCCGCAGCGGCGGGCGTGCTCGCGCCACAGGGCGGCGGCGCGCAGGGCGGCTTCGAAGGGGCGGGCGCAGGAGACGCGGCCTGCATCCGTGGCCTGCTGACGGGCCTCGACCTCCACAAGCCCTGCGCCGATCAGCTCCAGCCAGCCGAGATCGTCGCTGTCGCGCGCCTTCTCGAACAGCCGTCTCAGATCTCTGCCGAATTCGAACATGGCGCTCCGTCGTCCCGCTTCGGGATCACGAAGGTGATCCGGGGGTCGTCCAAGCAAACGCAGCGCCGTTCGAAGGGTTCGGCTTAACCATATGATGAGAAAAACGGGGGGCGGCCGGTTTTTCGTCTCTAGCCCAGGCGAGGCGCGGCCTTGCGGCAGCGTTGCAGGGCGGAGCGCGCCTCGGCGTCGCCTGCCGACAGGCGGCGCACGGACTGAAGTCGGGCGCGGGTCTGGTCGTTCTCGGCCGCCGTAGGGTTGCGCCCGGCGGTCGTCGCCGCCTGCATGGCCGCCAGCGACCAATAGAGGGCGGCGTCGTAAAGCTCGCGGCCGTAACGGCTTTCGCCGCCTTCCAGCTCGGACGCGGCCTGGGTCAGTCCAGCGCACCGCACCGCCTCGTCATAGGAGACGAGCCGAGGGGCCGGAGCAGGGGGCTGGGCCTGAGCCTGAGCCTGACCTTGAACCAGCGCCAGAACGGCGGTGAAGGCGACGAGCAGCATCTGAACTCCACAGGGGCCGCGAACGGCGACGGCCCGGATCATGACGGCGCGGCGCGGCCGATTTGCGTCTTCCTAGAGAACCACGTCCCCGCGACGGATGAAAGCCGTGTTCAGCAAAGCTTCAGGTTGCATCCGGCGCCGCGGGCATGGCGCGGCCCTGGTCGGTGAGCCAGCGCAGGAGCAGGCGACGATCTTGCGACATCTCGCCTGCGCCGGGGATGGCCGCTACAGCCCCGTCGTCGCGGGCGAAGCCGAAGGGCGCCAGGAGGCGTCCGTCCGTCACGGCCTCGGCCGTCAACGCCCAGGGCAGCACCGCCGCGCCCCAGCCCGCCAGGGCGCCGTCCAGGGCGAAATGCAGATGGGCGACCGGCCGCTCGGGCGCGGGGGGCAGCCGCCGTCTGCTCAGACCAGCCCAATCCTTCCAGGCCGTGGCGTGGGTGCGCGGCGTCAGGCGCGGCGCGGTCAAGACCGCCGTCCGCGCGTCGTCTTGGGCCAGGGCGGGGGCGATCACCGGCCCGACCGCATTGGGAATGACGGCGATCGCGCCCAGAGCCTCGATCCGAGGCGTGTCGAGCAATCGCAGCAGCATGTCGGCGCCGCGTCGGCTGACGGCGTGCGGGGCCAGTTCGACCAAGTGGACCCGCACCTGGGGATGCAGGCGGTTGAAGTCGGCCAGACGCGGGATCAGCCATTTGACCGCCAGGCTGGCGTTGACGGCGACGTGCAGGTCGCGCCCGGTCCCGCGCGCCTCGGCCACGGCGGCGGCGATCTGGTCGAAGGCGGCGGTCAGGCCGGGCAGCAGGCTGCGACCCGCCTCGGTCAGGGTCAGGGCGTGACGCGGCCCCTCGAACAGGCGCAGGCCCAGTTGCGCCTCCAGCGCCTTGACCTGTCGGCTGACGGCGCTGTGGGTCACGTTCAGCTCGGCCGCCGCGCGGGTGGCGCCGCCCGTACGCGCCATGGCCTCGAAGGCGCGTAGGGCGTTCAGCGAGGGCATGGCGCCGGAAGCTGTGAGGTTTTCGAACATGAGGTGTTCGATAGGTCGCTTTCGTCGCGCGGGCAAATCCGCTGACAGAGCGCGCCATGTCGCACGCCGCCGTTTCCCGTCTGATCGTCCCCGTGTTGGGGCTGGGGATGATCGTCTCCTTCGCCTCCAGCTATTATCTGATGGGGGTGCTGGCCGAGCCGCTGGCGGCGGGCGTTGGGACAAGTCCGGGCGTGGTGTTCACGGCCCTGTCGGGGGCCTTCCTGGTCTCGGCGGCGCTCAGTCCGTTCGGCGGGCGCTGGATCGACCGGCGCGGCGGACGCGAGGTGCTGTCGGCGGCGGCCGTGATCTTCGCCCTGGCCCTGACCCTGCTGGGGTTGGCGCGCGAGCCGATCCTCATGGTCGCAGGGGTGCTGATGCTGGGCGCGGGCATGGGGGTGGGGCTGTACGGCCCGGCCTACGCCGTCCTGGTGGCCCTACACGGCGAGGCGGCGAAGAAGTCGATCGCCGCCGTCTCTCTGCTCGGCGCCTTCGGCGGGGCGCTGGGCTGGCCGTTGACCTTGGCGATGATCGAGACCCTGGGCTGGCGCGGCGCCTGCTTCGTCTGGGCGGGGGCGCATCTGCTGCTGTGTCTGCCGTTGTATGCGGCGGTGCTGCCGGACGGGCGAGCGGGCGGTCATCGACCGGCGTCCGGGCCTGTGCGCTGGGACGGAACCATGATCCGCCTGGCGATCCTGTTCGCCGGGGCCTGGTGGGTGGCGACGGCCATGAGCGCCCACCTGCCGCGTCTGTTGACCCGGCTGGGTCTGACAGCGGCCGAGGCGGCCCTGGCGGCGGGCCTGATGGCGAGCGCCGCCATAGCGGTGCGCCTGATCGTCCTGGCGGCGTCGGGAAAGGGCTCGCCCGTGGCGGCGGCGCGGGCGGCGACCCTGCTGCATCCGCTCGGCGCGCTGATCGCCTTCGTCGGCGGCAAGGGCGCGGCAGGCGCCGTCGCCTTGGGGCAGGGGGCGGGCAACGGCCTGCTGGCGGTGGCCTCGGGCGTCCTGCCGCTGCATCTGTTCGGGCGCGAGAACTATGGCGCGCGCCAGGCCCTGATGCTGACGCCCGCCCGTTTCGTCCAGGCGGCGGCGCCGGCGGTGTACGGCGTGGTGCTGGATCGTTCGGCGGGTCTGGCCCTGTTGGTCTCCAGCGGCGTCTGCCTGATCATGTTCGCCATGACCTTCGGCCTCAGACAAAGGCCGGGCCTTTAAATCCCCCGCCGATCGGGCAGAAGGGGTCTATGTTCATGCGTCGTTTCATCCAGCTTCAGTTGGGCCTGTGCCTGTATGGCGTGGCCGCCGCCATGATGGTGCGCTCCAACCTCGGGCTGGACCCGTGGAACGTCTTTCACCAGGGCCTGTCGCTGAAGACGGGCATGAGCCTGGGGACCGCCTCGATCATCATGGGCGTTCTGGTGATGCTGGCTTGGATTCCGCTGCGCCAGAAGCCGGGGCTGGGCACCCTGTGCAACATCTTCGTCATCGGCCTGTCGATGGACGCGGCCCTGGCCGTCATGCCCGAGATATCGGGCCTGCCGCTGCGACTGATCTTCATGGCGCTGGGCGTGCTGCTGACGGGCATGGGCGGGGCGGCCTACATCGGCGCAGGCATGGGCACGGGACCGCGCGACGGCCTGATGATCGGCCTCAATCAACGCCTGGGCTGGTCGATCCGCGTGTCCAGAATGCTGATCGAAGTCAGCGTCCTGGTCGGAGGCTGGCTGCTGGGCGGCTCGGTGGGCCTGGGCACGGTGGTCTTCGCCGTGGGCATCGGCCCGTTGATCCAGGTCTTCCTGCCGTGGTTCCAGGCGCTGGCGCGCGGTAAAATCCCGGCGCGGGCCTGATCGAGCAGGCGGTCAATCCGTGTCGCCCGGATCGTCCCGCCCCCCGCCGTGGGGGCTGTTGGCGACGACGGCGAGGAGTTCGGCCGCTTCGGCTTCGGCGCCGCCCTTGGTCAGCGCCTCGGCCGCCTCCTGCCGCAGTCGCATGACCTGAGGCGCGAAGGCGACCGCCAGCCGCCATGTCTCCAGATCGTTGGCGTTGGGATAGTCGGGCGCGCCGCGGCGGGCCCGCGCTAGGGTCGCGTAAATGCGATAGTCGGTCGGATCGGCGTCTAGAGCGCGAGCCAGATAGCCCTGGGCCTCACGGATCAGGCGGCTGCGGTCAGTCGGATCTTGTTGCTGATCGGAGGCCTCGAGACGAGCGTCGGCCAGCAGCCTCAACGCCTCGGCGTCTTCCGGCGCGACGACCAGGGCGCTGGCCAGCGCGGCCTCCCCCGCTGCGGCGTCGCCCCACTGCAGCTCCGCCCGGCCCAAGGTCACGAGAGCCAGACGGTCCTGCGGATAGCGCGCCGCGTCGGTCCGCGTGCGCTCCAGCAGGACGGCGGCGTCGTGGGGCGACTGAGGATAGCGGCTGCGCAGACTGTATAACAACATCCGATCCGCACTGGTCGGCAAGGTCTGGATCTGCACCTGGGGTTGAACGTCCGTCATGGAAAAGCGGACGTACTTCATCTCACTGCGCAGATATGTGCGCAGGGCGGCGGTCAGGCTGTCGGGCGTGTGGCCCAGACGGTTCTGCAGGGCCTCGGTCGGCGCGACGCCACGGCCCACGTCGGTAAGATAGGCGTCCAAGCCCCGCCGTCGCTCAACATCGGCCAGCAGGTAATGGGTCAGCAGCCAGGATTGGGCGTAGAAGGCCCAGCGTTGCTCTCGGTCGGTGAAATCCCTGGGCCGCTTGGATAGCAAATCCTCAACCGGCAACCAGCGTGACTGATTCAGCGTATGGATGCGTCCGGGGTTGAAGCCGCCCATCTCGACCCTTTCCGGGTTGTCCACCTGGGCGGTCATGAAAAACTCGGCGAAGCCTTCCACAAACCATCCCGGATAGAAGCCGGGAAAGTTCTGATACATGAAGTGATGGGCGTATTCGTGGAACAGCAGGTCGTCCCCGCTGCGCCGGTTCACCACCGCGTAGACATCCGTTTCCGAGGCCGAATAGAAGCCGGCGGCCTTGGCCTCCGCCACAGCGGGGAAGACTTCGGCCAGGTCACGGCGCGTGTGCAGCAGATACACGGGCAGCTTACGCACGCCCTCCAGCGCAGGGCGGTTGAACTGACGTCGGAGCAGTGCGTCGAACCGTTCGAGCTTTTCAGCATGCGGACGCAAGTCGTTTTCTGAGCCCTCGCCGTAAATGATGAAGCTGCTCGTTTCCGCTCGCCGCCATTCGGCTTGGGCCGACGTCGCCCACAGCGCCGTTCCCGCAGTCAGGAAAAGGGCGGACATGATTCCGGCGCGGCGTCGATTTTTTGCGCCATTGCATTGAAGCGACATAAGAATTCCCCTGACACGTCGTCAGCTTAGGTCATGTTCATGACGGTCGCAAAACGGTGTTTCGCCGCAGGGGCGGGTGCGGCGTCCGAACCTCGCCAGACCGCGGCCTGAGGGCGGGAAAGGAAGGCGGCCTCTTTCACGCACGAGGTCGTCATGCCTGCACTCATCGACAAGGTCGCCGTCATCACCGGAGCCAGCTCCGGCATAGGGGCCGCCGCCGCTCGCCTTTTTGCGCGTGAAGGCGCGGCCGTGGTCGTCACCGCCCGGCGTGAGGCGGAGCTGGCGGCTCTGGTCGCCGAGATCGAGGCGCAGGGCGGCCGCGCCGTCGCCGTGTCTAGCGACATCCGTGACGAGGCTCTGGCCGAGCGGCTGGTGCAGACGGCGGTCGAGCGGTTCGGCGGGCTGGACATCGCTTTCAACAACGCCGGGGCCATCGGCGCCAATGAGCCGACGCATGAGATCGCGCCAGAGCGCTGGCGCGAGACGCTGGACCTGAACCTGACGGCCGCCTTCCTGGGCGCTAAGCATCAGATTCCGGCCCTGTTGGCGCGCGGCGGCGGCTCGCTGATCTTTACCTCGACCTTTGTCGGCCACGCCATCGGCATGCCGGGCATGGCGGCCTATGCGGCGGCCAAGGCGGGGCTGGTCGGCCTGACGCGGGTCATCGCCGCCGAATACGGAGCGAAAGGCGTCCGCAGCAACTGCCTGCTGCCCGGCGGCACGGACACCGAAGCCGGTCGCGAATTCGCCCACACGCCCGAGATCATCGCCTTCGTCGAGGGGATGCACGCCCTGAAGCGGATGGCGAGCCCGGACGAGATCGCCCGCGCCGCCCTGTTCCTGGCCTCCGACGCCTCCAGCTTCATGACCGGGACGGCCATGCTGGTCGACGGCGGGGTGTCGATCACCAAGACCTGAGGATCAGCCCCGTTCCTTGGTCTTGGTGAAGGTCACCTTGGGGAAGCGTTCGGAGACATAGCCCGTCTCCCAGGCCGACTTGGCCAGGAAGACCGGGTTTTGGTCGATGTCGGTCGCCATCTGGGGCCGGTATTTTCCGGCGAAATCCTCAAGGTCGGCCTTTGCCCCCGACACCCAGCGGGCCTCGGCGTAAGGCGACGGCTCGAAGACGACGTCCAGGCCGTATTCCTCGCCCAGGCGGTCGGCCATGACCTCGAACTGCAGCTGGCCCACGGCGCCGACGATGAAGTCCGCGCCCAGTTCCGGGCGGAACAGCTGGGTTACGCCTTCCTCGGCTAGGCCGACCAGCGCCTTCTGCAGGTGCTTGGCCTTCAGGGGATCCTTGACGCGGACGCGCTGCAGGATTTCCGGGGCGAAGTTGGGCAGGCCCGCAAAGCGCACCAGACCGCTCTCCGACAGGCTGTCGCCGACGCGCAGCACGCCGTGGTTCGGAATGCCGATGACGTCGCCCGCATAGGCCTCTTCGGCCAGTTCTCGGTCCGAGGCGAAGAACATGATGGGGGCGTTCACCGACAGCTGCTTGCCGGTGTTCTGGACCTTCAGCTTCATGCCGCGCTTGAAGCTGCCCGAGGCCATGCGGAACATGGCGATGCGGTCGCGGTGGTTGGGGGCCAGGTTGGCCTGAACCTTGAAGACGAAGCCGGTGACTTCGTCCTTGCTGGGCTCGACCGTGATGTCTTCGGGCGCGGGGGCGTTGCGGGTTTCCGGCGGCGCCTCCTTGCGGGCGGTCATGGTCTTGGGCGACGGGGCCCATTCGCCGATGGCCTTAAGCAGTTCCTCGATGCCGAAGTGGCGCAGGGCCGAGCCCCACAACACGGGCGTCATATGGCCTTCCAGAAACGCCTGACGGTCGAACGGCTTATAGCCCGCCTCGACCAACTCCAGCGCATCGACCATGTCAGCCTGCTCCGTGCCTTCGAAGAAGGCGGCGGCGTCTGCGAAGGGCAGGGGCGCGGGGTGTTCGCCGTCGTTGTCGGAGGTCTTGCGGGTGTAGGGCTGGAACCGGCCCTGGCCGCCGACCTCGGCCAGGCCGCGCAGGCGGTTGCCGCTCTCGGCCGGCCACCAGATGGGGGCGGGGTCCAACTGCAGGCGGGACGCGATCTCGTCCAGCAGGGCCATCGGATCCTGGGCTTCGCGGTCCAGCTTGTTGATGAAGGTGATGATCGGGATGTCGCGCAGGCGGCAGACCTCGAACAGCTTCAGCGTCTGCGGCTCGATGCCCTTGGCGGCGTCCAGCACCATGATGGCGCAGTCGGCGGCGGTCAGGGTGCGATAGGTGTCTTCCGAGAAGTCCTCGTGGCCCGGCGTGTCCAGCAGGTTGAACATCTTGCCGTCGTGTTCGAACGTCATGACCGAGGCGGTGACCGAAATGCCCCGCTCTTTCTCGATCTTCATCCAGTCCGAGCGCGCCCGGCGGTTCTCGCCGCGCGCCTTGACCGCCCCGGCCGCGCGCACGGCGCCGCCCGCCAGCAGGATATGCTCGGTCAGGGTCGTCTTACCGGCGTCCGGGTGGGCGATGATGGCGAAGGTCCGACGGCGGTCGGCCTCCTGGGCGAGAGTCAGTTTGGACATGGAGCTTCCTTTAGGACGCGCGACCTACCGCGCCGGGCTCCAATTGTCGACGTTCACGATGCCGTGAGAGACCCTTCGCGTATGAGGGTTATTCGAGGCATGCTCGTTTTCGGGAGACGGCGGGCCATGAGTCCGCCGCACGAGGGAAGGGAAACGTCATGGCTCTGGCCCATCCAGGCAAGGTCGCGCCCGTACAGAACGAGCGCAAGATTCATCCGCTGGTCTGCTTTCTGGCCGGGTTCGCCCTGATCGTCCTGGCGGCGGCGTTGGTGCACACGGTGTTCGGCATCCTGCTCTAAACGCGCCGAAGTCTTTTAATCTTTAATCGTCGCCTGCGGGCTCCGACTGCGCCTGATCGCCATCGTCAATGAACGTTTCTTCGTCCTCGTCGGTTTCGGCGCGACCTTCGATCTCTCGTAGCAGGGCGCGCGCTGAGGCATTGGGCGCGTGGGGATTGTTCACCAGCGGTTGCAGCAAGGTCGCCGCCTCGGCCTTGCGGTCATGCTCCAACAGAGCCTGAGCCAGATTGAAGCGAACCGTGCCCAACTGCGGCGCCAGGACAAAGGCCTGCTCCAGCACGGCCACGTCGTTGTCATTTGGGTAGCTGTGGGCGTCGGCGCGGTTCTCGGCGATCAGGAGCAGGCTGGCGAAGTTGGCGTCGTCTGCAGCGTAGGCGCGTGACAGATAGTGTTGCGCTTCGATTTTAAGCTTCAGGGCGGCTTCCGCGTCGTCTTCCTCGGCGGCGGCGTCCATTCTAGCGCGTGCGAGGTATTGCAGGCCTTCAACGTGGTCCGGCTGGATCGTGAGCAGCCTTTGTAGCGGCGCCTCTGCGGCGGCGGCGTCGCCGAAATGCAACTCGGCGTGGCCCAGCGCCAGCAAGGCCAGCGGATCGTCCGGGTGACGGGCGGCGACGCGGCGCACGTCTTCGGCGGTGGCCGCGCGTCGCTCCTCTGGCACGCCGACCTTCAGTCTCTGGTTCAGCAGCAAGATGTCGTCGGCGGATTTGGGCATTGGGGTGACGGCGATCTCGACCTGATCGAAGGAGGTCTTCATCACCACATAGGTCATGCGATCACGCATGTAGCGGCGGAGAGTGCGTTGCAACTCCGTCGTCGTCATCCCCGTGGCGTCCTGCATGGCCTGGACCGGATCCGCGCCGTCGCCTACCGCCGCCAGATAGACGCCCAGGGTCTTGCGTCTTTCGGTGTCGCTCATGAACCAGTGGGTCAGCAGCCAGGCCAGCGGATAATAGGTCTCGCGATGGCGCAGCGAGGCGCCGGGCCGTTCGGCCAGAAGCTGCTCCATCGAGACCCAGGTTCCGTTGATCAGCCAATAGGCCTGGTTCTGGTTGTAACGTCCGACGTGAATCTCGTCGCGTTTGAAGTCGGCTGTGGCGAAGTATTCGGCGAACCCCTCGATGAACCACGATGGATAGGCGTGGGAGAAATTCTGCATCATGAAGTGATGCGCGTATTCATGCTTGAGGGTGTGCATCTCCTCGTCGCGGCGAGCGACGCCGAAGATGTCTTCATCCGTCGCCATGTAGAATCCCGCGAGTTCTTCGGGCGCGTCCGGTTTGATCTGCAGCATCGCCGATCGCGAGCCCAACAGGTAGACGGGCAGTTTGCGATAAGTCGGCTGATCGAGATTGACGCCCAAGCGTATCCGCAACAGCCGGTCGAACGACTCCAATTCCTGGGTGAAGCGACGCAATTGGTTCGCATTGCCGTCGCTGTAGACGATGAAGCGTTCGCTCTCGGCCTTCAGCCACCCGGCCTGGGCGGGGTTTGCAGCGGCCAGGGTCGCAAACACAAGCGCGCCGAAGCCGAGAGCGCCTTGCGCCAGCCGTTGTCTGAATGCCTGCAACATCGATCTCCTCCCCTGAAGCGGTAAGGAATACCGAACGACGTTCGCTTTTGGAAGGGATCAGGCCGCCAGTCGGCCCCAGACCGCCTTGTCCGCCGTGGCGGCGTTCAGGGCGCCGCGACGGGCGCGTTGTTGCAGATGGCGCAGGACGACTTCCGGCAGGGCGCAGAAGCGCGGCTCGACCAGTTCGGGCGCGCAACCGGCTTCGGGCGCGGCGAACAGGGCGGCGTTGACGCCCTGCGCCTTGTGCGCGATCAGCCAGGCTAGGCGGCGCGCGCGGGCCGGGTCCGTGCGGTGCAGCAGCGGGTCTTCGGCGAACAGCTCGCAACCCATCTCCAACACATAGTCGCAGGACAAGGTCTCGAAGCGGCGCACGTCATGGCTCGGGGCCGGGCAGGCCTCGTCCAGATCAAAGACGACATCGTTCAAGAGAAACAGCATGGACCGCGCCCGCTCGCAGGACCGTTCTGGCCCCATGCGACGGGTTGTAGGGCGCCTGCGCTTGCGGTCCGGTTCACGAACGCGGTGAATGGGCCGGTTACCATTTTGGGTGGCCCTAGCGCGCTTTGCGCTGCTTGAGGGCGGTTCTGGCGGTGACACCCTCTCCCGGCGGGAGACGGGGCCGACGGTTAGCCCTGCGTCTTCTCGGTCAGGAAGTGTCGTCCCTGCCGGTCCTCGATCTCGATGATCCAGAGGTCGGGGTCATAGCGGCGCTGGCGGTCCAGATAGGCGTCTAGTTCGCTTTCGAATTCGCTGGCGACGGGCTGGATCCACAGGGGTTCGCCGTCTTGGCCGGTCGCCTCGGTCCACAGGCGGGCGCTGCGGGTGGCGGTGTCATAGGCCTTGACGATGACGGCTCCGGCGCGGGCGTCGCCCTTCTTCACCACCACGGCGTTGGCGCCTTCCAATTCGGCGCGGCGGATCAGGGCGCCGACCCAGACGTCAGTGGAAAGAAGCAATTGGTTCACCCTGTTTGGACACGGACCCGGAACCGGCGGCGGCTAGGGTGGCGGCATGAAGATAGCGCCGTCGCCCCGCATAGTCAGCAGAACGCTGGCCGCGATCGTCGCCCTGACCCTCGCGGCGGGGACGGCGACTGCTGGCCAGAACCTTGGGGGCGACGTCTATTATGAGCGGGCCTTCGTGCGGGCGGCGCAGGACAAGTGCCGCCTGTTCGAGCCGCGCCTGACCCAGGCGCTGGAGGCGGCGACCCTGCAGGCGCGCGGGGCGGCCCTGCGCGCGGGGCGCCCGGCGACCGAACTGGCCGCCACAGCCGCGCGGGCCACGGCGCGGGCCGAGGCCACCCCCTGCGACGACGCCGAGCTGGGCCGGGTCAAGACGCGGGTGCGCCACGCCTTCGCCGGATGGTCGCGCGCGGCGCGGATCAACTTCCCCGGCGACAAGGCCGTGTGGAGCGCCGACCGTTTCGAGAGCAGCCGCGACGGCTGGCGCCTGTTTCAGGACGGGGCGACCGGCGCCTCGCCCGTGCGGTTCGGCCTGACCGGCAGAGCGCCCCAGGATGCGCGCCCGGCGGCGGTCGTCTCCTTCGTCGGCAAGCCCCGGCCCTATACCGCGCGCATCGTCATGCGCGATGCGGCGCGCTCGCCCCGGCCGTGGCTGGGCACGGACGGCCTGCCGCCCGAGGCCGCGCGCCGCGCCGTCTTCGCCGCCGGGTCGGATCTGGCGCCGCGCGACCTGCTGGCGTCCGGGGCGCGGGCGGGCGAGGTCTGGCGCTTTCCCGACAGCGCGGCCGAGGCTCTGGCGGCGCTGGACCCGCGCGAGCCCTTTCTGATCGAGTTCCTGTTCCGCGACGACAGCGTGGCGACGGCGCGGTTCGAGGCGGGCGACTTCGCCGCCGCCCGCGCCTTTCTGGCCATGGGACCGGTCTAGGGCTCCACCCGACGCGGGGCGGCGGAGCCGTAATCCTCGTCGCCATAGATCATGACGGGCACGGGTGCCCGCCCGGCGCGGGGCCACAGGGCCTCGATCCAGTCGGCGGCCGTATCGACGATGGCGTCCTGAACGCTGAAGCCCGGATTGCGTCCGAACATCGGCAGGTCGGGCTCGAAGCCTTCCTCGCCGTGGATGACCTCGAACAGGGTGCGGTGCGGCTCGATCGCCCGGTTCAGGACATAGAGGTCGGGGCCGTCCAGACTGACGTGGACGCTGAAGGCGCCCTCGCCGTCCTGATCGGGAAAGACGACGACGTGGATCTCGCGCGCCGCCTCGGGCAGGGCGGCCAGCAGGGCGCGGATGCGCTCCAGCGCCGGACCGTCGTGGGCGTCGAGGGTGGCGCGCAGGGCGGCGCGATAGGCGGTTTCGTCCATGGGCGTCCTCGTTGGGCCGGAGGCGTCTTTCCTATGCCGGGCGCGGCGGCGCCGTCCAGTTTGGCGGTTGCGGCGGGGCGATACGGCGTGTTCCAGTACGCGTCATGTTCGATCCCGCCCTGTTCGCCGCCTTCCTGGTCGCCATCACCATTCTGACGATCACGCCGGGGGTGGACACGGCGATGGTGCTGCGCTCGGCGGCGGCCGAGGGCGGGCGTTCGGCCGTCTTCGCCGGGGCGGGCATCCTGCTGGGCTGTCTGATCTGGGGCGCGGCGGTGTCGCTGGGGTTCGGGGCGCTGCTGCGGGTGTCGGAGCTGGCCTATACGGTGGTGAAGTGGGCGGGCGCGGCCTATCTGGTCTGGCTGGGCGCGCAGATGCTGTTCAAGCCGCGCAGGAGCCTGGGCGAGCCGGGCGCCGCCCTGCCGCCCAGCGGTCCGGTCGCCTTTCGGCGCGGCCTGCTGACCAATCTGCTGAACCCCAAGGTGGGCGTCTTCTACGTGACCTTCCTGCCCCAGTTCGTGCCGCAGGGGGCCAATGTGGCGGCCTTCACCTTCTTTCTGGTCGGGGTGCATGTGGCGCTGACCATCGTCTGGTTCGCCGGGCTGATTTTGGCGACGGCGCCGCTGGGCCGGTTCCTGCGCCGTCCGGCCGTGGTGCGGACGATGGACCGGGTGGTCGGCGTGGTCTTCATCGGCTTCGGGCTGAAGCTGGCCGCCTCGCGCGTCTGAGGCTCAGGCGTTCGGCGTCTCGAGCGGCAGGCGCACTGTCGCGGCCGTGCCGACGCCCAGCGCGCTGTCCAGCACCAGCGTCCCGCCGTGCAGCCCGGCCAGGGCGCGGACCAGGGCCAGGCCCAGGCCTGACCCTTGCGCCCGCTGTTCGGCGTCGCCTGCCTGTTCATAGGGGCGGCCCAGGCGGGCCAGATCTTCAGCCGAAATGCCGACGCCGGTGTCGGCTACCGTCACCTCCAGCGCGTCGTCGGCCGCCTGCACCGACACGGTGACGGTTCCGTCGGGCGGCGTGAACTTCACCGCATTGGCCAGCAGGTTCAGCGCCATCTGCTTCAGCGCGCGGCGGTCGGCGCGAACGCTCAGCGCCTCGGGCGGCAGGACGGCGGCCAGTTCGACGCCCTTGTCGTCGGCCTGAATGCGGACCAGGGCCAGCGCCGCCAGCACCGGCTCGCGCGCGTCGAAGCGGTCCAGCGACAGCTCATAGCGGTCGGCCTCGATGCGGCTGACGTCCAGCACGTCGTTGATCAGGTCCAGCAGGTGGCCGCCCGCTTCATGGATCGAGGCGGCGTAGTCGGCGTAGCGCGGCGGGACGGGGCCGAACAGCTCCTGCCGCATGGCGTCGGAGAAGCCGACCACGGCGTTCAGCGGCGTGCGCAGTTCGTGGCTCATGTGAGCCAGGAAACGGGTCTTGCCGAGATTCTGCGCCTCGGCCTCGGCGCGGGCGGCGTCCAGTTCGGCCTCGCGCGCGTGCTGCAGGGTGGCGTCCAGCGCCTGGACGATCAGGCGCGGCCCCTTATCGAGCCGTCGCGCGACCAGCAGGATGCGGCGGTCCAGCGCCAGACGCGGCGTGAAGCGGACCTGCGCCTCGGCCCCGTTGCGCGCGCGCGTCAGGGCGGTCAGGACGGCGGGCTGGTCCGTCGCCTCGACCGCGGCCAGCAGACCCTCGGCGAACAGCAGGTCGGCGGGCAGGGCGGCGGGCGCGCCGCCATAGGCGGCCAGGGCGCGATAGGCGGGCGCGGCGCCGTCCGCATCTAGCAGCAGCGTCAGCCCGGGCTGTCCGGCCAGCAGGGTCTCTATGCCCGCGACGTCGGCCTGGGCTGCATTCAGCCGCCGCGCCGACCGTCGCGCGCCCAGCATCAGGGCGAGGCAGGCCGCCGCCGCGCTGGCCAGCATCGACACCCCGGCCGTCAATGGCGCTGTCGCAGGCGTTCCCAGCAGCCAGCCCGACAGCAGGCCAGCCCCCGCCGCGCCCAGCGTCGCGATGGCCGAGACCTGCACCCGGCGTCGTCCGCCCAGCGCCAGACCGGCGGCCAGAGGCGCGAAGATGAAGCCGGTCAGGGGGCCGCCCGCGCCGCCGCTGAGCGTCGCCGCCGTCAGGCTGGACAAGGCCCAGATGACCATCAGGGCCGAGCGCGCCTCATCATCGTCGCGTCGCAGCAGGATCAGTCCGGACAGGCCCGGCGCCGCCATGACCGCCAGCGCCAGCAGCAACGGCCCGCCGCCCGTGCTGAACGCCGCCGCCAGGGCGGTGGCGCCGACCGCCGCGACCCAGGCCGCGTGCCAGGCGGCCACGGCGGCGCCGTCCCCGGCCTCGGCGGCTTCGGGGCGGCGGATGGGATCGAGAAGGGCGGTCCTAGACGTCACGGCCATCCGGGCGCAGGGGTTGAATCAGCCTTATAGATTAGACTGCGCCCCAAGCGCCCCCTAGCGCGCTCGCCTGTCGGGGGAGCGCCGAAGCGTTGAGAGAGAGGCGGTTGTGGCGAGCGCGCGCGCGGCCTATGTCGCGCCCATGACCTCCACCGCTGCTCCCGCCCGCTCCATCGACGAGACCCTGGCCGAACTGGTCGAGGAGTTCGACCTGCTGGGCGATTGGGAGGGACGCATCGAATACGTCATCGACCTGGGCAAGGACTTGCCGCCCCTGCCCGAAGAGGCGCGGATCGAGGCGAACAAGGTGCCGGGCTGCGCCGCCCAGGTCTGGCTGTCGACGCGGGCCGAGGGCGATCGCCTGTTCTTTGACGCCGACAGCGACAGCGCCCTGTCCAAGGGCAACATCGCCCTGCTGCTGCGGCTCTATTCGGGACGGCTCCCGGCTGAGATTCTGGATTTTGACGCCAGGGCGGCGCTGGACCGTCTGGGCCTGCCTTCGGCCCTGACGCGGCAACGCGCCAACGGCCTGAACAGCATGGTCGGCCGCATCCGCGAAGCGGCGCTGGCGGCGGGCTGACTGCGCTTCTCGCTTCCGGTCGAACGCGATCGGGCGCATGATGGGGCGTCCTATCCTGTGCGGAGCGGTCCGATGCCGGTCCTGACGAAACGCGCGCCTTCCTTCTTCAATCCGATCCGAACGGCCGGCTGGAGCGCGGTCGGGCTGATCCTGCTGACGCCGCTGGCGGCCATGCAGTTCACCTCCGAGGTCGCCTGGGACGCGCAGGATTTCCTGTTCGCCGCCGTCCTGCTGATCGGGGCGGGCCTGCTGCTGGAGCTGTTGTTGTGGAAGGCGCGGACGCCGTTGGTGCGGCTGGCGCTGGCCGGGGCGGTGGTCCTGGCCGTGCTGGTGATCTGGGCCGAGGCGGCGGTCGGGATCTTCTGAGCCCCGACCGCCTTGTCGCGGCCTACTGTTGCGGGCCCAGGAAGGGGAAGGCCCGCGCGTTGCTGAACTTGGCGGTGGCGTCGCCCGCGTGGGTGTTGATCTGGTTCTCGCCCAGCTCCAGCCGCTTGAC
>OFTY01000486.1_pt1 | contig 27988 bp, 31 predicted proteins | sample 1775061 | NCBI WGS metagenome assembly OFTY01 (sample SAMN08195773, study PRJEB24354) | sludge metagenome | isolation source: sludge from phenol fed wastewater aerobic bioreactor B | place: India: Nagpur | collected 2016-09-16 | reverse complement strand
AAAAAAGATTAGTAAAAAGCAAAATTAAGCAAAACGGTTAAAACCTTTGCTATACAAGGCTTTATAAAAAGAGTAGTCTTAGTTCGGAAGTCGGTGTCTGATAGGTTTGGGGCTTAAATTGACAAGGTTAGGTTACTAATTCGTTACCGATTGACAAAGGTAACAGTGTAGTTTAACTGATTATATTTCAGTCTTTTGCACCCTTTTCTACGTTTCCTTGTAACTCAATGTAATTTAATTTTAAACGTTAAACATTTGAGTTATGGAGCAGACAAAAAAATCGACGTTCAAACTGCTTTTCTATTTGAAAAAGAACGAACTGAAAAAGAACGGTAATGCACCAATTATGGCACGTATTACCATTGACGGAACTCCGAAAACTTTCGGAACAAAGTTAGAAATTGACCCGAATAACTGGGATTTAAAACACGGAAGAGTTCAGGGTAAAAGTGCGCAGGCATTAAGCATTAATAAAAAACTGGATAACATTCGTGGGCGTATCGACAAGATTTATGAAGATATGCTGAAGCACGAGGGCTTTGCAACAGCCCAAAAAGTAAAGCTATCGTTTTTAGGTGTTGGTGTAATGGATGATGCTATCCTAAAAGTTTTCAACGACCAAAATGAGGACTTTAAAAAACTGGTCGAAAAGGAAGAACGTTCCCAAAGTACTTACAACAAGTACATCACGGTTTACAATCATCTTACCACGTTTATCAAAGAACGCTATCATCGTGACGATGTGGCTTTCCGTGAATTGACTGGCGATTTTATCCGGGAGTTTGATTTTTACCTCCGGTACGATTTACAGTCTTCGCATAATACGGTTTGGGTTTACACAATGCCAGTATTAAGCCTTGCGGAGTTGGCAATCAAAAAAGGTTTGATACGTGATAATCCTTTTCAGGATTATGAAATCAGTATGGAAGAAACCGACCGGGGTTATATTCTGAAAGAGGATGTAGAAAAGCTGATGATGTGCGTACCACCGCACCCACGCTATGAATTGGTAAAAGACCTTTTTATTTTCAGTTGCTTTACAGGACTTGCTTATGCTGATATTAAAAAACTTACTAAGAACAATATTCAATCTTTCTTTGACGGTCATCAATGGATTATCAGCAGGAGAAAGAAATCGGATATTGCTTCCAATGTTCGGTTAATGGAAATCCCTAAACGTATCATTGAGAAGTATCAGGGTACGACAAGGAATGAATTTATCTTTCCGGTTCCGACTAATGCAACCTGCAATACGCATATAGGCAAACTGGTTGAAAAGGCGGAGATTGTTACGGAACAAAAAGTAACCTTTCATACGGCAAGGCATACTTTCGGAACAATGTTTTTGACCGAGGGCGTACCGCTTGAAAGCCTTAGTAAAATGATGGGGCATAAAAACATTTCCACCACACAGATTTACGCTAAAATCACAAGCCAAAAAATCAGTAAGGATATGGATTTGGTTACCCCGAAATTCAAGGCAATGGAAGAAGCATTTATGATGGTAATTTAATCAGCTTTTATTTAATCACAATGAGCAGAACTTAACGGTTCTGCTTTTTTTATGCCGCTGCTTTTTAGGCAAAAGCACATTTACTTTCCTCTACACCATCCAACGCTGTAAAAGAGCTTTTACCTATTTCCAAAATAGAAAATTGAAAAACTAAACCCATATCTAACGCCCTTCTGCTATTCCGTTTTTCAAATCTCTATCACAGGCTATCAAAGCCTGGTCATTAATGCCATAAAATTTAGAATAGAAAATTTCCACAATCAACCGGTAAAAAGGCAGCTAAGTTATAGCGGGCAGCCACCCCACACGCCCAACCAAAAGACTACGGCATAATGGCAAGGCAAAATGTTGGCTTCGCCGAGTTGCTGTGTGTTGCCTTGCCACCCTCCGGGACTTATTCCGTTTCCTTTCGGTTTTACGCTGTTGCCCGCTTGGATTATCTGCTTTCTTTTTTCCGGTTTTTCTTTTGGAAAAATTTATGCGAAGCGAAGCGGAGCAAACCACAACGGGAAGCGGGAAACGAGAAAAGCGAGTGAGTAAATAACATTTTTTCAAACATCAAAATTTTAGCATTATGGCACACAACATCAATTTCAACGAGCAAACAGGACGTCATTCATTTTTCAGCGTTCAACAAAAAGCGTGGCACGGTTTAGGGCAAATCGTAGAGCAGTACCCAACAAGCGAGGAAGCAATAGTACACGCAGGTTTAGATTACGAGGTTATCAAATCCCCACTGTTTACACAGGGCAGAACAATGAGTATCGGCGACAGCGGAGAACTGATTGAAGCCAACGACATTTTAGTACCTAACAGTTTCGCCACACTTCGCACCGACACCAACACACCGTTGGGCGTAGTAGGTAAAGACTATCATATCGTACAAAACCGTGAGGCGTTCAATTTCTTTGATGCTATTGTAGGCGGAGGCGAGGGAATATTGTACGAAACCGCAGGGGCATTGGGCAACGGGGAACGCATTTTTATCACTGCCAAGCTGCCCGACTATATCCGTGTGGGCAACGGCGACGACGTTACAGAAAAGTACATTTTCTTAACCACAAGCCACGACGGTAGTGGAAGTATTACCGCAGCATTTACGCCTATCCGTATCGTATGCCAAAACACCCTTAACGCTTCGTTACGGAGTATGACTAACGTAGTGCGTATCAAACACACGTCAGGAGCAAAACAACGCCTTGAAAACGCTCACAAGGTTATGGGGCTTGCCAACACCCTAAGCACACAGTTAGAGAGCATTTTTAACGACTGGGCTAAAGTAAGGGTAACAGACCGAGAGGTAAGAAAGCTAATCCAGTTGGCACTTTGCCCGAATAAGGAAACGCTTAACCTGCTTAAAAAAGGTGCGGAAGATGAAGTTTCCACCGTATTCAAAAACACCGTAGATGATGCCTTTGAGTACGCTATGATAAGCGATACCCAACAAATGGCAACTACCAAAGGCACATTATTCGGGGCTTACAATGCCGTTACAGGCTACTTTCAGAATGTACGCAATTACAGGGATGGCGAAGCCAAACTACAATCCATTGTAATGGGCGGTACAGCACAGCTAAAGACCCAAAAAGCCTTTGAACTGTGTACAGACTTTGCCTATTCAGGAGCAGAGATTTTCAACTTCAATTAATCATTAAAGGCGACTGCCTGCAAAGGTGGTCGCCTACTAAAAACAAAAGATATGAAAGCATTAGATAAAATGAATAACCTCGATAAAGCGGGCTTGTTGTGCAAACTGTTTCCCGCAGAACTGGAGAACCTGCAAAATGCAATAAAAACGCAATGCGACTATTTCCTGCAAAATGAAACCGCCTTTCGTGAGGGTTGGTATCAAAAGGGATTTTTCACGGCTGAATTTTGGTACAGGCTTGTGCAGAATGCACAAAAAGGAGTAGCCAAAAATGAACCGCTTTGGAAACGTCCGCACTGGTTTACAGACCATTTTTTTGACGGACACCATTCAATTTTCGCTATTCACTGCCTGATTGAATACACAGACGATACACAGTGTAACCCGCAACTAAAACAGGCTATACACCTGCTTTTCGGAAGTGACAAATTTTTACAGATAACCTTAAACGATAAATAATTATGGCTAATTGGTGCAACAACTGGGTTGTTTTTGAGGGAACAGCCGAAGCAATCGAACAAATAACACAGCTATTCAAATCAATGGCTGAACAGGAACAGAAAGACAACTGCGGGCAATTACCCGATTTCGTACAGGACACGCACAGAGATTATTTCTACAATATCAGTCAGGACAATGAAAGTGCTGGCGTATTCCAGTATGAAACAAAATGGTCACCAAACACGGAAGCCGTTAAGCAGCTAGCCGAACATTTCAAAGTAAATTTCACACAAGACTATGAGGAATTGGGATGCTTAGTATATGGTCAGGCAATATTTGAAAACAATACACTTACGGATGTCTGCTTAGATAGCCAGGATTTTGACAGCTATGAATTAGACGAGGAAACAGATACCTACCATTTTGAGGGAGCCGAGTATGACAGCGAGTGGGAAATACTCGACACCTTGTTAGAGCGTAAAATCGAAAATCAGTTTGGTAATGCTAAAATTCAACACAATGAAAATTAGAGATAAAAACGGGAATTGGGTTGAGTTTACTGACCTTAAAAAAGCTATTCGGCAAACTGGGTGGTACAAAGAATATCAGCATAACCCACCCGTTGAAAGCGATAAGGTAAGACAGGCATATTGAGCAGATATGCACGAGAAATTATTAACTTTAAAAGTAGGCTTAAATAAACCGAAAAATTAAAACACCGTCCGACCCAAAAAGTCGGGCGGAAAAAAGACAGATCCTCCCGATGGTCGGGCAGTCTTTTTGCTTTCAAGCGGAGCAATCCCCTTTGGCAAAATACACCGTCACACAACTCGTTTCTTCATTTTGCCAAATAGGTTGCGACTATATTACGTGGGATATTCATTATCCCCATTTTTCATTTGGCAGAGAACTTTTTTTCTTTCCACATCAGCGACCAAAGAAAAGAAGCAAAAGCACGCCGCTTATTTAAGTTTTGACTTTGCCTTTATGTACAAAATCAGATATTTTAATTGAGTAAATTTGTAATTCGTAACTACAAATAGCTTAAATTAAGAATGATAGAAACAGAAATCTCAATTTCAGTAAACAGAAAGACCGATATTGACATAATTGAGCAAAAAATTATTGAAAATAAAATACAGTTTCCAGTTTACATTCGGGAATATGAATTTAGTTATCATATAAATTTTACGAGCGACTACGAAGAGTGGGAACTGGATACAAAAATCCTCAATTCTTTCCCCGGATATGAATTTACGAAAGACCTTGAAAAAGGAAGAAAAGAAATCAGACTTCAAATATCACGCTACCAGTCTGAATTATCAACGGACGGTTGGGGAAGACCAATTGAAAATCCATTGAATGAAACAAAATATCTTGTAAAAGCATCGGTTAATAAACCTGAAAAATTCAATCCTAAAGTAAAAGTTCTTTTTGAAGACAAAGCACAACACTACTTTGTGAATATTGTTCCGGGAATAAATAAGGCAACCGAAGAAAAAGGTTTCTTGCTAATAGATAATTTCAAGACAAAAAATGAAGATGATAATGCCGAAATATTGAAGGGTAAACTTTATAAATCTCCTTTGGAAGCGTTTCACTATAGCTCATTTAAGATGGCTGAAGTTGTAGAAGATGATTTTAGGATATATCTTGAAAACAAAAAGAAAGAAACCAGAGAAATACAAAAGCTGCCAAGAAAAATCATCAGGGATTTTATTAATGCTTGTAATAGCTTCGATGAGGTAGGCTTGTTTAAAAACCTTGGTGAAAAATTCGTTTATGAAAAGCGAATGAATTGGAAAGTTATAATCGAAGCAGACGGACTTGATGCTTTTAAAAAATTACTGCATTCTCAAGACCTGCAACTTTGTAATAAAAATTTTAAAATAAGGTCATCCTGGGTTTTCAATTTACCGAGAGTAACGATTGGGGTAAAGTATTATCCAACTTCTTCTGACACGGATAAACAGCCTTTTCAAAAATATGGACAAATTGAGTTTTTGTTGGAAGGCAATAAAATTGTGGGCATCATTGATGAAAGTTAAATGACACCTCGTTAAGAAATATCTGTAACTAATCAATTCATTTTATTGACCACCTTGCCAATAGCATTTTTAAAATCGCCCACATCACTACCGACGAGCAGGTAAGCTGAAAAACCAATTCTCAGGAGAGGTTTCACGACTTTTTCTGCATCAATATCGCTATGAGCAATCAGCTTAATGGTTGGGTATTGTGTTCTTAATTTTTGAAGTTCTGTCAGCACATTTTTATCATAAAAATCAAGGTCAATAATACAAACTTTGGGAAGTTCTTTTAATGTGGATAATTGAGATAGACCAGCTTCAATGCTTTCCGAACGAAACGATACATCAATTCCTGAAGCAACAAGGTCATTACAGGTTAAGTCCAAAATCAGGCTTTTATCATTAATAAAGGCAAGGGTAATTTTTTGTTGTGTTGTACCAGTTTCCATATCATCCTTTTTGAGTTGATGTAGTCCTGCACAAAAAAAGAAGCGCAGGCAACTACACTTACCGCACATTGAGGTACTGGTATACCCGACAACGAATAAGCGAGCGCCCACGCCTTTGACGTGAGCGTCCTTACTTATCTGTCCCGTTGTCTAAAAATTACCAGTTTTCAATGTGGGACTTAAAGCAAAAACACTTTAAGTATTTTCTATATTTTCGATAGCAAAGATACTAAACTCGTTCCTATATGAAAGCATACAGGTACAAAAAGGTTACAGTCGGTCTGTTTTATTGGAAATGTAATTTTGCTCCAGTACACTCATTAAATCTGTTTCCTTAAAAATTATCTTGCCTCCTATCTGTATATACGGCAGGATTTTATCATCACGATATTGCTGTAAAGTCCGTTTGCTGATATGGAGCAGCTTGCACACATCTTCGCCCGACAGATAAATTTCTCCGTTCATTACAGGACGATAGTTTTTCAGTATTTCTTCTATACGGCTTCTTAACTGTAATATCATCTCCTTTTGTTCGATGACTTCTTCAGCTTCATTGGTCAGTAAATCCATTGCCATCTGTATTGTACGGCTGTCCGGCTTCGAGCAAAGCCTGTACGTCCGTGAGTTTATAATAATTCTTTCGGTTCAGTTTGGAATAAGGCAATAACCCTTTGTCCTTATAGGTCTGTAAAGTCCGTTTAGTAATGTTCATCATCAAACACACTTCCTGGTTATCGAGCCATTTTTCCGCTTTGAAAATCGGCGTGTATTTTCTCGTGACTTTTTCGGTCATTTCCAAAAGTTCCTTTAGCTCATTCTTCATTCCGTCAAATGCGGATTTTTGTATTGCGATAACTTCCATAATCTGCTCAATTTTTCTGTGGAAGTCGAATTTATAAAGGCTTATTACAGAGGTGGAAAATGTGGTATTGATTGGCGTTGAAAGGCAGTATTTGGCAGTTTACTTTTGCCGCAAACAATAAAATCGGATAGCCAAAAGGTTATCCGATTTTATCAAATCTTATTGTAAGAATGCGTATCAGCGTTGGGCTGGCTGTTCGGTTTTTACTTCCGTCTGCTGCTTTTCTTTTTTCTCACGGGAGTAAACCCACAACGACAACAGCCCGAATATAATCAGGGCGTAAGCTATCCATTTGCCAACCTTTTCAATCAATTTAATGAAAACCGAACTTTCATAAGAAGAAAAGCCCTCTGCTCCCATAGGGCTGCGCCTATAAAACTTTCTGCGGTTAATCCAATAACGAAGTCCCAAGCCTGCAACCAAGAATATTATCCCTATAACCAATGATGCAACCATATCCCCACATTTTTAATTTCACAAGTATAAATTTAAGAAATATTGATAAGCCAGTAAAATGCTCCTAAGCATACGCTGTAAATAGAAAACGGCTTACCAACCAGTTAAGCCGTTTTTGTGAATTGAAATGACAGGTTAATCACTGCTGTTAAACTGAAAAGTAATCTGCTTTTCATTCCCGAAACTGTCCGAAATCCAAACATCAAAGGATTGTGATACGGCAGACGTTGAAGTGTAGTACAGCCTGAATTGCTCCGTTGGTAATGGGTACAGGTCGTTGGTCAGGTACGGCGGCTCATCGTAGTATTGCAGCGTTCCCTGCCCGTCAAACTGGAAGTAACGCAGAAAATACTGCGTGTTACTGTAATTGCCTGTACGCTGAATGGTAATGCGTATTTCTACCGTTTGCCCGTTGGCAACATTTTTAGGCACTGGCATTACATTGACCTCGAAAGGAAAATTGTTCTGTATTTCCAGTTCATCATCTTTGCTACAAGATACCAACGTAACCGAAGCTGTGAGGATTGCCAGGAATAGATATAATGGCAGTAACCCTGTTCTGAATTTATTGAATATTGCTATCATCGTTTTTTACGTTTTAAAAGTTAAACCTTAATCCCACACCTGCCGACGGTCGGAACTGTTGTAAATCTGTACCCCAAAGGACTTTTGTACGCCCTTGCAGGACTAATACAAAACGGTCGGACAGGTACGTTTCAAACGTGAGGCGACCGCCCGCTCCGTAAATGAAATTATCCTCACTCAATATCTTCGCACCGTCGTACAGCATCGCTTCGCCCCGGTTGATGGTTTCGTAACCGACCACCCCCGTTACGGCAAAATTCAGCGTGATGTTCTTACGGGCGTCGCCCAGTAAGAAGAAGCTATAACCGCCCTCTGCGGAATAGGTTTCCTGCGGTATGCGCAGGTCTTTATACTTGTGGTACTGGTGGGTATATTCCAACGCCCAAAGCTGATAGTTACCGTTCTTGCCATTTACGGTCATTGCCGCACTGATGTAGTAATCATTGCCGATTTTGTCATTGGATAATACGCCTGCACTTATTTCCAATCCTTTCTGCTTTGGCAGCATTCGTTGCGCCTGTGCAGCCGTAATGCCTATCAGGACAAGCATTACGGTATAGATATACTTTTTCATATTCTTGCTTTAAAGGGTTATTAAAATTTCAGGTGCATATCGTTAATCAAACGGGCTCTGATTAAATCGGAATTTTCGACCTGCAATGTTTGATGCCTGCCGCCGTTTTTCTCGAAAATCTCAATCAGCAGCACCTTGTCATCGGCAATGGTAAACTGGTCTAACAGGAACACGTTTTGTTCGGTCGATTTCCCTGCAATGCCGTCCAATGGCTTGTAAGTTCTCAAAGGCGTTAAAGGGCGTTCCTGTACTACGGTGCGTTTGGCTACCTTTTTATCCACGACTTTGAAATTGATAAAATCAATCTCGAAAGGCACATTGGTACGGTTCCTTAATTCTGTATGGAAATAGTATTTACCGTTGTGTATGTAAATCCCTTTCAGGATAAACTGGATGCCGAAGCTCTTTGCCCCGATATGCTTTACAATGCGCTTGTCTTTCTTGTAAATGGTTTCCAGTAGCAAGCCTGCCAGTGAGGGCGAATTGTTGCCCAGTTCCTCAAAAAGCACATCGTTACCGCTGGCTTTATTCACTGCCTTTTGCATCGTGAGCAGGTCGTAGCTCATTGCCTCCGGGTAGGAACTGTAATACACGTTGAAGCTGTAAAAACGCCCGTCATTCGTGATAACTGAAAAATTGGTTTCCGGCTCAAAGTCCCTTACCGTTGCTTTTATACGCAACACGTTTTCCGCATCTTCGGCTTTCCCCGCAATCAGGTATTCACTGCCCAAATCCACGTAGCGAATAGCAGTCGGGAAAATCAGGTGCGAAGTTTTATCGTAGGTTACTTCCATACGGTACGGTTCTATCTTGCCCAGTGCAAGCGGTGTTTTTGCAGTTGCACTGTCCTGTGCATAAGCTGTTACGGCAAAGCCGAGTATCAGGGCAATAGCCCAAAAGGTTTTTAAATGATTTTTCATTGTTTTATTTATTTGAGTTCAACATTATTTTTTAGATACCAAAAAGACCTTATGTCCTGCCTTCAGGTTGACCTTCGGTGTGCGCACCTTTTTGGCGAAATAGCCCGAAATACCTTGTACCACGCCACGACTTAAATCAGCCGCTACCTGTTGTCCGGCATTTTGCGTAAGCATTACGCTGGTTCCTCCTGTCTGGCTCATATTGCCCGCCATTTCGGTTAGGGCGTTCATTTCCGGCGAGTACGGAACGTATAAGCCTTGCTGCCCATCCAAATCGTAGATGGTAATATCAACCGGGATGATGTTGCCTTCCAGTTCTACGGACGTAACTTTTAATTGCAGCCTGCCATTCTGAAATTTGGCATTTGCCGTTACAATCGTTCCTTTGGGGATGGTTCGCTGTGGCGTTTGGGCAGGCTCTAACAATCGTAAACGCACACCCGTTTCGCCAACTACCGTTTGGGCATCGTGTACGCAGGCTTTGATGCTGTTTTTAGGTTGTACTACCTGCTCGGTAGAACCTGCGGTATAAAAGCCCCGGTTTTTGGTTTGGCTCCAGTCTTCTAAAAATGCACTGTCCGACGGCTCACGATACAAGGCTGACACGATGTTCTTTCTTGTTGGTGTGAACGATACAAAATGCTCCTTTTGGTTTGCACCCGCAGCAGGAGTTGCACCGCTGGCAGGAGCAGCGTTTCCGGTATTGGCATTTTGCGGAAGATACTTTGCAGCCATTTCATAGGATTTCTCCATTAGTTTGAGTTGGTCGTCAACGGTGGCCACAGGTGGCACATCTCTTTCCGACAACTTTTCTTTCAGTTCGTCCACTTGCCTGCGGAGTTCCATTGTTTCCGAATTATCATCCTGATAGAATGAACCCAGTGTGCTTTGCATATTGCGGTAGCTGTTCAATCCCGGATTGCCCTTTCGTCCCGAACTTCTGCCACTTCCATAACTGTTGTACTCATCTTCTTCAGTAAACTGCTCATCGGTCGGCTCTTCCTTGTCTTCGGTATTCCAGTAGTCGGACAGCGTTGCTAAAGCATTGCGCTTTTCCTGTTCTTTGCGTTCGAGCATTTCCTGCTCATACGCCTTGCTTTTATCGGCAGGCATTCCTGCCCCGGTAGCCTGCGGTACGGCATCGTTCAACCCGATATTTTCGACTGCCTTTTTATCTTTCGACGGTTTAAATATCAGGTACATACAGCCGAGAAATACCACACCCATCAAAAGGAATATGAGTGGCTTTTTGAGCTTTTCGGCTTTGTTCTGTGTACTGTCTTGCAGCACATCAGCGGTTGCTGACGGGTTTCCTTCCGTTACCCGCACAACCGATTTTTTGTTCTCATTTTCTTTCATAAATCTGATTTTTTAAAATTGTTGATACACTATCCTGCAACCTTGCAGGATTTTTACTTTTGAGGACAGGGTTCTCGATATGCTCTATGACCATATCGTTACCGGACTTTGAGGTATCGTACATCACTTTGCCAATGACCGCTATGGTAAGCAGCAGATAACCCACAAAGAAGTACAGCGTATATCGGTGCTGTTTGCGCAAGGGTAATGCCCGCCAACGGTCGTCCAGCTTGTCAAAGTACCTGTCCATATTTGCTCTTAATTTTTTCATAGCCTTACTATTTCTGTGTTATAGCTTGAAACGCTTAGGACTTTTACCCGCCGCTTGCTTCGGCTCATCGTTAACCATTGCGACCGCTTCCTTTAATTGGGGTGCGGATATGATGGACAGGTTTGCCAGTTCGGATTTTTTGAGCAGTTGCCCAAAGCCGTCTTTCTTGGCTACCTCCATACGGCTCAATGAGAATTTGCCATTCAGGTACTTAACCCACATACTGCATTCTACACGGGGCTTGTCATCGCCCGACCATTGCAGGTAGCCTGTCAGCAGTAAGTCCTGCTTAGGCAAAGTATCTGCACCTTTTTGGCAGCTTTCAAGGTAATCGCTGATGCTGTCCTTCAGCTTTCCGGCATACGCTCCCTGCGTATGGAAATACCCGTTATATCCTTTGTCGGTAAGGATTTTTGCGAACGTGCTTAAATCTGATAATGCTTCCATAAGATTGATTTTTTAGCGTTCGATGACCTCTATATCCTTATTTTCTACGACTGCAAATTTTTCAATATTGAAGCCCTGCGGATTGTTGTCGGAACGAACGGAGTTGACGAGATAGCAGGAAGTAATCAGGTTTCGCCTGGTTACGTTGCTTGACCGAATGATGAACTGTTTGGCATAGGTGCGCACTGCATAGGGGTAGTTGTCGAAATTGCACACGACACTATCCACTTCAATGCGTTGCTGCACGTTCCCCGAAATGATACGGCTGTAATAGCCCTTTTCCGACAAGTCTTTGTAGTAATCAAAAGCACTTTTATCGGCAAGGTTAAATGCCCTGCTCATATTGCTTTCAATAGCGTTCTTGTCGGGCGCAAGCGTAAAGAACAGTTCGTGAAATCTCCTGACGTGTTCCCTTGCTTCAACCGGGCGGTTGATGCTCGCATCCTGCGACAAGGCAAGCATCAGGGATTTGCCATTATCCAGTACATAGATTTTTTGGCGTTGTTCTTCTGCAAAGCGGTAGGAACGCCATACGGCGTAACCTACCACACCAATGCAGAGAACCGCAAACACAATGGCATATAATCTTATCTGCCTAAAGCTGTTTTCGATATTTCTTAGCGTTTTAAATTCCATTTTTAGAATGATTAATGATTATTTATTCATCAGTTTACCGCCGATGTTACCAACTGTTGAACCTGCACCTGCTCCGGCGATGTTTCCGGCTTTCATTGCAGTTTGGTTTACATTGCGGGTAAAGTTTCCTGCGCCTCCGGCTTGGATTACCCAGCCTGTTACGGTCGGTATTGTGAAATAGCCGATGATGCCGATAATCATAAAGATGATGTACACAGTATTGCTCGTATCAGGGATATAGGTAGGGTCGGCAAGCATTGCTATATCCCGTTCTAAAATGAGGGATTGTATTCTTGCCAACATTGAGCTGAACAAATCCGAAACGGGAAGCCACAGGTAAACGCTGACGTACCTCGTGAGCCATTGCGAGAGCGTGGACTGAAAGCCATCCCATACGGAAATAGCAAAGGCTATTGGTCCGAGTATGGAGAGGACTATCAGGAAAAACGTTCGTATGGTATCAATAACCAAAGCAGCCGCCTGAAAGAGTATTTCCAGTAGATTGCGAAACCAATCCTTTATGGCTTTCTCTATCTTATAGGCTTGCCTGTCCATATACATACCCGCCATTGTACCAATGTCGGAGGGCGACCAACCCAGTTCGTCCAGTTTCTTATCAAACTCTTCGTCTGATACCATATAGGCAGTTTCAGGGTTCCTGACCATTGCCTCATATTCCAACTGGTCTTTCTGCTGTTGCAGCTTGTTCAGGTCAAGCACCTGGTCTTCCAGTATTTGGTGGGTTCCTACTACCACCGGGCTTAGTACCGCATTGATGGTTCCCAAAACAATGGTGGGAAAGAACATTATGCAAAGCCCCAAAGCGAACGGGCGCAGCAAAGGGAACATATCAATAGGTTCGGCACGGCTTAAAGCCTGCCAAACCTTTAATGCCACGTAGAACAATGCTCCCAATCCCGCCAAACCCTTAGCTACTGCCGCCATATCGCCTGCAAGCGGCATCATATCGTCATAAAGCGAACGCAGGAGTTCGTGAAGATTATCCCATTCCATAGTTTACCAGTATTTTTGGTTAGCAGTTCCGTAGAGGTCAAGCACTCTTTGGGCATCGTTTTTCTTTTTCGCTCTTAGGTAGCTTACAGAAATGTTCTTGTTGGTGTAATAGCGAACAAGGCTATGGTAATCCTTTACTTCTTTGTACACACGGTCAATTACATCCATACGCTCTTTGTCATTCAGCGAAAGGCTTGAAGAGGTTATAATCTGCTTCAATTCTTTCAGCAGTTCAGTACTCTCATTGAGCAATGCCGAATACCCATTGCCGATAGCTACCAATTCCTGTGGTTTAAAATTGGGGTCATTCATCATTTTGCCAAAATTGGTAACATACATTTCCGAAACATCTCCAACGAGCAGTACGGTTTGCTGTACCTTACGGGCATCTTTCACAAGGTTGTTGATGGCTTGTAGTTTATCGTAATACTCCTTACCCTGTTCGTACACTTTCTTCACTTCGTTGAAGTTTTTAATCACATTGCTCACAGTCGAAGAAGTCTGTATGATTTCGTTCGCAGAGTTGATAATCCCTGAAGCCAAATTAGCAGGGTCGGTTACAACCCACTGGGCTTTTGCTGACGGTGCTACGGCGAGCATCAGTGCCGTACACACCAGATACAATACTTTTTTCATTGTTTCTGAATTTTTAAATTGTTAATGACTATTGATTTGAATTGTCCCGCCTTTGCATTGCGATATGCTTAATGGCGAGTTCTACATTGCCGTCCAGTTCAGCAGCAAGCTGCATCACCTCCATTTTTTCGGTTTCTTCGGTCGTGTAGGCGAGGTATTCCTCCAAACTAACTTCGGTGGCATAGACTGCCGAGTGAGTACCACCTAAGCCAATCCAAACCTCTTTGTAAAGTCGGCTTACATCGTTGTTCATATTGATGGAAAGTACCTGTCCTTTCTCTTTGTCCGTAAGCCCCAACATCGCCTGTATGTCATCAAACTTGTTCATATACTTGCGTTGGTCAAGCAGGATTTTACAGTCGGAGTTGTTGATGATACTTTCTTTCACAATAGGCGATTGGATGATGTCGTCAACCTCTTGCGTAACGACAATCGCTTCTCCGAAAAATTTGCGGACGGTCTTAAACAGGTATTTGATGTATTCCGCCATTCCCTCTTTGGCAATCGCTTTCCAAGCCTCTTCAATCAGGATAAGTTTGCGAATACCTTTCAGTCGGCGCATCTTGTTGATGAACACCTCCATAATGATGATGGTCACAATGGGAAAGAGGATTTTGTGGTCTTTAATCGCATCAATCTCAAACACGATAAAGCGTTTGGAAAGCAGGTCTAACTGCTTGTTGGAGTTCAACAGGTAATCATATTCGCCACCCTTGTAGTAGGGTTCGAGAACATTCAGGAAGTTGGCAATGTCAAAGTCTTTTTCCCTTACCTGTTTTTCTTCCAGTACCTTGCGGTAGTCGCCTTTTACATACTCATAGAAACCGTTGAATGACGGGTACACATCTTCCGTTTTGATACGTTCGATATAACCACTTACCGCATTGGAAAGGGCGACTTCTTCAGAACGGGTTGGCGGCTCATCGTCACGTTTCCATAAGGTCAGTATCAAAGTCTTGATACTTTCCCGCTTCTCAATGTCGAACACGCCATCATCGGTATAGAAAGGATTAAAGGCAATCGGGTTATCTTCGGTATAAGTGAAGTAAACACCGTCTTCGCCTTTGGTCTTTCCTTTGATGAGTTCGCATAAACCCTGATAAGAATTACCCGTATCTACCAACAGTACGTGTGCGCCCTGTTCGTAATACTGCCTAACCATGTGGTTGGTAAAAAAAGATTTCCCGCTTCCTGACGGACCAAGTATGAATTTGTTCCGATTGGTGATGATACCCCGTTTCATTGGCAGGTCGGAAATATCCAAATGGATAGGTTTTCCTGTAAGCCTGTCAGCCATCTTGATACCGAAAGGCGAAGGCGAATTGTGGTAGTTGGTTTCTTCTGTGAAGAAGCACAAAGCAGGTTCGATAAAAGTGTAAAAACTTTCCTCACTCGGAAAGTCGCCTGCATTGCCGGGCATTCCTGCCCAATACAAGGTGGCTACGTCCGTCGTGTTGTGCCGGGGCTTACACTCCATCAGTGCCAACGCACTACCGCAATCGTTCTTTAGCTGTTTCAGTTCCGCAGGGTCTTCCGACCACGCCATAATGTTGAAGTGCGCCCGGATAGAAGACAGTCCGAAGCTGTGGGCTTCGTTCAGGTACTTTTCTATCCACTCTTTGTTGATTTGATTTGCCCGACTATAACGGGCTAAAGAGTGCATATTGCGGGCAGACTTCTCAAACTTTTGCAGGTTGTCTTCGCTGTTATCCAAAAACAAATACTGGTTGTAAATGTGATTGCAGCTTAACAGCAAACCCACAGGTGCGGCGAATGACAGACGGCAGTCGCTACGGTCGGTGGATAGCTTTTCAAAACGGGTATCTGCCGATACCGTTCCGGGCAGGTCGTCCGTATCGGAAAGCGTATGCAGGCTTAACCTTTTGTTGCCGATGCGTACCTCTTCGGTTCCGAGTGCGATATCCTGCATTGGTGTTCCGGCTTCCCTTGACAGCGTGAGGTACTGCTCCAGTAATCCCTGTGTATCATCTGTGCCGATGATTTCATCTTCGGTCAGGCGTTTCAGGCTTATAAAACCGCTATCATTCACGATACGCTCAAACTGGGCAACCGCCTCCATAAAGCGGTGTATCGTTTCCTTGTTCCTGATTTCCTTTGGTATCAGCGTACCTTTGCAAAGCGAACTGAAGTTGCTTTGCATCCGCATTCTTTCCTTAGTAGTCTTGGTCAGGAACAGGTAACAGTAATGGTTCAGGAACGGTCGCTCATTGAAATGGCGTTGATAGGATTTTGCCAAAAAACTTTGGTTATCGGCTGCCAAATCAGGCGCATAGCTTTCCTTGATATACCAGTCCTGTTTGTGAATGACCGTAAAATCAGGCAGGGTTTTAATCGCCTTGTGCCAGGCGGAGTGAATGGCTTCGTATTCCGCAGAAGCTACTGTGAACAGTTCCGGCAAACGCACTTCAAAGCAGGCGGTGATGTCCGCATCTTTGGAAAGGATGCAGTTGTTCTCTACTGCCAGCAAAGGAAATTTGTTTTCCAGCGTGGTGGTCTTTGCTACATTTCTCATACGGCATTCTGTTTAGGTGTGAATTTTAAATAGCGGTGTACAGGCTTGCGGCAGATGATGTAGCGGGGATGCCTTTTATTGGCTGCAATTTTCATCAGCCCATGTTCGCCGTACTTCCTGTTCAGCGAAAAGGTTTGCCATACGATGAGCGAAGCACCGCCTGCTCCGAGGAAAAGGCAGATGTAAGAGTTTACGCCTGCCATATACAGTATCATCACGAAAATGAGCGTACCGAGCAGCCCACCTGCGAAAATGAACAGGTATTGCGCTTTCAGCCCTTTAAATTCCACCGTTCTTCCGATGCCTTTGTTGATATTGTAATTCATAAGGCAAGGGATTAAAGGAAGAATGAACGCAGGATAGTAGCGGCAACAATCAGGAAGATACACGCACCAAACCACGAAGCTGCGGTCTTACTTGTGTCAGGGTCACCGGAGCTAAACTTGTTGTAAACTTTAACGCCTCCGATTAACCCAACCACAGCCCCGATTGCGTAGATTAATTGGGTTGCGGGGTCGAAATAACTTGTTACCATTTGAGTAGCCTCGTTGATACCCGCAGAACCGTTTCCTTGTGCGAACGCACCCATTGCTGACAACGTTGCCACTGCTGCCAGCAAAACTTTTTTTCTTTGTTTTTCCATAATTGAAACACATTAATTTGTTACTGTTTATCCCGCACCTTGCGAGCTTTCGGGACAAATGTCTTATGGAAAAAGAGGCGTTATAAGAAAGTGGCAGTCAAAGGAAGTGTTTGGCGGTGAGTGGCTTTGTAGTGTATGAGGGAGCATAAAAAAACGTCAAACTTTTTAGAGTTTGACGTTCGGTTATCGGCATACCGATTTACATTTTACGACCTTTCGGTTTACTGTTCTTTGGTGGGGCTACTTGTTGTTTTTCGGATGCTTTTTGCAGGTTCTTTTCTTCTTTCAGATTGCTTTTAATCAAGCCAGCAAGAAAGGTTTTTTCCCAGGGTATTTGCTTGGCTTCAAACTGCAATTTCAAACCCTGCTTTTCCAGTCCGTTTGTCAGTTCAAAACCGTAATGCCTGTTCCATCCAATCCTGTCAAGCAGTCTTTCAGAAGGAAACTGCACAGCGATTAAATCTTTGGGTAGTTCCTTGATAGTCCGGTAATCGGGTTCCTGAAATTCGTGTGTCTTGGGGTTGTACGGTATGGTATAAGTCCTTTTGTCTTCATCATAGTAGTTCTGTATATCCGAGAACACAATACCTTTAGAAAGAAAATCGTCTTTGGGTCGCAGCTTATCCATTCGTATATCCACATAGAACGTATGTCCGGCAATAGCTACCTTTGGCAGCATCCCTTTGTTAACACGCAAATCGTAGGCTTTCTCGTCCACTATATTTTTTTCCGGCTTTGTTTCTGCCTTCTTCTGTTGCATACCAACTACCCAATCAATATAGCCCTTTGCATCATTAATATTGTGTGGTACGGACTTTCTGCTCCCGGACAGCTTGCTGTCATCCAGTCCAATGATAAACCCGTTGTTGGGGAACTCATCTGAACGATAAACAATGATGAGGTTGTCCATATCTTTTCCAACAACGTTATTCTTGTGGCTGGCTATTGTATATCCTTTATACTGCTCTAATATATAATCAGGGTCATTCTTACTAATCATACCTGTTCTATTAAAATGATTAATCATTTGGTTTTTCTCATAGCGTATTTCCCACTTTTCTTCAATCAGCTTAGCCGCATTTTGCCTTGATGGAATATCTTCCAGCGACTTAATCTGTAACTCCAAATGCGTTCTTAACGCTCCATCGTGGCATTCATACATTGAAATACCCATTGTATCAATCCGTAAACCTTTTTGAGCATCATCCACTATTTTAAATGTCGCCCACGTATAGGGATTGTCAGGGGAAGTAGCGGCTACTCCCGAACCTGCGTAAATGGGAAAAACGGGTTCTGTATCGTTAAAACTCGCATAATGCAGATAAGAAGCTATACCTGTCCTGAAATCACTTCCAATAGCACCCCGTTTGATGTTAAAATACTCATAGCCCTTTTCTTTCATTTTTTCGGCTATTTCGTCAGCCGTTTTTAATAATTCTTCCATTGCAACCGTTTTTAAACACCGTTAAAAACAAAGGGGAGCCGTCTATTCAGACAAACTCCCCAATGTCAAAATCACCCAAATCACTTTTCCGCAAGTTGGAAGAACCGTCGTCGCTTTCAGATGAAAGTGTGCTGTCCAAAAGCTCGGCAATTTTTCGGGAAGCACCCTCAATGGAATTTTCCAGTAAGCTGAATAATTCGGTTCCCTGTAATTTCTGAACTATGGCTACCGCTGTTTCCTTTTGAGATTGTTCCAAATTCTCTTTTTGGAGCAATGCCCCTACGGAGCTTAGTTCGTCGTAGGTAACCCCTTGGGCAAAACCGTTATCACCACCGGATATTCCGTACCTGTTCCATTCTTCTTCCTCTTCTTCCAAATCAGGCATATTGCTGAAAACTTCGTCCAGTTCTTCCTGCGGAATTTGAATGCTGACGTTTTCACTTTCGTCGTATTCGATGTCTAAATTATCAGGGTTTATCTCCGGTTCCGTTATTTGGCTTTCATTGGCAGTGTTTGGCAGGGAATGGCTGCTTACAGGCTTCGGCTGCCCCATAATATCGGGCAGGTTCGGGTTTACTTTTTCCTGTGCGGGCTTTTGCTCCGACCTTTTATGAATGACAATCTTATCCTGCAAAAGCAGGACGATGACAATGAGCAGGCATATCACAATTACTATTTCCATAATCAGGTGCTTTAAAAAATGGGTTTAAACTTTTCATTGAAATCATCGGTAATGGCTTTTTCAAATAGTTCAAAATGATGCTCCAGTATGTTATCAAGATAGGCATACAGGGGTATGGCATCTTTACCGATTACCTGTACAATACGGGATAGCCGTTCGTGGTATTCTTGCCGGATATAAATGCTTTTATCGCCCCGCTTCGTCATCGAATGGGTTTTCAAAAAGTGGTCACCATAGCTTCCGTCAAGGTTTTTCTTGGTACGGCTCCGTTCCCGTTGTACAGGTTTGTTTTGTGGTAATTCTTCCTGTTTTACCTCATCGTCTTTTTCCGCTTCCTTTTCCTGCACTACGGCAGGTTCGGGCGGTAGCTGCAAGCCGTCCTTTTTAACGCCGTCCACCATCAGGTTCATCATCAATTCTTCGTTGATGTCCGGTGTTACTTTTTTCTTATTATCTTTTTCCATAGCACTACAATTGAATGATTTTTAAAAATTCACTGATGAACAGGTCTAACTGGCAGGCTTTCATCAAACGCTCATCAGGCGGCATTACCGTAGAACGGAAAACCGTTTTGCTGTCCACTTCGCTTTCCTTGCGAAAACGGGTGCTGTTCTTGATTTGGCTTTGCATCAGGCTTAGCCCCAGTTGCTCAATTAGCTGATTGTACACGTCATATAAGGGTGTGCTTTCCCTGCCGTCCACCTGGTTCCAAAACAGGTTAATGGTCTGTATGGAAGTTTCGCCTTTTTTCATAATCACATCCTGTAAAAGCTGCGTGAAAATGAGCGTACTTTCCATTACCAAACGGTCTGCCGTAATGGGCGTAAATATGTGGTGCATACCTGCCAATGCTTTCAGGATGCCGGGCGTGTTCACAGTACCGGGCAGGTCAAAGAACAGCACATCAAGCGGAACGGGCGAAGTGTTTACAAATTCGTGCGCCGCATCGAGTACGCTATCCGCTTTGTGCTGCATAATGGGATAGGCTTTTTTGTTGATAGTGGTAAACTGCTTATACGCCAGTTTTTTCAAAGCCTCATTTTCCATAACCATTGCCAAATCACGAGTTTTCATTTTCATCAGGCTGTGCTGCGGAAAATCCGCATCAAATACGGCTACGTTATAGCCCAACCGATAGTGCATCGTACTGGCGACAAGCGTGGTAAATGTGCTTTTGCCAACACCGCCTTTTTGGGAAGAAAAGGCGATAAACAGAGGTTTCTTTTTTGTGTTCATATTTTTAAAATTTAAAGTTTACATCTTACTGCTTGCAGGCTTTCAGCCTTGCATTCCTGATTGCGTGCTGTCTTTCTTGCAGGATAGCTATCAGCCTTGCCTGCGGGAATTGCTGATTGCCTGCTTCGCTGTCGTACAGCAGCCCTGCATTCATTCCGGTATCTTGTCAGGCAGGATTGCGGTCTTGCATTCGTTCCGTCCGCCATTCCATCCATCAGGCAGGCGTGATGTGCTGATAGCAGGCTGTCCTGCTTGCCGTCATTCCTGCGCTCTTGCTTTCTTGCATTCCTGCAATCTTGCAGGCAGGATAACCTGCCGCCTTGAATGTGTGCCGTCTGCTCGTCCTGAAGCACTGGCTGTCTGCCTGCCTGCCTGCCTGCCAACATTCAGGGGCAAAGAACTCATCAAATTTGTTCGGTTGTATAGCGGTGGCAGTGTTTGGCTTTCAGAGGCAGCATTTGGCACTGTGGCACAGTGCAACGCTATCGTAAACAGGGCTTTACTTTGTATTGTGGTTTTTATTAACGGATTTATGCAAAAATCTTTTGACATATCAGGAAGTAACGGGAACGGCAACAAGCTGTTTTTCCCTGTTACATTCAATCCGTCCCGCAGGGCGGATTTTTGTGTTCACCGGAACACGGCAAGTTGTGTTTTGAGGCACTCGAAACCGAGTTCGTGCCTCAAAACAACTTGCCCTTTGCAGGGGGCAGAAAACACCTTCCGAAGTCAGGGTTTTGTATGGATTATCTAACGATGAGCTCGCTGAAGCTCGGTTTTAAAATGGATTTGTGATGAAAGAGAACAGTTACAGAAAACAGAATAAGGGCGGACGGACACCGAAAACAGACCCAAGCATCCACCGCCACGTTTTCCGTCTTACCGACGAAGAAAACGCCAAACTTTTATCGCTTTTTGAAGCATCGGGAATGCCCAATAAAGCAAAGTTTATCATTTCCCTGCTGTTCAGTAAGGAAATGAAATCAGTTAAGATTGACAAAGGAACAGTTGATTTCTATATGCGGTTGACTTCGTTTCACAGTCAGTTTCGCTCCGTAGGTGTGAACTATAACCAGGTTGTAAAGCTATTGTACAAGCATTTTTCCGAGAAAAAAGCCGCAGCATTCCTTTACAAACTGGAAAAACAAACGGCTGAAATGGCGATGCTATGTCAAAAAATCATTCAGCTAACCGAAGAATTTGAAGCGAAGCACCTGAAAAAATAGCGGTAGAAATGATAGCAAAAATCGGAAGAAGCGGAAATTTATACGGGGCATTGGCGTACAATCAGCTTAAAGTGGAGAATGAAAACGGGCAGATTTTGTTTGCCAATAAGATGATTGAAACCGCAAGCGGTCATTATTCCGTAGCACAATTAGCCCAGTCTTTTGCACCTTACCTGATAGCCAACCGCAATACCGAGAAACACACCTTGCATATTTCGCTCAATCCTGACCCCAACGACAAGGTAAGCGATGACAAGTTTAGGGAAATGGCAGAACAGTATATGCGGGAAATGGGTTACGGCGAACAGCCTTTTGTCGTATTCAAACATACCGATATTGACCGTAGCCACATACACATTGTGTCGGTCTGCGTGGACGAGCAAGGCAAAAAGATTTCGGACAAATTCGAGAAAATGCGGTCTATGAATGTATGTCGTGAACTGGAAAATAAATACGGGCTGATACCCGCAACGGATAAGGAACGCAACCAGACGGATAAGATTTTCCGTCCGGTGGATTACCGGGCAGGCGATGTAAAGAGCCAAATCGCTGCGGTAGTCCGCCACTTGCCGAATTACTACCAGTACCAAACTTTGGGCGAATACAATGCCTTGCTTTCCCTGTTCAATATTACCACCGAGAAAATCGAGGGCGAATTACGGGGAAAGAGGCAACAGGGCTTATTATATATTCCGCTGAATGAAAAAGGAGAAAGAGCCGGGCATCCGTTCAAGGCTTCGCTGTTCGGGAAGAGCGCAGGGCTTCCTGCTTTGGAACTGCATTTTGCGAAATGCAAAACAGCTTTGAAAGACAGCCCGAGCAAACAGACCCTAAAATCTGCCGTTACCATAGCCCTGAAAACCACCAACGATGAACAGGCATTTAAAAAGCAGTTAGCGGAACAGGGCATTAACGTCGTAGTCCGCCGGAATGATACCGGGCGTATTTATGGTATCACATTTATTGACCACAATTCCAAAGCGGTTTGGAACGGTTCACGTTTAGCAACGGAACTTTCTGCCAACACCTTTAATGATTATTGGAACAATAACATCAAACCGGAGATAAAAGAACCTGCCGTATCACAACCCAAACTATCCACATCAAATGATGCGGATCTTCCTGCGGAAGAACCACACCATTTGTTCGACTTTTTAACTACGGACAAACACGAAGACGGTTTGATTGAAGCATTGGGCGGCTTATTGCCCGAAGCACAAGGCGAAGATTATGAGGAACAGGACTTTGCCAATAAGATGAAGAAGAAGCGCAAACGCCAAAGAGGTCAGGAATAGTATTCAGCCAAACACTGCCACACAACGCCACTGGCTGCCACATTCTTATAGCCACTCCATAGAGCCATTAAATTCACGCCCGAACATTAAAACTTAAAATAATGCAGGGAGAAGACGATTTAAGAGGGCTTGCCAAGATAATGGCTTTTATGCGGGCAGTAAGTATTCTTTTGGTACTGATGCACCTTTATTGGTTCTGTTACGGTTTCTTTTTGGAACGTGGCTGGACGTTGGAAGTAATCAACAAAATATTAGGGAATTTTCAGCGAACGGCAGGACTGTTTTCGCATACCTTATATACCAAAGCCTTTGCTTTGGTTCTATTGGCTTTAAGCTGCTTAGGCACAAAGGGCGTAAAGAATGAAAAGATAACCTGGACTAAAATTTACGTGGCTTTGGGCTTTGGCTTTGTCCTGTTCTTCCTGAACACACCACTGTTAAAGCTATCCCCGACAATAGGCACATTCCTGTATATCCTTACTATCTCGTTAGGTTATATCGCTTTGCTTATGGCAGGCGTATGGATGACCCGATTGCTCCGTACTAACCTGATGGATGACGTGTTCAACAACGAGAACGAGAGCTTCCAACAGGAAACCAAATTGATGGAAAACGAATACTCTGTCAATCTGCCTACCAAATTTTACTACAAAGGCAAATGGAACAACGGTTGGATAAACATTGTCAATCCTTTCAGGGCATCAATTGTGTTGGGTACTCCGGGTTCAGGTAAATCTTATGCTATCGTAAACAACTACATCAAGCAGCAGATAGAAAAAGGCTTTAGTATGTACATCTACGATTTCAAGTTCGACGACCTATCTACCATTGCCTACAATCATTTACTGAAGCATCGGGATAAGTATAAAGTTCAGCCGAAATTTTACGTGATAAATTTCGACGACCCACGCAAGAGCCACCGTTGCAACCCACTCAATCCCGACTTTATGACGGACATATCGGATGCCTACGAAGCGGCTTATACCATAATGCTGAACCTCAACAGGTCGTGGATACAGAAGCAAGGGGATTTCTTCGTGGAAAGCCCAATCATCTTGCTTGCAGCCATTATTTGGTATCTGAAAATCTACGAGGATGGCAAGTATTGTACATTCCCACACGCTATTGAATTGCTGAATAAAAAGTATTCTGATGTATTCACTATTTTAACCTCTTATCCTGATTTGGAAAACTATCTATCGCCCTTTATGGATGCGTGGCAGGGCGGCGCACAAGACCAGTTACAAGGTCAGATAGCCTCCGCTAAAATTCCATTGTCAAGAATGATTAGCCCGCAACTGTACTGGGTAATGACAGGCGATGATTTTACGTTGGATATCAATAACCCCAAAGAACCGAAGATTTTATGCGTAGGCAATAATCCCGACCGTCAAAATATCTACTCCGCAGCATTGGGTTTGTACAATTCGAGGATTGTAAAGCTGATTAATAAAAAAGGACAGCTAAAGAGTTCCGTTATCATAGATGAGTTGCCCACGATTTATTTCAGGGGACTGGATAATCTTATCGCAACGGCGAGAAGTAATAAGGTAGCGGTATGTTTGGGCTTTCAGGACTTTTCGCAATTAACAAGGGATTACGGCGACAAAGAGAGTAAAGTAATACAAAATACCGTCGGCAATATATTCAGTGGTCAGGTGGTTGGAGAAACTGCAAAATCACTTTCTGAACGGTTTGGTAAGGTGCTGCAAAAACGGCAGAGTATGACCATTAACCGCAACGATAAATCTACCTCTATCTCCACACAGTTAGACAGCCTTATTCCGGCTTCAAAAATATCAACGCTTACACAGGGTATGTTCGTCGGTTCCGTATCGGATAATTTCGATGAACGTATCGAGCAAAAGATATTCCACGCAGAAATTGTAGTGGATAATGAAAAGGTAGCAGCAGAAACCAAAGCCTACCAGCAGATACCTCAAATCCTATCTTTTGTAAATGAACAGGGCGAGGATAGGATGAAACAGGAAATTGAAGCCAATTATAGGCAGATAAAATCAGATATTCTGCATATTGTGGAGAGCGAAATTGAACGCATTAAGAATGACCCGGACTTACAACATTTGGTTCAGCAGGGGTAATTTTGATGCTCATATCAGCCCGCCCCCTGAAATAAATTTGTAAATTTGCAATTGGTATTAAAGGGCTAATAATGACAATTTTAATCATAGAGGATGACCAAAGGGTAGCCGAACTCATACAAAGGGGTTTGGAAGAGCAGGGCTTTGCCCCGACTTTGGCGTATGACGGGCTTTCGGGTAAGAAACTGGCATTGCAAAATAATTACGACCTGATTATTACGGATATTATTCTGCCCAAATTAGACGGGATAGACCTGTGCAGGCAAATCCGGGAAAGCAAGCCCGATACGCCTATTATTATGCTTACGGCATTGGGAACAACGGACGATAAGGTAGAGGGCTTTGATGCGGGAGCCGACGACTATCTGGTAAAACCCTTTGAAATGCGGGAACTGCTGGTGCGCATCCGGGCTTTGCTGAAACGCAACAATAAAACGGCAAACAGCACAGGCTTTATCCTGCGCTTTGCCGACCTTGAAATGAATTTGCATACCAAGATTGTAAAGCGTGACGGCACAGAAATCAGCCTGACACCAAAAGAATTTAATCTTTTGGAGTATATGCTGCAAAACCCTGAAAGGGTTTTATCAAGAGTGGAAATTGCGGAAAAGGTTTGGGACACGCATTTTGATACAGGCACTAACTTCATTGATGTGTACATCAATTACCTGCGGAAAAAAATTGACAGGGAATTTGACAGGAAACTCATTCATACCAAATCGGGCATGGGATTTATTTTAAAAGCGGAGTAATGAAAATCAGGACACGCCTAACGATATTATTTACCGTCATCACCGCTACTATTTTATTGGCGTTCGCTGCCGTTATCTATTATACCGCTAAAGAAAGCCGGGAACAGGAATTTTATGCGCTCCTTAAAAAAGAGGCTATCACGAAAGCCAATCTTTTTTTAAACGCCAGCGTGGATAAACAGACCTTGGAAGACATCTACCATAACAACCGGAAAATATTAAATGAAGTGGAAGTAGCCATTTATGATACAACATTTACCTTGCTGTATCATGATGCGGTCGATATTGATTTTGTAAAAGAAACCAGGCAAATGATAAACGAGATTAACCAACAGGGTGAAATCAGTTTTTATCAGAAAGATTGGCAGGTTATCGGGTTGCAATATGAATTTCAGGGCAAAAGTTTTATCGTTACCGCCGCAGCTTACGACCAGTACGGCTACAATAAATTAGACAACCTGTTTAAAACTATCGTTATCGTTTTCATCATTTCCATTTTGGTTATCTATATAGCCGGGCGTTTCTTTTCACGAAAAGCCTTTGAACCCGTAAAGGAAATGACCGAAAAAGCGGCAAACATTTCTGCCACGAACCTTGACTTGCGTTTGCCGGGCAACGGCAGCAAAGACGAACTTTCAGAGTTGGCAAATACATTCAACGAAATGCTGAACCGACTGGAAAATTCTTTTGATGCGCAAAAACACTTTGTTTCCAATATTTCCCACGAACTGCGGACACCGCTTGCAGCCATTATTACCGAGTTGGAATTATCTGCCAACAAAGAGCGGGATATTGAGGAATACAAAACGGCTATTCAGAACGTCCTGAATGATGCAAAAAAATTAGTCCGCCTTTCCAACAGCCTGCTGGATTTGGCAAAAGCCAGCTATGACCCTTCCGAAATTGCTTTTAAGCCGACCCGTATTGATGAAGCATTACTGGACGCAAGGCAGCAGGTACATAAGGCGAACCCGGACTACAAAATTGACATTCACTTTGAAAATGATTTTGAAAGCGACAACCAAATCTCCGTAAACGGTAACGAGTACCTTTTGAAAGTGGCTTTTGTAAACCTGTTTGAGAACGGCTGCAAATTTTCAGATGACAGGCAAAGCACCGTTACCATTACGTTCAGCGGTGAAAAAATCATACTGCGGTTTGCCGACAAAGGCATCGGTATTTCCGGGGATGATATGAAAAATATCTTTACCCCTTTCTATCGTGGCGAAAACAAAACATTTGCAGAGGGCAACGGCATCGGGCTTTCGCTTACACAAAAGATTATCGCCCTGCACAAAGGCACAATCGCAGTGAAGTCCAAAGAAAAACAGGGAACAACCTTTACCGTTGAGTTGCCCGTAGTAGGCAGTTAAAGCTACTAAACAGCCTTTTTATTTTCCTTCCGAACGGTAAATCAGCAACGGTACGGCTGAATGGTACGCCAGCTTTTTGGTAACGCTGGACTTAAACATTCCTTGCAGAAACCCATACTTTCCCGCAATGCTGATTAACAGTTGTGCGTGGTTGTCCTTTGCAAAATCGGCAACGCTGTCTGCGGTATTTTGGGCGGTAAGGAAATGGAACGTGGGGTTCAGTTCTTCAAACATATCGAATATATCCTTTAGCCCCGCATACAAAACAGGTTTGGGCGTTTTATCTTTCTTCCTGCCTACATTGACAATCATAAGGTTTGCACCGAGTGTCTTTACAAATGTTTGGATGGCATCGTGCGGCGTATGGCTTTTCAAATCGGGAATTATCGGCAGGGCAAGTGCCACATTTTCCATCTTTGCAAAACGTGCCTTTGCAGGAATAACCAGTACAGGAACGTCCGCATTTTCCGAAACCTCAAAAACGCTGCTCCCGATTAGCTTCTGCCCGGCTTTATTGCGCCCCGTTATGCCCATTACAATAAACGAAACCTGATATTGCCGTACCAAAGCGGCAACGCCTTCGCTTAACCCATCGTTGTTCACGATACAGGTAATCTCCGCTTTGTCTTTTGAGGCTAACCGCTCCTTAATGCTTTCCAGCTCTTTCAAAAGGACATCGTTAGCTGTGCTTGCAGCACTGTTACTATGGTACAGAATAACCCTGCCACCATCCAATTGGGCTGACCAGTTGGCTGCGTATTGTGCAGCATCTAAAGCGTTTTCCGAAAAATCAATCGGCACAAGCAATGTTCTCATATCATCCGGTGATTTAATAATAAGCAAATTCAAAGGTAGCCATTA
>OFTY01000485.1_pt1 | contig 28022 bp, 22 predicted proteins | sample 1775061 | NCBI WGS metagenome assembly OFTY01 (sample SAMN08195773, study PRJEB24354) | sludge metagenome | isolation source: sludge from phenol fed wastewater aerobic bioreactor B | place: India: Nagpur | collected 2016-09-16 | reverse complement strand
GGACATGTATTTGACCTGGTAAACAAATACAATCCCATTGCCGTTACACTGGACGTTAAACTTCCTGATGCCAGCGGCTGGAGGATACTTGACCTTTTCAAAAACGATATCACCCTCCGCCATATACCCATACACCTGATTTCAGGGGAAGAGAACCGTTTGCTGGCTATGCACAGGGGTGCAAGGAGTTTCCACCTGAAGCCATTAAAAGCCGAAGCGCTTGATACATTATTTACAGATATCGAAACATACAGCCGGTCTGAACAAAAAAGACTGCTGGTGGTGGAAGATAATGAACTGGACTCATCAAGAATAGCCAAAATAATGACTAATAATGGGCATATCAATATTGATATTGCCAATTCAGGTGCAACAGCTTTGAAAAAAATCAGGGAAACTGTTTATGACGGGGTCATTGTTGATTATATGTTGCCGGATATTGGCGGTATGGAACTGATCACTAAAATAGCCGGTCACCGGAAAATGCAACCCGTGCTGGTGTATTCAGCCCGTGATTTCTCTTCCAAAGAAAGAACACAGCTAAAACAATATTCCAACCGCATCCTCTTGAAAGATGTCAACTCACTCGATCTCCTGCTCGACGAAGTGGTAATTTTATTGCATATCGATCATAAATCACTGTTGCCGGAAAATCAACGGCTGATCGAGAATCTCCGGTCCAAGAATGATGTGCTCTCTAACAAGAAGGTGCTGGTGGTTGATGATGATGTGCGCAACCTCTTTGCTCTGACCACAGCCTTTGAACGATACAATATCCATACCATCACAGCAGAAAGCGGCCAGGAAGCCATGCGCATACTGGAAGAGGATAATAATATCGATATCGTGCTGATGGATATTATGATGCCGGAAATGGACGGCTATGAAACAACGCAAAAAATAAGACGCGAACATAAAAATACCAGTCTCCCTATTATTGCCGTAACAGCCAAAGCAATGAAAGGCGACCGGGAAAAATGCATTGAAGCAGGAGCTTCTGATTATATCACCAAGCCGGTGAAAATAGATCAGTTGCTATCGCTGATGCGTATTTGGCTCTATAAATAATAAGTAGCAGATGAAGCCCAATTCCAAGCAACCGCCTAAGTCTGACATTAAGATACTTGTGGTTGACGACCGGGAAGACAATCTCATTTCCATTGAAACCATCCTGGAAAGAGACAACTATACGATCGTTAAAGCAAGTTCAGGACGTGCTGCCTTAAAGATACTCTTGCAGCAGCACGATTTTTCCCTGATCCTGATGGATGTGCAGATGCCCGACCTCAACGGATTTGAAACCGCCGCTATCATTTATGAGCGGGACAAACTGAAAGATATACCCATCATCTTCATCACAGCGCATGATTATGATGAAGAAATTATCTTTAAAGGCTACAGGACAGGTGGTGTGGACTATATTTATAAACCGATCAACCCGGATCTTCTCCGTGTTAAAGTAGGCGTTTTCGTAGAGCTGTACAGGAAGAATTACCAGTTGTTGCTCCATGAACAAAAATTGCTTGCAGCCAATCATTCCCTTCAAAAAGAAATTGAAGAAAGGAAAGCATCTGAAGAAAAAGTAAGAATGCTGAATGCACAATTGGTGGAAAACAACCTGCAACTGAAAGAGATCAATGAAGAACTGGACCAGTTTGCCTATGTAGCTTCCCATGACCTGCAGGAACCTTTACGGAAGATACAGGTGTTCAGCGATAAGATACTGACGATCCAAAAGCAAGATGAAGAAACGGAAAAATACTTTAAAAAGATCATCAGTTCCTCCCAACGGATGCAATCACTGATCAATGACCTGCTAAGCTTTTCGCGGCATTCCGCCAACTCATCTGATTTTAAAATGGTAGACCTGAACCTGGTGGTAAAAGAAGCACTGGTAGAGTTGGAGATAAAAATTGAAAAAAGCAATGCAGTTATCACCTTCGATAACCTGCCTGCTATTTATGCTATCCCCAGTATGGTAAGACAATTGTTTTATAATCTTATCAGCAATGCCTTAAAGTTCCGGAAAGCAGATGCAACAGCAGAAGTAAAGATCTCTTCCCGGAAAATAGCCGGCACAGTTCCGGAGCAGGCATTGTATGAAATAATCGTCGCAGACAAAGGCATCGGCTTTGAGCAACAGTTTGAAGCAGATATTTTCCGTGTGTTCAAGCGCCTGCACAGTTATCACGATTTTGAAGGCTCCGGTATTGGATTATCTATTTGCAAAAAGATCGTGGATAAGCATAATGGAACGATCCGGGCAGAAAGCAAGCCCGGAGAGGGCGCTTCATTTATTATCAGGCTACCGGAAAAACAGTAATGTAACATACGGGATATTTCATACAGTTTACCCCTCTTTTCCCACACTTCAGACGTTTGCCTTTCCAAACTCCTGCCAAAAGGTTTTGCTTCGCCAAAACTATCATTAACCCATTTATAAACAGCTTGTATGAAAGTTTGCTCATTACTTGCAGGCATAGCCATTTGCCTTGCTTCCTCCCCGGCCGTTGCGCAACAGGATACTGTAAAGATCAGTTCCGACATGATCAACACCAAAGTGCTGAAGAATGGCACCCACCGGTACCTTGTTTATTTCAAACTGGGAAAAGACAGCAGCCGGACCAATTACCAGTTATGGAGCCGCACCATCGATCATTTGGATTACCAGGGGCGGAAAGCGATCTCCGTAACACAGGAATGGGAAGACAATACAAAGATCGTACACAAAGTGTATTCCGTTTGCGATGAAAAAACATTTGCACCGCTTTATCAGAAAAGCGAATGGATCGGAAGATCCGGTTCAACCTTCAATTTCCTCACAAAAGAAGGATATATAAACGACACTCTGCTGACCAGCGCAGATACGGCCCGTGCCAAAAAACTGCCTTATGATGGATTTCAGAAGGCCATGAACGAGTATGTGCTGAACTGGCATTTAGACCTGGAGGTTTTCCCGATACTTCCTTACAAGCAGGGAAGAACATTTCTTGTAAACTTTTATGATCCCGGTTTTTCTTCACCGGCATTCCAGGCCTATACAGTTTCCGGAAGCGCGACGTTGACAGGATATGATAACCAGGAAATAGAATGCTGGCTGCTTACACATACCAGCCGGAATAATACTGAAACATTCTGGATCAGCAAAAAGACCAGGGAGGTATTGAAACTGGAACAGGGATTCGGCGGAAGGTTCAGGTATAAGATCAAACTCGGGTTCAGTATGTGATAAAAAAGAAAGCGGCTGTACTATTGCAGCCGCTTTCCTTCATACCAGCTATTGGCCCTGTTATATTTTCCTTCCAGCACAACTTTGTAAAATGAACCGGAGGCACTGATCGGGGCATTCAGCCTTATATTCAATTGCCCTGCATTGACAGGAACTTCCTGTAGCAGCAGGTATTCATCCTTACCTCCATTCTTAAATGCATTCGACCAACTGACCCATACTTTTAGTTTCTCATTTGTAGCAATGGGCCTCCAGGTTATTTTCAATGACGAAAGGTCAGTAGTAAATACAGGATCAATAAAAGATAATTCACCAATAAATGGAGTGCCGTCCACTTCACGGGCATTCTCCACAGGAACAGTAATATCCATAAAGCGGGCGATGCTCGGCATAATATCCACCACAGAAACCTGCGGTGCTTTGAATGCTGCATTCAACGGTTTGTAATTGGTAAAGATCCAGCTATCCCTTTCACGGTCCGACTGGCCGCCATGCCCCTTCCCTGTTTTGGCATCTCTTCCATGATCAGTGGTAACTACCAGCAACCACTCTTCATTATATTGTTGCTGCCTTTGCCGGATAGCTTCGCGGATATAACCGATCCGCTTGTCTGCTACTTTAACGGATTCATAAAACTGGGGACTGTCGCCAAAAGCATGCCCCAGGTCATCCGTGTGCTCCAGGTAAACCCAGGAAAGATCGGGAGCGTCAGATTTGATATATTCCGCTGCACGCCGGGCCACCGCTTCATCAATTTTATCAAGATACTCTCCTTGCTTATCATGCGGATAGTTGATGGTATCCAGTTCCATCCCATCAAAATGATAATCCACCGGGATATTACCTGTGGCTGCCAGCCTATCACCTACCAATTTGGTACGGTTATCGAGCCAGGTGGAGAAGATCGCGGTCTTTTTAGCAGGGTATTGCTCTTTTAAATAGCGGAAGATCGTGTAATAAGAATAATTGGGCGCTGCAATATCATTGTCCCATACATTATGCTTATTCACCCAGGTGCCGGTGAGTACGCTGTTATAACCTACAGCAGAGATCGTTGGCGTTTGGGAATAAGTTCCTTTCTTTCCTCCTACATATGCCCTTGTGTAGCCACCTTCAGCAGCAACTGCACGAAGCTGTGGCGGATCAAGCTTTTCAATCACATCTGAAGGGATACCATCTACAATAATAAAAACGGCTTTCCTCGTTTTGGGCTGGGCCTGACTGGTATAACTAAAAGCCAGCAGAAGCAATGATGTAAGAAAAGAGAGATGGATAACAGGTTTTATTGTCTGATACATCCGTTCTTGTTTTATGGTTTACTAAAGATAAGGCCTTGCCGTATATCACTCTTTGATTAAATTTGGAACAGCAGAAAAATAAGATCATGAAAACATCAAAGCCAGCCGGCATCGATGAATACATCTCCCGTTTTCCAAAGCATGTTCAAACCATCCTGGAAGAAGTACGCAACATTATAAAAAAATCTGCCCCCGAGGCTGAAGAGACCATCAAGTATGATATGCCTGCTTTCACACTGAATGGCAACCTTGTATATTTTGCTGCTTTTAAAAATCATATCGGATTTTACCCTGCTCCAACCAATGATGAAGCTTTTAGCAAAGACCTTTCTCCTTATAAAACGGGAAAGGGTTCTGTGCAATTCCCGCTTGATCAACCTATGCCTGATCAGTTGATCAGAAAAATAGTAAAATGGCAGATTGGAAGAAATACGTTGAAAGCAGCAAAGAAAAAGGGTGGGAAATAAAAAAACCGCTCACCGCGGTTTATACCTGAAGACATATATTATTATATCATTTCGACAAAATAATTGTTTGTTTCTTGATCGCTTTGCGGGGTTTACCGTTTGTGCCCAACAAGGGGGTCAATCTTGGTGCAGTCAATGTGAGCCTTTCTTTTACCTGATCAGCCAAAAAAGAATTTTCAGGTGAACAATTGATATTATTGACACCAACCTGCCCGTCTGTTCCGATCTCATATTCAATTAATACAGAATAAGTTCCATCCTTGATCTTCTTGGAAGTCATTACTTCTGCTCTCAGGGTGGTTGTAAATTCATCCATAAAATCTTTCCAGGATTTATTATTATCCTTGGGTGCTGCTGCAATAGGAGTACCGGTTGAGTCGAGCACGACCGGAGGAGCAGCTTCCGACTGCACGGTAGTAACAATATTACCTGCAGCATCAAGACTGGCTGTAACAACTTTGGGCTTTTCCATTTCTACAGGTGCAGGCTTTTTCCGGGTGCTGGTGTCTATCTTGGTAGAAAGGTCCTCTCCTTTCCGGACCACCGTGCCGGTATCGGATTTCAGCTTTCCACTGTACAGGGTTTCCTTGAGAGATTGTGCATTGACTGAAGCAGCCGTTACCAGCAGGGCCAGGAGAATAACCGGTTTCATAAAAAATAAATTAATTGAGCGTTGGGTGTCCGTCCATTTCACCGATGCGATGAATTTTCTTTTAACATCAATCATCAGTCCAATTTCATGCAATTTAACGGCAAAGATGTTACCATCGTCCTAAATGAATGCATACCAGAACTAAAGTAGTGCATTTTGCTGATTATATGGGTATTGCCGCTCAGTACTGAAATTCATTTTTAATAAAAACAGCATTGCTCCAACAGGCTTTGCACTATGGTACAGGGGCTGGAAGGGCATTCTTTACAGCTACAGGCCACACGCCCGGACTGGGAAAACTCACTCCCTTTGTGGAGCCCCGTTGCTTGTTATCTGCACCAAAATAATAAAGCGGCCAGCCCTTATAAGTCAGTTGTTTTTTACCAAATACATCAATGGAGCCAAAAAGGGTTTTGTCAAGTGTGGAGGGCACTATCACTTTGTCCGTTTCATAAATGGGCCATACGCTGTTATTGGAAAGATCGGGTTTAGTAAAATTGTTATTATTGGAGCTGTCTTTTGTAAATGTATAAAGCGTGGCTCCTCTTGCATCGGTAAAGAAAAGTGTCTTACCCGTTCCTTCCACATAATCGCTGGTATAGTTTTTCCCATCATTACCTACCAGCTGTGCGTTGAGCAGGAATATGGTATAATCCGGTTTGGCAACATACCAGAATCCGCCAATGCCTTCCCCATTAGTCTCCCCTGCGGCTTCAGGCGTATTATAACTTCCTGCCACCGGTGCATAATAATACAATGGCCATCCCTTATAAGTTGTTTGCCTGGTCCCAGCAGTAGTTGTAACAGTCCCGAAATCTGCCAGATCAAGCCCTGTTGCCAGCATGCTTTGCGAGAGATTATCTCCTGCATAAAATACAGGCCAGAGATTCAGGCATCCACCCGTGCAATTATTTTCCCCATTAAAATCATTTGCAAAACTATAGAGTGTCCTGTTGGAAGCATCCGTTAATATCGTACCGAGTTGGGCATCCGCTCGCAATTGCACTTTAGCTTGCGACATTGGCGGTTCATCGTCCTTATTATCACAGGAAGATAAAAAGCAGGCGCTGAACATCACCAGCAAAAAGGCGCTGATTGGCCTTGTGCTTTTCCGGGCAGGCAAAACCTGTCCATGATTCAAATGGGTCATGTGTATTTTTTTAACTTGATTAATAAAAATAAAAGGGTGGCGTATTTATTCCATCGTTAAGCGCCTGCATACAGTTGCCTGCCAGTTTGTCTTTATTTAAAGCTGTGCGTTAAAGGATAACGCCCTGCTCAGCCAGGATTTTCGTAATTGGCCTGATTTTATGCTAACTTAAATAAGCAAAATCCTTTTTTATGGAAACAGCCAGAAAAAAGAAAACCCCGCGCAAAAAGCAAACTCAGGGCTTTATTCAAAAAAAATAAAGCAGCAGGATAAATAAAAACGGAGATGATCATGAACTGGTACTCGATTTCCGGAGAAGAAGCATTGCAGCAAATGAATAGCAGTCCTGACGGCCTGGAAGATCAGGCTGTGCAACAGAAACTGGCAGAGTATGGAAAGAATGAACTGAAAGGCAAAAAGAAGATCAACCCGCTGTTTATCTTCTTCCGCCAGTTCTTTGATGTGATGATCCTGGTACTGATCGTAGCTGCCGTGATATCTTTCTTTATCGGAGAGCCGGCAGACACCATCGTTATCATCATTATTACCATATTAAATGCAGTAATCGGTTTTATCCAGGAATATCGTGCAGAAAAAGCGATAGAAGCACTGCAAAAAACAGCCATACCCCATTCACGCATCATAAGAAACGGCAAGACCACTGAAATATCATCCACAGAGATCGTTCCGGGTGATATCATACTAATAGAAGCAGGCGATATCGTACCCGCAGATATCCGCTTGCTGGAAGTTGAATCCCTTAAGGTCAATGAAGCGAGTCTTACAGGCGAATCAAATCCTGTTGATAAAAAGACCGGTCCGCTAAAAGAAAAAGATCTGCAACCGGGCGACATGCTCAACATGGCTTTCAAAGGCACACAGATCACCAGCGGCCGTGGGAAGGGATTGATAGTGGCCACCGGTATGAAGACGGAGCTTGGCAATATTGCTGCTATGCTCGACAAAGCACAGAGTATTACACCCCTGCAAAAAAGATTATCTCATTTCAGCAAAAAACTGACGGTTGTCATTATTGCCCTCTGCGTTGTTCTATTCTTTATCGGCTATCTCCGGGGTGAAGAAGTGACCCGTATGCTACTCACTTCCATATCGCTGGCTGTAGCTGCCATACCAGAAGCATTGCCGGCAGTGGTAACCATCTCGCTCGCATTGGGCGCAAAACGCTTATTGAAGCAGCAGGTACTGATCAGGAAATTATATGCCGTGGAAACACTTGGCTCTGTTACCTATATCTGTACAGACAAAACAGGAACACTGACCAAAAACCAAATGGTCGTCCAGGATATATGGGTAAAAGATGAAGCCATGAAAAAAGAATTATTACAGGCGATGAGCCTTAACCATGACGTAAAAGAAAAGAACGGAAAACTCTCGGGCGACCCCACAGAAGTAGCTATGGTGGAATATGCCAGGGAACAGGATGATTATAAACTGGTAAAAGAAATTCCTTTCGATGCAGAGCGGAAAGCAATGACCACAATCCATCAAAGAGATGGGAAATTATGGGTGATCACAAAAGGCGCAGCGGAAACCATCAGTGAAATTAACAGGCATACATCCTTAAAAAAGGAAATTAAAAGCCAGGAAGAAAAAATGGCGAAAGAAGGCATGCGGGTTATTGCGTTTGCCGGAAAAGAGATTGATGAGCTGCCCCGGGAAATAACAGCCGGTTCCATTGAAAATGACATGCACTTTATAGGGCTGGTAGGGCTGATAGACCCTCCGAGAGATGAAGCCCAAAAAGCGATAGCCGACTGCAAAGCAGCAGGTATCATCCCCGTGATGATCACAGGCGATCATCCTTTAACGGCTGCTTCTATTGCCAGGCAGATGGGCATTATCGATGATGCCAACCAGGAAGTAGTGACCGGCAAGCAGTTGCAGGAAACTCAATATGAAAAATTAAATGATGTAGAGAACATAAGAGTGTATGCAAGGGTATCACCTGAACAAAAACTGAAAATACTGGAAACCTTGCAGGAGAAGCACGAGTTTGTAGCCATGACGGGCGATGGAGTAAATGACGCCCCATCATTAAAGAAAGCCAATATTGGCGTGGCAATGGGCATTACCGGAACAGACGTGGCCAAAGAAGCTTCACAGATGATCCTGCTCGATGATAATTTTGCCACTATCGTTAAAGCAGTACAGTCTGGCCGCCGGGTTTATGATAATATCCGGAAATTCATCAAGTATATCCTTACCGGCAATGCTGCAGAAATATGGATCATCTTTCTTGCTCCCTTATTCGGCTTACCTATACCGCTGTTACCTATTCATATCCTATGGATCAATCTTGTGACAGATGGCTTGCCTGCGCTGGCATTGGCTGCTGAAAAGGAAGAGAAAAACATTATGCAACGTCCGCCACGTAAGCCGGGTGAAAGCATTTTCGCACAGGGCCTTGCCATACATATACTATGGGTTGGCATTTTTATTGGGTTACTGAACATCGCCACACAGGCATTCGCGATCAGGTATACGGATGCACATTGGCAAACCATTGTTTTTACAGTACTTTGCTTTAGCCAGCTTTGGCATGTGATGGCTATCAGGAGTGAAACAGGATCGTTGTTCAAAATAGGTATCATGAGCAATAGATCTCTGCTGATGGCAGTATTATTTACTGTACTGCTGCAGTTAGCCGTTATTTATACGCCGGCTTTGAACAGGTTTTTTCATACCCAGCCTCTCACAATTGTTGAACTCCTGGTCACAGTCGCCGTATCATCGGTCGTATTTGCAGTAGTGGAAATTGAAAAAGCAGTAAAAAGAAAGTTAAACAGGTAATGCATTTATCAGTACAGGCAAACTGGCAGGGAATTAGCGGTAGTGTTTGAACTATAAGCATGCCACATGAATTACCCATTTTGATGGATCGAAAGGGTAACATAGCTGCTGTTGCGCCATCCAACCAAATCCAGATCAGGCAATGCATAAAACGAGTTATTATATCGTCAATACCATCACGCTTTACCGGCTGATCGTCGCTCCTCTCCTCCTTTTCCTTATTCTATATGAGCAGGTCTTCCTGTTCAAATGGCTCCTTGTTTTTAGTTTTTTTACAGATGCTATCGATGGAATTCTCGCAAGGCGTTATAAAGTAGTAAGTGCAATGGGGTCAAAACTGGACTCTTTGGGCGATGACCTTACAGTTATTGCAGGCATTGTTGGATTATTTGCATTTAAACCGGATTTTATTTACCCGCAGCTTGGCTGGCTGATATTTCTCTTTATTCTTTTCATCGTGGAAACCATTGCTGCTCTCAATCGCTATGGAAAGACGACCAGTTTTCATACCCTGCTTGCCAAGATCTCTGCCATTCTTCAAGGTTCCTTCCTGATCCTCGCTTTCCTTTTACCGGAACCTATCCATTTGTTGTTCTACCTGGCTGTCGCATTCACTGCGCTTGACTTGCTGGAGGAAATTGTATTGATCTATCTCTTACCTAAATGGAAAACCGATGTAAAAGGCATCTACTGGTTGCTGAAACAAGGCCATGGGGCCGCAGGGAAGAGTCCGGCAGGAAATTAGCAGTACGGTTCCTGAGCAATACCTATTCCAATGAGATCTATATTAATCTTAACCGATTTTTCTGAAGCAGCATACCGCGCAGCAGAATATGCGGCTGAACTGGCAGACACATTGCAGGTTAAACGAACTATTCTATATCACGCCTATCAGACCATTGTGGTAGGTGGCGCAGACCTACCCGCGGCACCGATCAATACACAGCGCCTTTACCTCGACAGTATGGAAGCGCTGGGGTTGATCCAGGACCGGTTGAAACCCCTGGTGGGGCATGAAGTAAAAGTAGACATGCTGGCACAAGACACTTCCTTCTTGCCGGATATGATTAACCAGCTTTGTGAAAAAGAAAAGATCGGCCTGGTTATAATGGGGGTATCTGGCAAGTCAGGCGTTGAAAAAATATTGATGGGCAGCATTACAGGATCAGTATTGAAATCAGTTGAATTCCCTGCACTGATCGTTCCCAATGAAGCAATGATCGGGAAAGGTGTAAAAAGCATTGTGCTTTGCACAGACCTTAAGAATCTGGAAGATATTCCAGCCGGTACTTTATATGAGTTCCTCGATGCATTCTCATCCGAATTACATATAGTGAACGTATTACCGGAATCGAAGGATGGATTTTCTATTGAAACAGAGAAATCCATAACTCAATTGCACCAGAACCTGGAAAAATATCATCCTTCCTTTCATTATCTCCAGGGAGAGGATACAGTGAATGATATCCTTTCATTTGCCGAAGAGCACCAGGCATCACTGATCATTGTTTTCCCAAAGAAACAGGGGTTCTTCTCTTCGATATTTCATAAAAGCATTTCAAAAAAACTGGCGTATAATTCCAGGGTTCCTTTATTATCATTGCCGGGTTTATGATATAAACAGCATCACTGGCGAGTGATCAGTATTTATAATATTCCCGCATTTTTTTTATGAAGATATCTTTCTTTCTGCGGGATACTTCCACGTCATGGTTATTGGTCATAATGATACTTCCACCTTCGCCCTTTATGTATTCTTTTATGTGTTCAAGGTTAACCAGGAAAGATTTGTGTACACGAACAAAATTGCAGTCTTCCAGCAATGTTTCATATTCGAAAATTGGTTTGCTGGAGCAGATATTGCTGCCGTTGGTCAGGTGGAAATTCGTATAGTTGCTGTTAGCTTCACAATAAATGATATCAGGTATTTCGATCACTTTTACTCCCCTGAGCGAGGGTATGCATAATTTCATTTTTTTACCGGGTCCATATTGTGCAAGGTTATGGAGCAGGGTGCTGAACCGCATTTCCTCACCCTTTTCCGATATTCTTTTAATTGCCCTTTGCACCGCTTCAATCAGCAAATCATCTTCCACTGGTTTTAAGAGGTAGTCCAGGGCACTGAAGCGGAAGGCTTGCATCATATAATTATTATGGGCAGTCACGAAAATAACTTCGAAGGAAACATTATTGATACTTCTGAGCAGGTCAAATCCATTTTTTTCAGGCATGGCTATGTCCAGGAACACCAGTTGTGGGGCAAGGCGCTTGATCTTTTCCTTTGCATCGTCACTGCTTTGGCAACAAGCAATAATACTTACCTCCGGGCAGTGGAGCTGCAACAATTTTTGCAAAGAGGAAAGCCCTCTTGGTTCATCATCTACAAGAATAGCAGTAATCTGGTTCATTATTCATTTATTTGAAGCAGTAAGAACAATTGCACAACAGTGCCGGTACCTTTATAGTTATCAAGATCTTCTTTATCATTGATAGATATGCTGCTTTTCAGCTTATATTTTTCATTAAGCAGCCTGATGCGGTTTGTAACGTTCTCAAGTCCTACGGAATGATGTGTTTTGCTGCCATTAATTTTATTCTTCAGCGACTGGCGAATTCCGATACCATCATCCTCTATGATACAAAGAAGCCTGTCACCCTGCTTTTTAAAATCAACATTGATATTGATATTTTTTCTGCTTGCCGTAGTGCCATGCCATAATGCATTTTCTACAAAGGGTTGTATCAACATGGAAGGAAGCATTACCTCGTCAGGATCAAGCTCATCATCGGCCAGTATGCGGCAGGTAAATGCTTCATTTCGTATCTGTTCAATTTCGATATAACGTGTGAGATGATCAATCGTTTGACGCAGGGGAACAAATGTCTTTCCTGATTGATCGAGTGTAATGCGGATAAGCCTTGCAAATTTTCCCAGGAAATGAGAAGCTTCATTATTTTCATTGCTCAGGATCATTTCCCTGATACTGTTAAGGCTGTTAAATACAAAATGAGGGTTCATCTGCGCCCGCATAGCCATCATTTCCGCCTCAGCAATCTTTTGCTTTAAAGTGGCTTCCTTTTTTATAGAGAGTATTCTTCTTCTTACAAAATAGGTGATCAGACCGGTCAGCAATAATATCGCCAGTGTCCGAAACCACCAGTTTTGCCACCACGGTGGTTGAATGGTGACGGCCAGCGCAACAATCCCTTTGCTCCTTAACCCATCGCTATTGGCAGCCATAAGTTCGAAAGTATAATCACCAGGCGGCAAACTTGTGAAGTTGGCAGAGCTATTTACAGAGAAATCGCTCCATCGGTCATTCAGTCCCTTAAGCCTGTAACTGAATTGATTATTTTTTTCACTGGAAAAATTGGTGACAGCAAAACGGATGGAAAGGAAATTTTCATTGTACCTGAGCTGGAGTTTCGCCGGCTTATCATTGAAAACCGGCCAGGGAGTATCGTTTACCTCAACATTGGTGATAATGGGAAGCGGGCTGAATATGTTTTGCCTGAGTAAAGATGGCTGAAAAAAAGTGACCCCTCCCATACCACCAAAATAAAGAGTACCATTCGGCTCCTTGAGCGCACAGGCTGTATTATATTCCAGGAAAGTGAGACCGTTAGAAGTGCTGTAATGCTGAAGGATCGCATAGCCTGCACTTATTTTATATAAACCAAAATTGGTGCTCACCCAAAAATACCCGTCATTATCTTTAAGCGTTGCATAGCAAACTCTTGAAGTGCTTTCCCCTCCTGGCGTCAGATGCTGAATCACTTTGTTCTGTAAATAGTCATACACGACCAATCCGTTATCTGTAGCCAGCCACATCCGGTTGCCGTCCTTTAGCATATGCCGTACGAACAGCGAAATATTGTTTACGCGTGTTACAATTGACAATGTCTTTTTTAAATAATCATACTTCAGTAAACCGGAACCTTCCGTACATATCCAAACCGTACTATTCTCATCTTCATACATATACCTGGCGGTGTATACATATGAAGCATTTTTGTAAATTCCAGGTTGCAGATTTGCCGGGAAGGGTGCCCATTTTTTGCCTCCTGGCGAAAAAAACAGCAAGCCGTTTTCCGACGCTACAAGCAGGCTGTCTGCGTTTTTTAGTTTTAGCAGGGAAATGGTCCTGTTTAACGCTAAAAATGAGGGATCACGATAATAGCTGATCTTCTTTGCAGCAGGATTAAGTTCCATCAACCCGGACACAGTAGCTGCCCAGATATGACCATCAGTGTTTTCTGTTATATCATAGACAATATTGTTGACCCCTTCCAACCTGGCCGATTCGGGGAACTTGACAACTTCCCCGGTTGTTTTATTCCATTCTACAATGCCATGACTTTGGGTGCCGATATAAATTTTTCCGTCCCTGGACTTATATAGTTTATAGATCACTTTCTCCGGCAAGGCATTCTGTAGAGGTCCCATTTCACTAATATGGCCAAACTGGTGCAAAAGCGGATCGTATTTAGCGATACCTCCGCTTAATCCAAACCAAACAATCCCCTGCCTGTCTTTATAAGCCGTTACAACAAAATTGGTAGCCGGGCTATGAAGATCATAAGGCTTTCTTACAGCGGCCTGCATTTCCCCGGTTTTGATATTATACCGATAAATGCCACTGCCCCTGGAGCCTATCCAGATACTATTGCTGCTATCCGAAGCAAAGGCATTAACACCCCCCGGCACTGTTTTCAACACATGAATATTGGCAGGATCTTCTATCGGATGAGAAACATAATAGCAACCATCAGAAAGGGTGCCGATCCACAATGTGTTCTCAAAAGAAAAAAGCTGGTTTATTTGGGGAAATGATGTTTTCTCATACAATGGTATTGGCCGGTATGCTTTGTCTCCCGGTTTTAGCATATACAGCTTGTACAGTGTTGACACCACCAATTTGTCCTGATGCATAATAATGCCGGTTACATTGGCTTTGTCGTCTTTATCAGTAAAATAAGGCGTAAGGGAATTCAATTGCAGATCGAGGCAAAGAAGTCCGTTGTTGAAGGTGATGATCCAATACTCCTTTTCTTTAAAGGAAATAATTTCCTTTACTGGTAGCGTATCGAGCATGGCTGCAAAAGGGAATAATTCGGAAACCCGCTGCAATGAATCACCCACCATCGTGTAGATGCAGCTTCCGAGTGCACTGCCTATCCAAAGTTGTTTTTCCCGGTCATCAAAAAAAAGAGTGGTTATATGATTAGAGGGTAGCTTCTTCCCTATTCCGTTTTGCCGCAGGTATACCTTAAATTCTCTCCCATCATACCGGTTCAGCCCGTCTTGCGTTGCAAACCACATAAAGCCATTGGCGTCCTGGGCTATGGCATAACAACTGTTTTGAGATAAGCCCTGTTCCGAAGAATAATTCTCAAAAAACAGGGGCTTTTGCTGAGCTGCTGCAAGCTGTCCCCAAAAGAGGAAATGCAGCAAAAGCATTTTTTTGATGCCGGGCAGTATGCCCGCATTCATACGAAAGCAGCGTCTGGCTCCTGTCAAAAAAAGCTGTGTCATACCCTGAGATCGAATTAAGGCTTTTAGCAGTTATCCTTCCGAATCGATTACTTCTGGTAAAGTTAATATTACTAATGAAAATATGCCAGCTCATCCGGCGCCCGCTGCCGGTATATGCCGGTAGTTCAGGAAAAAGCCCCTTTAATCAGCTCCTTCACACCGTTAGCACAATTCAGGGCAGAAATTAATTAAGCAGGCCTGCCGCCGCTCCTGAAAACAAAGCCGCCATTCTCTCAATGCAGCTTGTCTTGCCTCCGGTGGCGGCATAGCTTCATTGTCATAGATACACTTACCTGCACCGTCAATATCAGTGTAATTAACACCCTTAAAAAAATGGAACATGAAAATTGAATTACAACCTGCTGAAGCAACCATTGACACCTGGAGCATCTACTATATATCGCCAAATGGCAAATCAACAGCCGGCAAGCTTACAGTCACTAATCAACGGCTGCTATTTTTACCACAACATGATGACGATTCCTTTTCCCTCTCCTTATATAACCGGAAAGGGCTCCTTGTATTCGAAAAATCGGGCATCAGGGGAGTAACCGCCCAGAAAAGCTTTCTCTCAAAAAAAGTACTGATCACCATGTCGGATGATTCCACACACACTTTTAACTACGGTGTAATGAATGTCGATAAACTGGTAGCAGCAATACAAAGCAATTAAATCACCCTAACAAAATATCATCAACATGAACAAATACTGTCAATACATAGCAATACCAGCAGTTGCAGTGAGCATACTGATCGGCTGCGCCGGTAAAAAAGAAACGCCTGAAACAATTGCAGCCAAATGGTGCGCCCTTAATGCTGATGTAACAAAAGCAGCCGAAGGCGAAGCACAGCAAAAAGCCAGGCAGGCAAGAAGCGACTTTGAAAACGCGATGGAAACCAAATACAAGGAAGATACCGCCATGATGCGTGCCATTTTCAAAGCGGTAGAAGCTTGCGAAGGTGAATCGGAAGGAAGGAATGGCAAGGCTGCAACCGCCACAGATGCTACAGACCCGGAAGCAGTGCTGCCTCTCGCATATGGAAATGCAAAAGATGTTGCAGCGGCTTATTGTTCGCTGGTAGACGAATCTATAGCTGCGGCCCAGAACAGCAGCGACGCCGAATTGAAGAAGATCGTGAGCGTCAAGATAATTTTTGAAAAGAACATGGACGAGAGTTATAAAGACAGTCCTGAAAGAAGGGATTCCATATTCAAAATGATACAACCATGTATGGCTAAGGAAGTAAAGTTCCGTCAGCAGTAGCCATCATAAAACCATAAACATACTTATATGAAAACACTTATTGTACTTAGCGCAACGATTTTACTGATCACTGTTGGATGTAAAAAAGACAAAGAGAATAAGCCTGAATGCCGGATCATCAGCATGACATCACCCACCGGGGAAGATTACGTTTTCACTTACAATGCTGAAGGGAAATTAATCTCTACAGTGATGGATGGAACGTCTACGATCAATTTTACTTACAATGCGAATACCGTTACCTCTTTATATATAAGTGGCGCTTACTACAATAAAACGACCTATACCATTAATAACAATGGACAGGTGACTCATTCGAGAACAGAATACAACACAGCAGGAACCGATTGGGCTGAAAGGGATTTTGAATACACCGGCGCCCAGGTTACCAAGGAAACCCTGACAAAGAACGGCGGATTCATTTCAATCCGCACTTACCAGTGGAACAGTGGCAATTTGATGAGTGTATCCTATAACAACAATAATAATACCTGGCAAAACATAGCGTATGAATATTACACAGACAAGCCTTATCAACCAGGCGATATATTGGGCTGGGATAAATTGATGAGCGGTGTGGAAATTTTCCATTCAAAAAAACTGGTCAAAAAATATACAAGCACTTATCAGGACAATACAACCGGCACTCCAATACCTGTGACAGAAATAACTAATTACAGTTATGAATTTGACAATGATGGTAAAATCACTTCCATGACATCATCATCTGGCAGTAATAGTCAAACCTATCAATACCTGTATGAATGTAAATAGGGCATATTTACTCAACTTAAAAAAAACACCATGAAACAAGCAATGCTCTTGCTCATCGCAATCAGTGCCGCCCTGTGCAGCCTGGCGCAGAATATTGGCATCGGCACTACTGACCCTAAGGAAAAGCTGGATGTGAACGGCAATACTAATATAAACGGAAACATAAAGATAAATGGCACTACCGGACAACCTGGACAGGTATTAATGACCAATAGTGCCGGCACTACACAGTGGGGCAGCTTTCAATCGCCGGGAAGTGACCAGTACAAAAATTTTGTATGCTTTGCTGGTGGAAGCGGTGCATGGAATGTTCCCGATGGAGTAACCCAACTATTAATAGAGGTCTGGGGCGGTGGTGGTGGCGGATCTGCCTACGGTGGTGGTGGCGGCGGTGGATATGCCAGATCACAGTTCTCTGTTACAGCAGGGACCTCCATAACATACACTGTCGGGCTAGGCGGTAGCCGGGGTTCGGGAACTACTGACGGGCAATCCGGAGGAACTAGCACTGTAAATGTTACCGGAGCCCAAACAACTGCATACGGAGGACTTGGAGCTGTTACCGATGCGGCCTTTCATATCCTCTTTAAAACGCCTGAAGGTGGAAGTTATACTTATAATTCAGGCCAAAGTACCATTGGAGCTACTGGGGAATCAGGATATCAGAATAATATAAGTTATGTGGAGAAATCAACCGGCGTTTTTCTTCAAACATTACGTGGAGGAAAAGGAGGTGATGGTGGCAATACGGTCAATACAGGCGGACAGGGAGGCTTTGCAAACATAAACAGCCAGGGCAATTATGAAGGCCTACAATCTGATCCATCCATCGGGAGGACTCCGGGCGGCGGCGGCGGTGGTGGTGGCACGTCAAGCGTGGGCGCCAACGGCGGCAATGGAAGAATCATTATCTGGTATTGACCATATCATCAGGTTTATAAAACATCATCAACAATGAAACAAGCTATACTCTTATTTATCGCATTCGTGGCCGCATTATGCAGCACAGCTCAGAATGTGGGCATTGGCACTACCACCCCCCAGAACAAGCTGCATATCGCCGGTGGCCTTCGGGTAGATACACTGTCAAATGCTATTGACAGCGGTCTTCTTCGTCACGATAAAAACGGTGTGGTATACAGTTTGAAATTTACCGGCCTGTCCACGGATGTATTACGGGGCGACGGCACATTTGGTTCAGGCAGCACAGGATCACTGGGCTGGCTGCTGAACGGTAATAGCGGTACCGACCCTGTCACACATTTTATTGGCACTACCGATCTTACCCCCTTGCAATTCAAAATAAACAACATCAAAGCAGGTTATCTTGATACCGGTACTTATAATACCGGTTGGGGGTTCAGAGTATTTGATTCCATTACTATCGGCAACTATAATACAGCTATCGGTTATAAATCATCAGTTGCAAATATGACCGGCATTCAAAATACAGCAGTTGGATCTAATGCGCTGCGTTCTAACAAAGGCAGCTATAACACTGCAGTTGGAATGCAGGCATTGCAGTTGAATTCGACCGGCGAATACAATACGGCCGTTGGCCAATGGGCCCTGCTAAATAACACTACCGGCCAATATAATATAGCTATTGGCAATAGCGCTTTGCAAAGAAATACTACAGGAACAAGCAATGAAGCTTTCGGAAGCACTGCTATGCCGCAACTTACTACCGGCAATGAAAATACAGGTGTTGGAGAATCTGTTCTGTATAGCCTGAAAACCGGCTCCGCAAATGTTGCAGTAGGGTCAAGGGCTTTATTTTACAATACAGACAGGGATTTTCTTGTAGCTGTTGGTGATTCAGCGTTGTTTAATAATGGCCAGGGAACAACTCAACCAGAACATGCCACCGCAAATACCGCCATCGGTTCAAAAGCCCTGTTCAACAATACCACTGGCTATCGCAATACTTCCATAGGTAGATTGTCATCCTTCTCCAATATCTCCGGTAGCAATAATACTGCATTGGGAAGTGAAGCCCTATTCAGCAATACGACCGGTTATAATAATACAGCAACCGGATACAGAAGTTTTTACTCAAATACCAGCGGGAGCCATAATGTCGCCTATGGCGTGTATGCCCTCAATGCGAGCACGACAGGAGGCGGCAATTCTGCCTATGGAGTTTATTCACTTCAGTTCAATACTACCGGAGAGGGGAATACAGGAAATGGTTATGCTTCGATTTATTCCAATACAACCGGCTTGCTTAATACTGCTTCCGGATATAATGCTCTTTACTCCAATACAACCGGTCAATCCAACATTGCGATAGGTGCCAATGCGGCTTATTCAGGTAACGGAAACTTTAACACCATTATTGGATCTGCGGCGGGTAATAATAATACGGCAGACTGGACCACCATCATCGGCGTTGATGCCGGACAAAACAACCAGGCATCCGGGAATGTTTTTATTGGTTCATCAGCAGGCAACCAAAATACTACAGGTATAAACACTTTTGTGGGAGATAATGCCGGCAAGCAGAATAGTACAGGCTCGTTCAATGCATTTTTTGGCAGCTTTGCAGGTCAGACCAACGCTACCGGCAGTAGCAACACGGCAAATGGATATCAGGCACTCAACTCCAACTTCTCGGGTTCAGAAAACACGGCAACCGGGTACCAGGCGCTTTATTCCAATTTAAGTACAGGGAATACTGCAAATGGATACAGAGCTCTCTTCACCAATGTAGATGGAGCATTCAACACAGCGAACGGGAATACTGCTCTTTATTCCAATGTATATGGTTCTTACAATACGGCTATTGGATATAGAACTCTTTATTCCAATACAAGTGGTAACAATAACACAGCAAATGGCTATAATGCACTTAACTACAATACCACCGGCAATAATAATACCGCCACAGGTTCCAATGCGCTTAATTATAATACAACGGGTAGTAATAACACAGCTTACGGGCATTATTCGCTTGTAAATAATGGCACAGGCAGTAATAATACTGCTACTGGCGGCAATGCCCTTTATTCCAACAGCACAGGATATTCCAACACAGCAAACGGTTATTATTCTCTTCGCAACAACACCCAGGGTTATGAAAATACCGCCATTGGAATGAATGCGCTTACCACCAACAGCACAGGTGCGGCCAATACAGCAACCGGAGCGAGGTCTCTTGTAAGTAATTCCACAGGTGGAAGCAACACTGCAACCGGGGATGCCGCTCTTGAATCAAACACTACCGGGAACTACAATGATGCATTCGGGTATGCTTCACTGGTGCGCAATACCAGCGGCTTGAATAATACTGCTATTGGCGCCAACAGTTTAAATTTCACCACCTCCTCATCCAACAACGTAGCGGTAGGAAGCGGTGCTGGCGGTAGCTATAACAATGGCTGGAATAATACATATTTAGGTGCCGGTGCTAGAGCAAGCGCAGCTGACCTGTATAACACTGTTGCAATCGGCCAGGGAACAATTGTGAACGCCAGCAACAAAGTAAGACTGGGCAACACTTCTGTCACCGTTATTGAAGGCCAGGTGCCTTTCACTTCTCCTTCAGACGGCAGGTTCAAAACGAATATCACTGAAAATGTAAAAGGGCTGGATTTCATAATGAAGTTGCGCCCCGTTGTGTACAATTTCGAGGCAGGCAAATACAATGAGTTTTTAAGGACAGGGCAATACAATAATGTAAGTTTTGCTTCCAACGCTGATTATTCAGAAGCAGAAAGAATACGTCACAATGGTTTCATTGCACAGGAAGTGGAAAAAACGGCAAAGGAAACAGGTTATGAATTCGATGGTGTGATTGCACCGAAAAACAATAAAGAAGCATATGGCCTCTCCTATTCTCAATTCGTAGTGCCATTGGTGAAAGCGGTGCAGGAGCAGCAACAGGAAATTGAGATCCTCAAAAAAGAAATACAGTTATTAAAAGAAAAATTGAAATAGTGTTAGAATAACTTTTTACTTCAAAAAGTGCGACATGAAAAAATATTTGCTCATCATCTTCTTCCTTTGTTCTTATGCTGGCATCAGAGCGCAACTGTATGTACAAGGCGGCGCTACACTATATATCGGCGGCATTGTTACTTTACAGGATGCAGATTTTATCCGTTCCTCACCATCGGGGCCTGCTATTGCATTTGAACCCGGGAGCAAGGTATTGTTTACCGGCAATGCCGATAATATCATAAGCGGATATATTGATTTTTTAAATCTTGAGATCGCCAAAGGAGGCAATCGCCAGGTGAGCCTTCAGAGTTATAACGAAGCAGTGCGGGGACAGATGACCTTTACCTCAGGTTTTTTTAACCTGAACAACAATATGCTGTTTCTTGGTAGCACCGGCACACTCATTAATGAAAATGAAAACAGCCGCATCATCGGCCCAACAGGCGGAGCTGTGCAGGCCAGGTTGCAACTGAATCAACCAACTGGTATCAACCCCGGCAATATCGGCGCCGCCATCACTTCCACCAAAGACTTAGGAGATGTGACCATCAATCGGGGATACGTCTATGTATCCCCGCTTCCACCTAATTCTATACAACGCTACTACAGCATCAACTTCACTGATCCGGCAAATGATGCCAACCTCAATGCCACTTTGCAGCTCCATTATTTTGATGCTGAACTGAACAGCGCTGATGAAACAAAGTTGGTGCATTGGAAATATGAAGATGCCACCAGCACCTGGCTGCAGCAGGGATTGACGGCAAATATTACACGGAATGGGGACGAAAATTGGGTGCAACTCACTGGCATAGGCAGTCTCTCCACCTGGACACTCGCTGAATCTTCAGCGATACTGCCCCTGGAATTCACCCACTTCAATGTGGCCTGTGAAAACAATGCAGCTGTTATAAACTGGCAAACCGCCACAGAGATCAATACAGATCATTTTAATGTGCAGCGTAGCTTGAATGGTACGGATTGGATGACGATTGCCTCTCAAAATGCAGCAGGGCAAAGCAGTTCACTGCTGAACTACAGTTATACTGATCCCACACCCGCTTCTTCTGACAGAATATTCTATCGCATCCAGTGTGTTGACATTGACGGCAGCAAAAGCTACACTCCTGTCAGGATCTCTACTTGCGGCAGTGGGATCTTATGGCAGGTGTGGCCAAACCCTGTGCATCAGCAGGCGTATATAAGCCTGCAACTGGATGGTGCATATAAGGCATCCGTCCGGCTGTTCGACAACAAAGGTTCATTGGTGCGTCAATGGCAGAAAGGACTGGTCCGGGGCAACAACCAGTTTCCCGTAGATATGCAGAACCTACCCACTGGTACGTATCATTTGTTTATAACCTGGGATGGAGGCAGAGGACAGAAGAGTGCAACAATCCTGAAACAATAATAAAAGATGATTATCGCGCACTGAACAGATGAATTAATAAGAACAGCAGGCATGAAATAAATCGGTTAATTATCCGGACACGATTATATCAACATAAAACTTATTTTATGAAAAAAACATTCCTGTTAATATCCCTGGCGGCTACCTGTTGCCTCTTTATCATAAACAATATGCAGGTGGCGGAACTTATGGCTCACCCTATCTGAAAGGGTTGTGGAATGATTATCTGATCGATTGCTCTGCTATTAAATAAAGTTCCATAAAAACGTCTTTCATGTGATTAAAAAAATAAAAAGTATACCCATGAAAAAAATAATGAGTGCCATACTACTGTCATTAATAGCCTTGGTTACTATGAAATGTAATAAAGAAGATCCGCAGCAAAGTAGCAGCACTGTTCCCGTCTCAAGCGTATCGCTTAATAAAACAACGTTGAATTTAATAGTGGGAGGCACTGAAACCTTAATAGCTACAATAGTGCCCGATAATGCTACGAATAAATCAGTAATATGGGAGAGCAGCAATAGCTCCATTGCGACAGTTGATGCCAACGGGAAAATAACAGCAGTGAAAGCTGGAAGTGCGGCAATCAAGGTTACAACCAAGGATAGTCATAAAACGGCTACTTGTGATTTAACAGTGACGCAACCCAATGTCAATACACCCGTTAGTGAGGTGAGCCTCAGCTCAAATACAATAAAAATTAATCTTGAAACCGGCAATACGGAAACGCTGATCGCCACTATTATTCCGGCAAATGCTACCAATAAGGCCGTAACATGGAACAGCAGCAACACTGATATTGCAACAGTGGATGCAAACGGGAAAGTGACCGCTCTAAAACCGGGCACCACAATCGTTACCGTAACAACCGCAGACGGAGACAAAAAAGCAAGTTGCTACGTATATGTGGAGGCATGGGGAACTTTAGCCATCGGCGCTGGATACCTTGATCTTAAATGGCGATTGCTTTCAAGCGGTGAATTAATTTTCGAACAAGGCATCACCATACCCGATTTTGGCCCAAACACTGCCCCATGGCATAAATACCGTCCTTTTATTAAAAAGGTCCGGATCAATGGTTTAAAGAAGGTTGGAAATTATGCTTTTTCCCGCTGCACTGAATTAACAGAGGTTCTATTTGCAACGGTCAACGGGGTTTTTACTGAAAGCATTGGAAATTATGCCTTTTCGGGATGTGTTGCTTTAAGAGGCGTCCCTATGCCAGGTACGGTTAAGTATATCGGTCTTGAATCCTTTTCAGGTTGTACTTCTTTACAAACCATTGATATGCTCAGCGGGTTGACAAGCATTGGAGAGTGGGCCTTTGTAAACTGTATCAGTTTACAGGTAATCTACATACCAAACAGCGTTAAAAGCATTGGTACCGGCGCTTTTAATAATTGTATCAAATTAAAAGATGCAATCATTGGCTCTGGTGTTACCAGTATTGGAGAGGATGCCTTCAGATATTGCCCCAATTTAAAGTATGTACGTTGTAATGCGCTTTTCCCACCGGCCTTAGGTGCCCGTAATTTTGACGCCGTTGGTGACGAGCTTAAAGTTACATATGAAGCTCATGATTTATATACGCTTCCATCGTCAGTGAATGGAGCGGCATGGCGTGCTGCATTTGCCAACAATATCGTGTATTAATAAGCAAAGAAATTATCAATGATGCGGCCATTTTATAAAAAAGGTAGGCGTAATGTCTGCAATATCGTTCACAAATACTTTTCTCATATCCTTATCCATCCTAAGATAAATAAAGGCACTTCCGCTCTTTAATCGTGGAATTAGTCATGAAAAAAGCGACTACCGCATTTCGCTGTAATCGCTTGATTTTTTAGTGCCCCGGATCGGAGTTGAACCGATACGGCCATTGCTGGCCACAGGATTTTAAGTCCTGCGTGTCTACCAATTTCACCACCAGGGCATGGGATGAAGGTAAAAAAAATCCTCCTGTTTTGCAGGAGGATGGAGCGGAAGACCGGGCTCGAACCGGCCACCCCGACCTTGGCAAGGTCGTGCTCTACCAAATGAGCTACTTCCGCTTATTGTGTCCCGGTAATCGTCCCGGGTCAAAGAACTAAGGGGGTGCAAAAATAGGCATTACACCTATTGCAAAAAAATTTTTGTCGAAAATTATTTGTACTTCGGCGTGTAGAGTGTACTCTCCTGAATAGTCACTTCAGGTTTTTCAAAACGCTTAGTATACAATTTATAACAGCCTCCTAAAACGAGCGCAATGAAGCAGGCGATCTGCAGGTAAAAAAGAAAGCCGGATGAAGATACCCAGTTATGTGTAAAGTCTCTGTCCTGTACTTTTTTCAGCTCTTCCTGGTAGTCCTGATTGATAGAAGTCATAGCAAAAATTGTGACGCAAAAATAAGGTTTCGTTATAAAAAACTATAAAGAATGATTAACAATTTCAGAAAAACGTGTTTTCTTTTTTATAAAATACTGCCATACCACGTTGCCATTCAGCATTCCATGAATATGTCCCTTCCTGGAAGCAGGAAAAACGCTCTTTCGCTGATGAAAAAACAACCAGCCCAGGAACGCTATATGCGCCCGGAGAATGGCCAGCAGGTAACGGCCATTACCACCCAATAATCCTTTGGCCCCACTTACGAGGTCTAAACAGAAACGATAAGGGATCACACGGACCCTCGCCCACCAGTCGAGGTTTTTATACAGCATGATATGATTATTGCGGAAATTCAGAAATGTTTTCCGCGGATTACCTTGTGGCAGGGTGCCGCCGCCAACATGATATACTACAGACGCAGGGCAACTGTACACTTCATGACCGGCCAGTTGGATCCGCCAGCAAAGATCGATCTCCTCCATATGAGCAAAGAAATATTCGTCAAACCCTTTCATGGCGTGAAAAACAGCCGGGCGGATGAATAAAGCAGCTCCTGAAGCCCAGAATACCGGCTCTTGCTGGTCATACTGCCCCTTATCTTCTTCACAGGTTTCAAATACCCGTCCTTTGGAGAAAGGGTACCCGTAATGATCGACCCAGCCCCCTGCAGCCCCTGCATATTCGAATAAATTCTTATGTTGAAAGGAAAGCAGTTTCGGCTGGCAGGCTGCGATCCTGGGATTAGCCTCCAGCAACGCGACCATTGGCTGCAGCCAATCAGCGACTACTTCCACATCAGAATTAAGCAGCATATAATAATCTGCCTGCACCTGCTTCAATGCTTCATTATATCCCTTCGCAAAGCCATAATTCTGTTTCAGCCGGATGATGCGGACAGAAGGATATTCTTTTTCCAAGAACAGCAGCGAATCATCAGTGGAAGAGTTATCTGCCACGATCACTTCGTATTTTGCATAAGTTGTCTGCAACACAGAAGGAAGAAACTGTTCCAGGAAACGGCGGCCATTCCAGTTGAGGATGACGATGGCAACATGGGGAGCATTCATTAATCGGCAATAAAATTTATCAAAAATAGGATAAGGAGCTAAATTCGAACATGCTTCAGCAACTTTTGAACTGGCGGACAGGCCTGGCGGCCATTGCCATCTGTATTGTTACCGGAACTATATTCTATTCGCAATACCTGGCCCGCAAAATTGCGGGGGAGGAACGCGTAAAAGTAGAGCAATGGGTGGAAGCCGGCAAATCATTGCTTAACCCCAATATTTCCGACACCCGGCTGCCTTTCAAGATCATTTCCGATAACCATGATATTCCTATCATCGAAACTGATGAGCATGATAGCATAATTGCCTATGTAAACCTGGACTCTGCGAAAGTACTTGCTGAACCCGCCTACCTGGCAAAAAAGCTATCATCATTAAAAAGTCTCAACCAACCCATTATCTATACCGACCCGTTAGACTCCACACGGGTAAACCGCTATTATTTTGGCCATACCAGCCTGCTGAATGAAGTGCGTTATTACCCGTTGGTGCAATTGCTGATCGTGGGATTATTTATTATCGTAACGGTACTGGCCCTTCGTAGCAGCTACCAGTCGGTACAAAACCAGGTCTGGGCCGGCATGGCCAAGGAAACGGCCCACCAGTTGGGCACACCGGTCTCCTCCCTGGAAGGATGGGTGGAAGTGATGCGGGAGCAGCCTGGCAATGAAGCCATCGTGACAGAACTGGCCAAGGACGTGAACCGCCTGCGGCTGGTATCCGACCGCTTCGGTAAGATCGGCAGCACGCCTCAACTGGAGAAAATAGACCTCGTGGCCCAGGTAAATAATATGGTAGAATATATCCGCAAACGGGCGCCGGGTAAAGTCGTTTTCTCCGTAAATACCCATGGACATGAGCAAATCCCCGCCTTAGTCTCCGCTCCCCTATTCGACTGGGTAATAGAAAATCTTTTGAAAAATGCCCTTGACGCTATGGAAGGAAAAGGGTCTATTCAGGTGAGCATCCAGGAAGAAAAACAAGATATTATTATAGATGTTACTGATACGGGTAAGGGTATTGCCAGCCAGCATATCAATAACGTGTTCAAGCCCGGTTTTACGACTAAGAAAAGAGGCTGGGGATTAGGGTTAAGTCTATCCAAGCGAATTATTTCGCAGTATCATAAAGGCGAAATCTTTGTGAAGCAGTCGGAGCCCGGCAAGGGAACGACCTTCCGGATCATTTTGAAAAAGGCATGAGAAATGATGGAATTCCCGGATATTTTACTGCATAATTAATGCGTGAAGCTTCTTCGAATTCACATTCTCTTTCCTATATTTGCATCCCCGCAAAGGCCCAGGTGGCGAAATTGGTAGACGCACTACCTTGAGGTGGTAGCGCTGGAAACGGCGTGCTGGTTCGAATCCAGTCTTGGGCACTTAACGAAACATCCTAAATCAGGATGTTTCGTTTTTTTATGGCAATAGTATGGGTATTTGCTTGATTTAACCGTTCTGTTGAAAATGACAATAGACTTATATGAACATTTCGACTAAGTTTTGTACGAAATGCAAAATGGAAAAACCCATTGATGACTTTTCTCCTCATAAAGGAACTAAAGATGGCCGTAGACATCGTTGCACCAGTTGTAGAAATGCAAGAAGGCGGGAACTCTATAAAAACCCTGAGCTAAAAAATTGGAACAAGGTATGGGTATTCGATTTATGCAAAGCAGAAGCGCTCAAGTACAATACCAGATCTGATTTTGCTAAGCATTCCTGTTCCGCTTATAATCGTGCATTACAGGATGGCTTTTTAGATCAGATCTGTATCCACATGAAATCGAAAAGGAAGCCCTACCGGTTTTGGAGTAAGGAAGAATGTCATAAAGTGGCCTTGCTGTATAATACCAAAGCCAATTTTAAAAGAGAAGAACAATCCGCTTATAGCCTTGCCTTAAAAAGGGGATGGATCCCACATATTTGCTCTCATATGAGTAATATCGGTAATCGATATAAAAGATTAGTATTGACCTTCTCCCAATAAACCGGACAGTCAAAAGTAGAAAATCGGGTGATTATTCCTAACTTAAAAGTAGAATTTTCG
>OFTY01000484.1_pt1 | contig 28045 bp, 27 predicted proteins | sample 1775061 | NCBI WGS metagenome assembly OFTY01 (sample SAMN08195773, study PRJEB24354) | sludge metagenome | isolation source: sludge from phenol fed wastewater aerobic bioreactor B | place: India: Nagpur | collected 2016-09-16 | reverse complement strand
TTGTGTTTTTTCAAGCAGAAGACGGCATACGAGATGCTTAGCTGTGACTGGAGTTCAGACGTGTGCTCTTCCGATCTAGCGAAAAGGCGCCCGAAATGACGGCCTGACTGGCAATGATCGTCGCCAGCAGCGCGAGCAGCACGACGGGGACGCGCCACGCGTCGGGCATCATCAGGAAGAAGGGATCCTGAATCAATTGCGCCGTGGGCGCGACCTGTCCGGCAAGCACCATCGCGCCCTGCCCCATATAATTGAGCATCAGCGCGGGTAGCACGAAACACAACCAGCTCAGCCCGATCGGCGCTCGGCCGAAATGGCCCATGTCGGCATAGAGCGCCTCCGCCCCCGTTACCGCGAGGACGACGGCGCCAAGCGCGATGAAGGCGGTGAAGCCGTCATAATAGAAAAAGCGCATCGCGTTGATGGGGTTCAGCGTGTGCATGACGATCGTCGGATGATCGACGATATGCATGACCCCCAATACCGCGAGCATCAGGAAGTAGCCGAGCATGATCGGCCCGAAAAGCATCCCGACCTTCGCGGTTCCGCGCGACTGGATCGCAAAGAGACCGATCAGGATCGCCAGCGCGATCGGGACGATATAGGGTTCGAAACCGCGGCTGACATATTGCAGGCCTTCGGTGGCCGACAACACCGACATCGCCGGAGTGATCATGCTGTCGCCGTAAAAGAGCGCGGTGGCAAAAACGCCGAGCAAAACGATCGGCCAGGTCCAGCGGGCACCGCCCGAAGAGCGACTGATTAGCGCGAGCAGTGCCAGACTGCCGCCCTCACCCTTGTTGTCCGCTTTCATGATCGTCATCACATATTTAAAGGTGACAACGAGCATCATCGACCAGAAGACAAGGCTAAGCACGCCATAGATGTGCAGCTTGTCGGCTTCGATCGAATGATGGCCGGCGAAGGTTTCGCGGAATGCGTAGAGCGGGCTGGTGCCGATATCGCCGAAAACGACCCCGACAGCGCCGACCGCCAGCTTCAGCGTGCCGTCGCCGTGGTGGCCGTGGCCCGTTTGGGCCACTTCGATTCCGGTGGGCGCAGCGCTCTCGGCGCTTGCCTGACCCTGTTGCGACTCGACAGTCATTCGCGCGCCTTAGACCAGCGGGACAGACAGGAATAGCATTGAATTAAGGCCCGGCCGGCGCATCGGGGGACAGGTTCGGCCCCATCGCCTGTCGCAATTGGGCCAGCCGCATCTCAAGGTCCGCGCGCCACGGCGCATCGGGCGGGGTGCGCGCCAGAAGCTGGCTCCACACCGCGTCCGCACCTTTCAGATCGCCGCTCTGCGCCATCGCAAGGCCCGCAAAGAAAGGCGGCGCGGGATGGTTCGGATCGCGCTTTGCGGCCTCATCGAACGCCAGCGCGGCGGCGGGGGACATCACGCCGCCGCCATGCGCGACGAGGGCATTGCCCAAGCCCACCCAAAGATCGACATTGTCGGGATAACGCTCCAGCCCCTTTTCGAGCGTTTGCGCGGCCAGCGCCGTCTTGCCGGTTCGGGCGAAGCCGTCCGACATGGCGATCCACTGCGCGGCCGGTCCGAAGCGATCGGCCATACCCTGCTGACGATCGGTGATCGCCTCGCCGAAGCCCTCAAGCTGTTCGGGCGCCACGATCGGCTTGCCGGGCAGCGAGGGACTGCCCTGCAGAGCATAGCCGGCGATGCCGACCATCACTGCCGCGACCGCAAGCGGCCGTGCAGCGGCCGGAAGCTTCCCGAACAAGACAATGGCGCCCAGCGTGACCAAGGCGACGAGCAATATCCACAGCCAGATCATGGTGCGTTCTCCGCGTCGCCCACGTCGCGGCGGAAGCGCCCGAAGGCCAACCACCCGCCGAGCAACAGGAACGCAAGCGGACCGAGCCATAACAGGGCGGTGGCGGCATCGAACGGCGGATCGTAGCTGACCCAATTGCCATAGCGCGCGACCAGCCACTCGCGGATCGCATCGGGGCTTTCTCCCGCCGCAATCTTGGTGCGCACCTCATGCCGCATGTCGCCGGCGAGCGGCGCATCGCTGTCGGCGATCGACTGCCCCTGGCAGACGAGGCAGCGCAGCGTTTCCATGAGTGCCTTGGCCTTTTCCTCCTGCGCGGGATCGGGAAGCTGCTGATAGGCATAGGGTGCCGGCGGCAGGCGATCCTGCGCGGCCGAAGGCGCAGCGGCCAAGGCAAGCGAGGCGAGCAGGACGGTCCAGCCCCTCACTTCATCTTCTCCAGCTTGGCGACGATTTCGGGCACCTGTTCCTGAAGGATTACGCCCTGTATCTGTTCGCGGATAATCCCCTTGCCGTCGATCAGGAAGGTTTCGGGGACGCCCGACGAGCCGAGCGCGATCTGGACGCTGCTTTGCACATCCGACCCGATGCGGTCGAAGGGATTGCCATTTTCCCGCAGGAATTGCGCCACATCGTCGGGCCGGTCACGGATCGCGATGCCATCGATCGGAACCCCCGCAGCTTTCAGCGCCTCAAGCTGCGGTGCTTCGGCGCGGCACGGGATGCACCAACTCGCAAAGACGTTGACGAGGCGCGGTCGTCCGTCGGCAAGGTCGCTGCTTTTCAGGCCTTCGACGCCGGCGGTTGCGGGCGGCAAGTCGAACAGCGGCATAGGCTTGTTGATCCACTGCGACTGGATCAGCGTCTCGGCCGGAGTCGTCAGGCGATAGATGAAGGCACCGAACAGCAGCGCGGTGATCGCCAGCGGTACGAACAGGATCCAGCGGGTCTTCATGCGTAGCGCCCCTCGGCCTTGCGCGCGCGGTGGCTGCGCCACAAGGCCAGTAATTGGGCGCGGCCGAGCAGCGACAGCGCGGCACCGATCGCAATCAAGGCCCCGCCCAGCCAGATCCACCAGACCAGCGGCTTCCACCACAGGCGAAGCTGGTAGCGGTCGGCTCGGCCATCGGCGCCGGTGACGGGCTGGCCGAGCACGGCATAAAGTTGTCCGCCCGGCCGCGTCAGCAATGCTGCCTCGTTGGTTTCGGTCGGCGCGCCGCCCATCAGGCCTGGAAAAGTGCGCGCCTCGGGCCGCAGGGTAAAGCTGTGTCCGGACGGCGTTGTCGCGATCAACGTTCCTTCGACCGCGGTATAATTGGGGCCGGCGATCGGGCGGACGCCGACGAACTTCACCGCGAAATCATCGACGGTGACGGTCTCGCCCGGCGCGGCGGCCACCAGCCGTTCCTTGATGAAAGCGCTTTCGGCGGCCATCCCGGCAAGCGCGACTGCGACGCCGAAATGCGCGATCACCATGCCCCATGTCGGCAGCGGCGTCCGGCGCAGGTTGCGACCCCACAGCGGCGCCAGGCTGGCGACCGCCACGATCCCGGCGATCGTCATGCCAAGCAGCGGCAGCACGCCGACCTTGCCGCCGAACAGGATCAGACCGAACAGCACCGCCGATCCCGCAAAGATCGCGGCAGGAAGTCGCGACCACAGCTTGCGCCCGTCATCCTTGCGCCAGGCGAGCAGCGGACCGGCGACCATGACCAGACACAGGATCAGCGCAAGCGGGCCCGCAACCTTGTTGTAATAAGGCGGGCCCACCGAGATTTTTTCGCCCATCGCCTCGGCGATGATCGGATAGAGCGTGCCGAGCAGCACGAGCGCGAGGATCGTTGTTAGCAACAGATTGTTGATGACCAGCGATCCCTCGCGACTGAGCAGCGCGAACTTCTTGCCTTCGGCCACGCTGCTGGCGCGCAGGGCGAACAGCGTCAATGCGCCGCCGATATAGATCGCCATCAGCGCGAGCAGAAAGGTGCCGCGTTCGGGATCGACGGCAAAGCTGTGCACGCTGGTCAGCAGGCCCGACCGCACGATGAACGTGCCGACCATCGACATCGAGAAAGCGACAACCGCAAGCATCACCGTCCATGCGCGCAACGCGTTGCGCGTCGCGGTCACGCTCACCGAATGGAGCAGCGCCGCGCCTGCGAGCCAAGGGATGAGCGACACATTTTCGACCGGGTCCCAGAACCACCAGCCGCCCCAGCCGAGCTCATAATAGGCCCAATAGCTGCCGGCAGTGATCCCCAGGGTCAGGAAAATCCAGCTTCCCAACACCCACGGCCGCATGGCGCGCGCAAAGGCCGGGCCGATCTCGCGCGTGATCAGCGCGCCGACCGCAAAGCTGAAGGCGACCGACAAACCGACATAGCCGACGTAAAGCGTCGGCGGGTGAAAGGCGAGCCCGGGATCCTGCAACAGCGGGTTCAGCCCCTGTCCGTCCGGCGGGGCGATCGGTAGCCGCTTGAAGGGGTTGGACGAAAAGAGCAGAAACGCAAAAAAGCCGAGGCTCAGCGCTGCCTGCGCCGCAAGCGTGGCGACCAGCGTATCCTGGCGCAGCCGCTTTTCGAAAATCGCGACGAGCGCGCCCGACAGGCCGAGGATCGTGAGCCACAGGAGCATCGATCCTTCGTGATTGCCCCAGGCGCCCGCGACCTTGAACAGCATCGGCTTCAAACTGTGGCTGTTGCGCGCCACCAGTTCGACCGACATGTCGGATCGCACGAAAAGCGCGATCAGCATCGCGAAGGCCGCGGCGGTCAAAACGCCCTGCGCGACACTCGCGGGCCGGACGAGGGCCGCAAGATCGCTCTTCCCGTTCCGCAGATAGAGGCTGCCGGCGACCAGCGACAGGCAGGCGAGCGCCGCCGCCATCCACAACAGCGCGAGACCCAGTTCGGCGATCATGCTTTCGGCGCCGCTTTCATGGCCTTGGGCATATCGCCCATTTGCGGCGGCATATAGCGTTCGTCATGCTTGGCGAGGATACGGTCGGCCACGAAAATACCGTCGGCCCGCATCCGGCCGTCGGCGACCATTCCCGAATTTTCGGCAAACAGATCGGGGACGATGCCCTTATATTCGACGGGGATCGACGCCTTGCCGTCGGTGGCGACGAAGCGGATCGTCACGCCGTCGGGCTGATGCCTGATGCTGCCGGCCGCGACCATTCCGCCCAGTCGCATCGCCTCGCCCACTTCGGTTTTGCCGGCCTGAACTTCGGCGGGCGTGCGGAAATAGGCCGCCTCGTCGCGCAGCGCGCTTGCCGCGAGAACCCCCGCACCGCCGACGCCGCACAGCGCCACCGCCGCCAGGATCAGTCGTTGATGCTTCGCTTTCATGTCCGGTCCCTGCGCAGCGCTGCGCTGCGCTTTTCAGCCTTCGTCATCGCCCGCCAGCTATGCCAGATCACCGCTCCGGTCAGAAGCGCGGTCAGCATATAGGCAGCCGCGACATAGGCCCATTGGCCGTTTCCGGTTATGACGCCGGTCAAAAGTCGGTCCTCTCATCGTCCGCCAACCGGCGCAGGCGCGCCGCGACGCGATTGTCGGCGATGATCCGCCGCATGCGCATCAGCACGATCGCCCCGAATAGCAGCGAAAATCCGGCCAAGGTCAAGCCCAGCGGCCACAACAGGCTGCCGTCGATGCTCGATCCGCGCATGGTGATGCTCGGCCCTTGATGCAGGCTGTTCCACCACACGACGCTGCGATTGATGATCGGGATGTTGATCGCGCCGACCAGCGCATAAATGGCGGCACCGCGCGAAAGCGCTCCACCCTGCCGCTCGCTTTCGTCGCCCGTCGTCAACGCGACGAAACCGGCATAGAGAAAGAGCAGCACGAGCATCGACGTCATGCGGCCGTCCCATTCCCACCAGGTTCCCCAGGTCGGCTTTCCCCAGATCGATCCAGTCGCAAGACACAGTGCGGTGAACAGCATGCCAGGCACCGCGATCGCGCGCGCCGCAATCCCTGCCAGCGGGTGCCGCCATACGAGCTGCACCAATCCTGCAAGAGCAAGCGACGTCCAGCCCCCCATGCCGAGCCAGGCGGCAGGAACATGAACATAGAGAATGCGTGCCGTTTCGCCCTGCTTGGCTTCACCCGGCACCACCGTCAGCCCGGCCCAGGCCCCGGCGAGCAAGAACACCAGTCCCAGCCACAGCAGCCACGGCGTCAGCGGACGCGCAATGGCCAGAAAACGGGTCGGATTCGCATAGGCGTGCATCGCGAGCCGAGCCTTAGGCGAGCGCACGCCCGCGGTCTAGACAATTGACGCCATCGAGAGCGCGCACGAATGATATCGATGGCAATACTCAGGAGACATAAAATTACTTAGTATATGGATACTGTGTAGCCAAAAATCTGCTCGACGAATATCCGGACCGCCTGCCCTACGGGACGGTAAACGGGGTCAACTTTGGAACGAACAACAGCTTCCTGCCCTATTCGTCGCAGTCGCCGTTCGGCTTCAGCGGTCGCTTCGTCTATGGGCGTGTGTCGGTCGACTTCTAAGCTCGGGCGACATTGCTGAAAGGGTCAAGGCCGGGGGCTATGCCTCCGGCCTTGTCCATATCCAGCTTCCCGTTACGACGGCCGCGATGATCGGCGCCATCATCCACGGCCAGGGCGCAAAAAGCAGCGCCAGCGCAATGCTGAAAACAAAGGCGGCACTTGCGGCAAGCTTGCCGCGGCGGCTGATCGCCCTCTTCTCGCGCCAGGCAACAATATGGTGTCCGAAGGTCGGATGCGTGAGCAGCCAGGCCTCAAGGCGCGGTGACGAGCGCGCGAAACAGAAGGCGGCAAGGATCACGAAAGGCACGGTCGGCAGCAGCGGCAGAAACGCGCCTAGCGCCCCCAGCCCCAATGAGGCCCAGCCAGAAACCAGATAGAAATGCCGCTTCATGGGAGCGGCTTAGCGCGTTTTCGCGCGCACGCCATCCCATGTTGCAACCGGCCGCTGGTCAGCGCCGCCCGATCAGCTTTTGCGCCATATGATCCGCCACCGTCGATGCCGGCGTGCCGCTTGCCTTGCTCTCGGCCCAGATTTCGGCGAGGCGACCCGGGATGAGGTGGATGCGGCTTTCGACCTCTTCCTGACTGCCCTGCCCCAGATATTCGAGCGCCACGTTGATGATGCCGCCGGCGTTGATCACATAATCGGGTGCATAGACGATGCCGCGATCGTGGATGCGCTGGCCGTCGGCGGCAGTCGCAAGCTGATTGTTCGCGCCGCCCGCGACGATCGGCACGCGCAATTTTTCGATGCTGCGTTCGGTCAGGATGGCACCCAGCGCATTGGGGCTGAGCACATCGGCTTCGATTTCCATGATCGCCGCGGAGTCGGCGAGATCGGCACCCAATTCCTCTGCCAGCGCCTTTGCGCGCGCCAGATTGACGTCGGCAAGGGTCAGCTTCGCGCCTTCGGCCGCAAGCCGCCGCGCGACGCCACCGCCGACGCTGCCGACGCCCTGGATCGCGATCCGCACGCCCGCGGCGCTGTCAGTACCCAGCCCTTCGCGGATCGCCGCCTTTATGCCCAGATAGACGCCGAGCGCGGTATAGGGGCCGGGGTCACCCCCCGCCTCGCCGCTCGCGACCGGAAGGCCGCTGACATGTTTGGTCTGCTTCGCGATCTGGACCATGTCGGCGTCGGTGATGCCGACATCTTCCGCGGTCACATAGGCGCCGCCCAGCGATTCGACCGCGCGCCCGAAGGCGGCGAGCAATTCGGGGGTCTTGGTGCCCGCTTCGTCGGCCAGGATTACGCCCTTGCCGCCGCCCATCGGCAGCCCCGCCATCGCATTCTTGTAACTCATACCGCGCGAGAGGCGTAGCGCATCGACGATCGCGGCCGACCGCTGCGGATAGTGCCAGAAGCGAACCCCGCCCGCGCCGGGGCCCAGGTGGGTCGAATGCACGGCGATGACCGCCGTCAGTCCGCTGTCGCGATCGCGGAACATGTGAACATGTTCATGATCGTCGAAATCGGCGAAATCCCAGACTGCGGACATGGCGTCACCCTCGCGTTAAAAAATTACGTAGGGACGTAATAATGAAATAGCCCGCGCGAGTCACCCCCAAAGGGATCGCCGGTTTTCCGATCAACGAAAAGCTTTGAAAATGGGGCGATCGACGGGACTTGAACCCGCGACCCCCGGTACCACAAACCGGTGCTCTAACCAACTGAGCTACGATCGCCATATGCCGGGCGAGACCGCCTGCGACAGCGCGCGGCGATAGGCGCGACCACCCCTTTCGTCAAGCATTGTTCGCATGGCCAACGCCGCCTAAAAGAGGCCATGTCCGGAAACGAGCATGTCGATATGGCGCCATCGGGCGCCGACCGCACCGCCGAGCGGCTCGCGCTGCTTCCCGGCATCCGACGCGCGCCGACGCCCAAGCTGCAGCAGTTCATGCTCGCGGGCTTTCTCGATCCCGCAACATGCGCCGGGCTGATGGCGCAGATCGACCGCGACGTGCGACCTTCGACGATCGCCGATCCCAATGGCGACGAAGCGTTCCGGACCAGCACGACCTGCGACCTCGATCACCGCGACCCGCTGGTGCGGGCGGTCAACGCACGGCTGCACGACATCACCGGAATCCCGCTCGACCATGGTGAGCCGCTACAGGGGCAGCGCTATGACGTTGGGCAGGAATTCAAGGCACACACAGATTATTTCGATCCGCATGGCGCCGACTGGGAAACCTATTGCGCGGTCCCCGGACAGCGCACCTGGACGCTGATGGTCTATTTGAACCAGCCCGCGGCGGGCGGCGCGACGCGATTTCTGGCGACAGGCAAGATGCACCAGCCCGAAACGGGCAAGCTCGTCGCGTGGAACAATGTCCGCGCGGACGGACAGCCCAACCCCGACACGCTCCATCACGGGATGAAGGTGCGCAAGGGCCGCAAATATATCATCACCAAATGGTTTCGCGAACGCGCCTGGCCTTGGGCCGACGGCGAGCTAGGGTCAGGACCCATTAATTCCGCGATCGAGGTTTGAAGCGATTTTGCTCAGGGCGAGGAGAAAAGGCGAAGGAATATGTCGATATTTCGAGACTTTTCGACGACGCCATGGGCAAAATCGATCAAATCCCGCAGGGACGTCGAAATGGCTTCGATCTCAGGCCCGCGCGGTCTTGCGGGTAGCGATGCTACCCGCTGCACCCGCCCAGCCCCGATATCTTCGCCATTTCGACGCCTCGACCGTGGAATTAATGGGTCCTGACCCTAGTCTGATCCGGCCGACCGTGCCCCGGCGCCTGCCGAGACACGGCCCAGGCCTTTAGCGTACTAGCCTATACTGGAAACTCAGCGTCAACGTGTTGCCGACCTGACCCGGCTCGACCGGCGTCGATTTGGCCTCTGCGGCCATCATCTGCACGCGCGGCATGGGCACCGGTCCACCGACCGCGCCGCCTTCGCTGATCGAAACCAGTTCGGCGGCGCGATAGCCGGCCAGCCTGGCATAGTCCGCCGCCTTCGCTTCGGCGGCCTTGATCGCCGCGCCGCGAACGCCGACAAGCTGCGCATCGGGGTCTTTCATCGCGAACCAGGGGCCATCGATATTGGTCCCGCCCGCCGCGACGAGCGCATCGAGCAGCGGCCCGATATCGTCGATCTTCGGCGTCGTCGCCCGCACGCTGTTGCTGACCTGATAGCCCAGGAAGCGCGGCGGCTGACCGTCGCTACGATTATTATAGTCATATTGCGGCGACAGGCTGATGCCGCTCGTCTGAATATCCTCGGCCTTGATCCCGCGCGCCTTGGCAGCGGCGATCAGCTTGTCCATCGCGGTGGCATTGAGCCGCATCGCTTCGACTGCGGTCGGCGCGGTCGTCGTCACGCCGGCGCCCACCGTCGCCTGATCGGGCCGCGAACGCACTTCCTCGCTCACGCTGAAGCTCAGGATCGGGCCTTCCGTCGTCGCTGTCGTCACCGTCGAACCTCCCTGCTGTGCAATGGCCGGCGTCGCAGCCAGCAGCGCGATGCCGGTCGCCATGGCGGTGAACATATGCTTGGTCATATCAAACTCCTGTAGGCCGGACCCCCGGCCGATCGTGGATACCCACCCCATACGCAGGACGGAGTGGGCCCGTTCCCGCCTTTGGGCGCTCGGCGCTTGCATGACGCTGAACGCCTATGTAGCGAGCCGTTCATCATGGCAGCTCCCATTCTCTCTTACGAAGGCCTGGCCCTGGTGCAGGGCACCGGCTGGCTGTTTCAAGATCTCGACATCTATGTCGGCGCGCGCGATCGGCTCGCACTGATCGGCCGCAACGGCGCGGGCAAGACAACGCTGCTCAAGTTGCTCGCCGGACGCATCGAGCCCGACAAGGGCAAGCGGACGATTGTCCCCGGCACCCACGTCGTGCTGCTGGAACAGGAGCCCGATTTCACGGGCTATGCGACGCTGATGGACTATGCGATTGGCGGCATCAACCCGCCCGCCGAACATGAGGTGGCGGCGATCGCCGACCAGCTTGGCATCGACATGGCGCGCGAAGCGGCAAGCGCCTCGGGGGGCGAGCGTCGCCGCGCCGCCATCGCGCGCGCGCTGGCGCAGAACCCCGACGTGTTGCTGCTCGACGAGCCGACCAACCACCTCGACCTTGCGGCGATCGACTGGCTCGAAGGCTGGCTCTCGCGCTTCTCAGGCGCTTTCGTCGCCATCAGCCACGACCGCACCTTTCTGACGCGCTTGACGCGTCAGACCCTGTGGCTCGACCGCGGTGGCATCCGGCGCAAGGAAATCGGCTTCGGCGGCTTCGATGCGTGGATGGAGGCCATCTATGCCGAAGAAACGCGCGCCGCGGAAAAGCTCGATGCGAAGCTGAAGCTGGAAGCACACTGGCTGCAGCGCGGCGTGACCGCGCGGCGCCGCCGCAACCAGGGCCGGCTCGAAAAGCTGATGGAGATGCGGGCCACGCGCGCGGCGATGATCGGCGGCCCCGGCGTCGCCAAGCTCGGCCTCGCCAATGACCACGTCCGCTCGAAATCGGTGATCGTCGCCGACCATATCAGCAAGCGCTTCGGCGACCGCACGATCATCAAGGACTTCGACTTTCGCGTCCAGCGCGGCGATCGCATCGGGATCGTCGGCGCCAATGGCGCGGGCAAATCGACGCTGCTCAAGCTGCTCACTGGCGAAATCGAACCCGACGAGGGCAAGGTCACCCTCGCCCCCACGCTGGACGGCATCGTCATCGATCAGCAGCGCAGCCTGCTGTCGCCCGAAAAGACCGTACGCGACATCCTCGCCGACGGCGGCGACTGGGTCGAGGTGCGCGGCGTCAAGAAGCATGTCCAGGGTTACCTCAAGGACTTCCTCTTCGATCCTTCGGTTGCCGAGGCTAGCGTCGCCGCGCTTTCGGGCGGTGAACGCTCCCGGCTTCTGCTCGCGCGCGAATTCGCGCGCGAATCGAACCTGCTCGTCCTCGACGAACCGACCAACGATCTGGACCTCGAAACGCTCGACCTTTTGCAAGAGGTCATCGCCGACTATGCGGGAACCGTGCTGCTGGTCAGCCACGACCGCGACTTCCTCGACCGCACCGTAACGGTCACCCTCGGTCTCGACGGGTCAGGCAAGGTCGATATCGTCGCGGGCGGCTATGCCGACTGGGAAGCCAAGCGCAGCAAAGCGTCACCGGCGAAGGCCAAGGCGGCCGGCGCCGATGCCGCGCCGCCCCCACCGCCGCAGGCGCGCCGGAAACTCTCCTACAAGGACCAGCGCGACTACGACCTGCTTCCGGACCGGATCGACGCGATCGAGAAGGAGATGGCGGGCATCGAAACCGAATTGTCCGACGGCAGCCTGTTCACGCGCGACAATGCGCGTTTCAGCGCCCTGACGGCGAAGCTCGACGCGTTGCGCACGGAAAAGGCCGCAGCCGAAGACCGCTGGCTTGCACTGGCCGAAGAAGTCGAAGCGCTGGGATAAGCCCTGCGCCACCGGCAAAGGAAAAGGGCGCCGCGTTGCCGCAGCGCCCTTTTACGAAACAGGATTTCGTATCGAAGACGGTCTTACTTGATACCGTCGCGTTCCATCCGCTTGCGCTCCATCTTGCGGGCGCGGCGGACGGCAGCGGCGCGTTCGCGCGCACGCTTTTCGCTCGGCTTTTCGTAGTGACGGCGCAGCTTCATTTCGCGATACACGCCTTCCCGCTGCAGCTTCTTCTTGAGCGCGCGGAGGGCCTGGTCGACATTATTGTCGCGAACGATGATCTGCATACGCCGTGTCGTCTCCTGTTCGTCAGACGACCGAGGCTTCCGGCGGAAATCCGGGTTGCCATAGGTCGCCGATATTCGGGCAATAAAAAGAGCGTCGCAAAGGCGCGACGGTCCGTTGGGGCGGCCACTAGAGAGATTCGCGCCAAAATGCAAGCCCCCACGCGGCAAAGCGTCGCTCTTCCGCGCGCGGATGCCCGCCGCCACCATTGCGCGCGCCCGCTCGCCTGTGGCATAGGTAGCAAGACGAAACCGACAGGAAGAGGATCGCCCGATGGCAACCCAGCTCAAGCGCAACAGCAAATATAGCGAAGCCGAATGGACGGCGCGGCTCGAACTCGCCGCCTGCTACCGAATTTTCGCGATGATGGGCTGGGACGAAATGATCTTCAACCACATCACGGTGAAGGTGCCGGACGAGGACGGCAGCTACCTCATCAATCCCTATGGCATGCACTTCAGCGAAGTGACTGCGTCGAGCCTGATCAAGATCGACATCGACGGCAACAAGGTCGACGCCGATAATCCGTGGCACGTCAACAAGGCGGGCTTCGTCCAGCACAGCCTGTTCCACCGCGTGCTGCCCGACGCGCATGCGATCATCCACACCCACACCACCGCGACAACGGCGGTCTGTTCGCTCGAGGGTGGGCTCCAGCCTGTGAACTTCTATGCCTGCAATTTCATGGGCCAGCTTGGCTATCATGATTTCGAGGGTGTGACGGTGCGCGAGGAAGAGGGCGAACGCCTCGTCGAAAACCTGGGCGACAAGCGCATCCTGATGCTGAAGAATCACGGTCCCGTCGTGATGGGCAAAACGCTGACCGACGCCTTCATCAAATATTGGGCGCTCCAGCGCGCCTGCGAAATCCAGCTCGCAACGATGAGCATGGGCAAGCCGATCACCGTCCCTGAAGACGTGATCAAGGTGCATCAGCGCGACCTTTATATGGCGGCGATTCCCGGCCAGTCGGGCAAGGCCGAATTCGACGCGATGGTGCGCAAGGTCGACAAGATCGATACGAGCTGGCGTGACTAATCACCGCGTTTCGCTAAGACGGGCGGCATGACGAAATTCTCGGTCAACGACCGCCCGGTCGAATATCGCATGGATCCCGAAACGCCCTTGCTCTGGGCGCTGCGCGATGCGTCGAACCTGACCGGGACCAAATATGGCTGTGGCACCGGCGATTGCGGTGCTTGCACCGTCGATATCGACGGCGAGGCGATCCGCAGTTGCCTTGTGACCATTGCCGAATGCGAGGGCCGTTTCGTCACCACGATCGAGGGATTGTCACGCGACCGCAGTCATCCAGTCCAGCAAAGCTGGGTCGCCGAACAGGTGCCGCAATGCGGCTTTTGCCAGTCTGGCATGATCATGACGGCCGCCGCGTTGCTGCGCAAGAACAGCAATCCCAGCGACGCCGAAATCGACGCCGCGATGACGGGCATTTGCCGCTGCGGCAGTTACCCCCGGATGCGCGAAGCGATCCGCCGCGCCGGCCGGGTAATCCGGGGCGAGGAGCGCATCGCCGCCGCACCGCCGCCGGGCATCCGTCCCGACGATGCCGCACGCGCCGTCCCGGCGCTGCGCCCGGTCGAGGGAAACTGAACGACAGACAACAGTCCGGTTCAGCGCTGACTCATCTGACTGACGGTAATTTCCGATTCATCATCCCGATCGGCCGGGTGCCGCATGGGACATGGATCTGGAGTGTGCCGAGATGAAGAAGACATTCGGAGGATTGCTGATCGCAGCGACGATCCTCACCCCCATTGCGCCCGCCGCCGCTCAGGCGAATGGCGAGCGAATTCAGATTGCCCAGCGCGGCGATCGCGGTGACCACCGCGGCTCGCGCGGGAGCGATGGCCGCCGTGGCGACTGGAACGGCGGAAATCGCGGCCAGAACCGGACCGTCCAGCCCGCACCGCAGCCGCAGCAGCGCAATTACCGCACCGACAGGCGGGCGCCACAGGGACAGCAGTGGCAGGGACAGCGCAGTGATACGCAGCGCCAGCAGCAATGGCAGGGTCAGCGCAGCAACGCCCCGCGCCAGCAATGGCAAGGCCAGCGCGGCAACGCCAACGACCGCAGCCGCGATCGCAGCGGCCAGCCCGACCGCCGTTTCTATCGTCAGGACAATGACAGGAACGACCGGCGTTACGACCGCAACGATAATCGGCGCTATGACCGGAACGACAACCGCCGGTACGATAACAACCGGCACTATGATAACGACCGTCGTTACGACAATCGACGCGGGAACAACTGGAACCGCGAATGGCGCAGCGACCGTCGCTACGACTGGCGCAGCTATCGCGACCGCAACCGGAGCTATTACCGGATGCCGCGCTATTACAACCCGTACCGGGGCCGCAATTACACGCGCTTCAGCATCGGTTTTTCGCTGGGTTCGCTCTTCTACAGCCAACGCTACTGGATCAACGATCCCGGCTATTATCGCCTGCCGCCCGCTTACGGCCCCTATCGCTGGGTGCGCTATTATGACGATGCGCTGCTCGTGAACACCTACACGGGTCAGGTCGTCGATGTGATCTACGACTTCTTCTGGTAATATTCCTTTCGGTTATCAGAAGCCAAACTGAAGGGCCGGTTCGTCCGGCCCTTCTTTTATGCACCCTTCCCCTTGCCCTCGCGCTCAGGCCGCGCCACGGTGGGCGAAAGACAGGGGAGACATCATGCTGAAGAAAAGCCTGCTCGCCGCCGTGGCGGTTGCCGCCATGCTGGGCGGTGTTGCCGCCGAAGCGAAGACAACGCTCGTCTATGCCGCGCGCGTCATCACCGATCCCGACAAGCCTTCGCTCGGCCCGTCAACGGTGACCGTCACCGACGGCCGGATCATGACGATCGAGCCGGGCCGCGCCGCCGCTCCGGCGGGTGCCGACGTCATCGATCTCGGCGACAAGACGCTGCTTCCCGGCCTGATCGACCTCCACGTTCATTTGACCGGCGATCCGGGCGGCGATTTCCGCAACGAGGCGGTCGATCCCGACGAATGGGGCGTTGTCGTCGGCGTCAAAAATGCCGCGATCACGCTGCGCGCCGGCTTCACCACGGTGCGTGAGGCGGGGTCGGCGCAATATACCGCCTTCTCGCTGCGCCGCGGCACCGCCGAAGGGTTGATCGAAGGACCGCGGATCATCGCCGCCGGTGTGCCCTTGTCGATCATCGGCGGCCATGGCGACGTCACGGGCTTCCGCGAAGATGTCCACGCCGTACTCGATCAGGGATATACCTGCACGGGCGCCGTGGAATGCGCCGAAAAGGTACGCAAGGCATCGCGCGCCGGCGCCGATGTCATCAAGATCACCGCGACCGGTGGCGTCCTGTCGCAGCAGGGCCGCGGCCTTGGTGCGCATTTCTCTAATGATGAACTCGTCAGCATCGCCGATACCGCCCATTCGCTGGGCCTCAAGGTCATGGCGCATGCGCATGGCGAGCGGGGGATCGAGGCGGCGGCCGCCGCCGGGATCGACAGCATCGAACATGGCACCTTCGCCGATGATGCCGCGCTGAAGGTCATGAAGGCCAAAGGCACCTATCTCGTCCCGACCCTGATGGCGTTCGAGGGCGTGCGCGAACGGCTCGGCAAGGGCATCTACACCCCCACTGTCGAGGAAAAGGTCCGCATGACGCTTGGCCGCGTGGGTCAGGCCGTGACGCGGGCAAAGGCGCTGGGCGTGCCGATCGCGTTCGGCACCGACGCCGGTGTGTTCGAACATGGCCGCAACGCTGGCGAGTTCGCGCTGCTCGTCAAGGCGGGGCTGACCCCGCGCGAGGCGTTGGCGAGCGCGACGACCACCGCCGCCCGGTTGCTGTCGATGGAAAACGAGATCGGCCGCATCGCACCGGGCATGTCTGCCGACATGATCGCGGTCGATGGCGATCCGCTCGGCGATGTGACGACCCTCGAACATGTGCGCTGGGTGATGGCGCGCGGGCGTATCGCCGACTGACGACAGGAGATCAGGCGGCGCGGTCGATCCGCCCGCCTGTCCGGCGTTCCTTCGCCCCGGCGCCGCCAACCAGCGCGCCGATGTCGACCACTTGTGCAAAACGGACTCCGACGCGGTTCCCGTCGGACCAGCGCGCTTCGGCGTCCATCACCACATCAGCGCCAAATTCGATCAACAGCGACGTTCCTTCGGGGACATTCCACAAACCTTCGATCAGCGCACCGCGCGACGACAGATTACGCACAATCGCTTCATAGCGATAGCCGCCGCTCGCGATCTGGATCGTCCGGAAGGTCCGCATCCGCGCTTCGCGCGCACTCTTGTAACCCTGCGCGACCGCCTTGCCATTGCCGTCGGCGAGCAAAGCCAGCACTTCCTCGACGGTCATCGGCTTGCCGTAGATATAGCCTTGGACATGGCTGCAGCCGAGGCCGCGGATCAGCGCCAGATCGTCGTGCGTTTCGACCCCCTCGGCGGTGGTTTCCATCTTGAGCGCCGTCGCCAGTCCGACAATCGACGAAATGATCGCGGCATTCATGCTGCTGGGATCGGCCGCGCCGAGGACGAAGCTCTGGTCGATCTTGATCTTGTCGAACGGCGCCTTCTTCAGATAGCCGAGCGCCGAATAGCCGGTGCCGAAATCGTCGAGGGCAAGCCGTACCCCGGTGCGCTTCAATCGCTGGAACATCTCCAGATTCTCGGGACTTTCGTCGAGGAAGACGCCTTCGGTAATTTCCAGCTCAAGCTGATCGGGACGAATGCCCGCGGCGGCGACCGCGCTCAGGATCGTCGCGGGCAGTTTTTCATTGGCAAACTGGCGCGGCGACACATTGACGGCAACGCGATACTCCTGCCCCAATCGCGCAATCGTGGCGCAGGCGGTGCGGATGATCCATTCGCCGATCGGAACGATCAGGTTCGATTCTTCGGCGATCGGGATGAATTTCGAGGGGCTGATGACTGCATCGCCGCCCTGTTGCCAGCGGATCAGCGCCTCGAAGCCGCTGATGCGTTCGCTGCCGACATTGACGATCGGCTGGTACAGCAGCTTCAGTTCGTCCTTTGCCAGCGCATCGCGCAGCGCATCTTCGATCGCCTTGCGCTCGCTTGCCTGGTTATGCATCGCGTCGGCATAGAAGCGATAGACGCCGCGCCCGGCGTCCTTCGCCGCATAGAGCGCAAGGTCGGCGTTGCGCACCAGCGCCGACGAGCCGATGCCGTCGCTTTCCGAAACGGCGATACCGATCGACGACCCGATGCGGATGCGCTCGCCCTCGATCAGAAAGGGCTTGGCAAGGCTCAGGATGATCGCGTTGGCGATCCCCGCCAGCTTTTCGACCTGGGTGATCTGCGGCAGCACGATCTGGAACTCGTCGCCGCCCAGTCGCCCCACCTGCCCTTTGTCGCCGACGACCTGCGTCAGCCGCGCCGCGACCTGTTGCAGCAATTGGTCGCCGACGGGATGTCCCATCGTGTCGTTGACCGCCTTGAACCGGTCGAGGTCCATCAGCAGCAGCGCGCAGGGCTGCGCCTGCCCGAGATGATTTTTGAGCGCGCGCTCGAGCAGATCGGTAATGTGCAGGCGGTTCGCGAGGCCGGTCAGCGTATCGTACCGCGCGAGCTGATTGATCTGCTGTTCGGACTTGCGCTTTTCGGTGAGGTCGGTGCCGCTGCCGCGAAAGCCCTGGAAATTGCCGAGCGCGTTCGAAATCGGATGGCCTGAAATCGACCACCAGCGCTCCTCGCCCGCGACCGCCGCCTGGACCGTCAGGTCGTTGAACGGCGTCCGCGACGACAGGCTGAAGCCCAGCGTGCGCTCCTCGCTCTCGTCGGCGCCGCCGCGCTTGCGGATCATGTCAGTAAAGGGGCGTCCGAGCAGGTCTTCGGCCGGCCGACCGAGCTTCGCCGCGACGGTCGGCGAAATATAGACGAGGTCGCCGTTGCGGTCGGTTTCCCAGAACCAGCCGCGTCCGGCGCGCTCGAAATCGCGCATCAGTCCAAGCGCCCGCTGCTGCTCGCTTCCTGACTGGCGGCGCACGCGCGTCGCGCGCCGCTGATGCCGGATATCCTCGCGCATCATCACGACGAGCATGCCGAGGAAGATGATACCCGCAATCCCGAACGGCCAAGATGCGATACCGATCGCGCCGCCGATCGCGGTGCCGCCGGCAAAGGCAAAGAAGGCCGGACGCACAATCGCCGCCGCGGCCGCGGCTACGAGAACGGTACCCAGCCGGATTGCCGAAAAGGCATCGAGGTGGGACAGCGCGTCAGGCGTCCCGAGCGCTGCGAAGGTGCCGATTGAAACGAAGAATGTTCCTGCGCCGACCAGCGCCAGCGAGGCGGCGGCAAGCGTCGGCAGCCATTCGATCCGGCGCGCCCGGCGCAAACGCGAGCATTGGCCGATAATGGTAAGCGCAACGTCGCACAGCAGTCCGGCCACCAAAGTCGCCCACTGCAACGGATGGGAGAGGAAACCGGACAGGCCGGGAACAAAGGCAAAGGCAAAGAAGGCGACGGTCCGGCCGATCAGCACATAGTGCCACAGCTGCGCAACGCGCATCATGCGCGCTACAAATTCGGGTGTCTGCAACAGCGATTCGTCGTCGGACGACCCGCCGCTTGCGCCCCGGCTGATGCTATGCCTGACCCCCAATTGTTCGCCAATCCCGCTACATGGTCCCGCCCGCCGCTCTGTCGCCAGCGGGGTTTCCAAATCCTTACCGCGGGTGGATCGTTAACCCCATTGCTGTGCCAAAATGGAAGGGGTTGGGTTTCGCTTCGCAACGGGTTACACCGGGACATGCCCGCCGTCCGCCTCTTGCCGCCCGATCGCTTTTTCGACCGCCAGCAGTGGGCGGCGATCACCAAGCCCTCCGCCTGGTACGGTATCTGGCTCGTCGCACACGGCTGGATCGTCAGCGTCGCTGCCATCGGCCTGGCGGCGTGGAGCGGCAATCCCCTGGCCTGGCCGCTCGCCGTCATCATCGTCGGCGGACGCCAGCTCGGCTTTGCGATCCTGATGCACGACGCCGCGCACGGCGCGCTACACCCCAATCGCAAGGTCAACAATTTCCTGGGACAGTGGCTCACCGGAGCGGCGGTCGGATCGGATCTGATCGCCTATCGCACCTATCATCTCCAGCACCACAAATATACGCAGCAGGCCGAAGACCCCGACCTTGCGCTGTCCAAGCCATTCCCGACCACCCGCGCCAGCCTTATGCGCAAGATCGTCCGCGACCTGACCGGACAGACATTTTTCAAACAACGCGTCGCCCAATTCCGCTTCGCCTTCGTGGGATTGAGGGCGATGCTTCGCGGCGAACGGGCGGAGAAAAGAGGGGCGAGCACCAAGGCGGGAACGCCTTTCAACAAGCAATCCGACGATGGCGTCACATCGCCCACGATCGATCTTGCCGGCGCGATGACGGTTACGCGGTCTGTCGGCCGCTTTCTACTCGTTCAGGCCATACTGCTCGCGGCGTCGCTGCTGCTCTACGGCTGGACGCCCTATCTGCTCTGGCTTGCCGGACTGGCGACGACCTTTCAGCTCTATCTGCGCATCCGTAACATCGCCGAACATGCCTGCACCGCGACAGGGAGCGACGATCCCTTCAGCCACGCGCGCACGACGCACGCCGGCTGGCTCGCGCGCGCGACGGTTGGGCCATATTGGGTGAATTATCATGCCGAGCATCACCTCTTCATGGGCGTGCCCTGCTATCGCCTACCCCAAGTCCATGCCGCGCTCGGCCGCGCCGGCAAGCATGAAGCGATGACCATCGCGCCGAATTACGCTGCGGTGCTGCGTCAAGTTACCGCTGCGGCCTGATCGACCAATATCAGCACGCCGTCGGCCAGCCACCGGGCGAGCAGCGCGGCCAGCGTTTCCATCGCGGTCGCCTCCCCAACTTCGTCCACTAAATGCGCGCTGATATCCGCGAAACTGGCGCCGCGCCCGATCCGCACCAGCGCAGCCGCCTCAATCCCGGCAAGGCTGCGAAACTGCGGCTGCAGCCCGCTGCGCCACACCAGCACATCGACAGGCGCGGCAAGGGATGCGGGCGCCGGAGGGGCTTCGCCGGCGTCGAGGGCGCTCCACAGGGCGGCGCTGTTATGGTGCATTGTGAGCAGCCGCGCCGAAGGATGCAGCGCGAGGCCGGCGCCGATCCATTCGTCGCCAAGCAGGCCGATCGCACCGCCATCGAGCTGTGATGCGTCGGGCGCGTCGAAGGCGTGGCGCAGCGCCCAGTCCAGCCGGGCAAGTTCGGCCAATTCGCCGTCTTCCGGAAAATGATGCGCGACGAAGTCGGGCAGCGCGGCGCCATAATAGCGCAGATTGCGGGTCGTCGACGGGTGCGCCTTTACATAGGCATCGGCGATATGGCCAAATTGCGTGTCGCCCAGATAGGCGTGCAGCCGCTCGAAATGATCGGCGAGGACGCCGGTCAGGCTCGCGCGGTAATTGTTGCGATAGATGCCGATCCGGCGGGCCGCGCCGACGCGCGCGTCATCGACAATCAGGGCTTCGGCATCCGCGTCCTCGCCCATGATCGCGGCGAGAAAGCGTTGCTGGATGGCGTACAGTGCGTCAGCCACCGACCGGCTCCAGCACCGCCTGCGCCAGCTCGCGAGCCCGTTCAAGTTCGCACAACAGCGTCGGCAGCGGCGGAATGTCGTCATCGCGTTCGATCATCGTCGCGACGGGGCCGACCATCGCAATGGCGCGGGCATAGAGATCCCATACCGCATCGGACACCGCCGCATCGTGCGTGTCGATGACATAATCGCCCATGTCGCTGTGGCCCGCGAGATGGATTTGCTGGATACGCCCGGCGGGCAAGCCGCTCAGATAGTCCAGCGGATCGAAGCCATGGTTGCGCGCGCTGACATAGATATTGTTGACGTCGAGCAGCAGCAGGCAGTCGGCGCGTTCCGCCATTTCAGCCAGAAAATCCCATTCGCTGCGGTCGGAGGCGCGAAAGCTGACATAGCTCGACGGATTTTCGATCAGAATGCGCCGCCCCAGATGGTCCTGCACACGGCCGATATTGTCGATGACGCACTGCAATGTCGGTGCGTCGTAGGGCAGCGGCAGCAGGTCATGGCTGTTATGCGCGTTGATCCCGGTCCAGCACAGATGATCCGAGATCCACAGCGGCTCGACCCGATCGGCGAGTGTCTTCAGCGCCGACAGATAAGTGCGGTCGAGCGGCTCGTCGGACCCGATCGACAGCGACACACCGTGCATGACCATCGGATAATCGGCGCGAATCCGGTCGAGCGTCGCCATCGGGCGTCCGCCCGGCACCATATAATTTTCCGATATGATCTCCAGCCATTCGACCGGCTGGGACCGCGCCAGGAAATCGGGATAGTGGGCGGGGCGCAGACCCAGACCGAAGCCGGGCGACGGGATCGCGATGCGTTGGTCTTGAGGCATGGCAGGGCTCGATTATCCCCTCCTGCACGGTTCAGAGCGCCGCGCAGGAGGGAATGGCATCAGCCGAGGTCGCCGATGACGCCGCCGCCGGTCAGGCACTTTGCGGCGGTCATGGCCTTGAAGCCATGGCCCTTGCATTCGTTCTGACCCTTGCATTCGTTGGCCGAGGTCTTGCAGTCGGCCGTACCCTTGCAGCTGTTGACGCCATAGCAATGCACGGTGTCCTTGGCGCCGACCGCGGCGCCCGAGCTGCCGGCAGGCGCGGGAGCGGCCAAAGCGGCGCCGGCGAGTGCGAGGGCGGTGGCCGAAGCGGCGATGGCAGCGGCGAATTTCGTGTTGGTCATACTATCCTCCGAAGACGGGATGGAGGGACAATATGTCCGTCCATGCTCCTATATTCGGAGGCGCGCGCGCGAGGTTACAGTCGGCGCTATTCGCGCGCCGCGACGACACGCCCGCCCGCGCGATCCTTTACAGTGGTCTCGGGATCGAAGATCATGCCGTTCATCGCGACATAGACGCCGGGCGGCAGCGTCTGCACTGCCGCCAGCGCAAAGCCGACATTGAACTCGGCGTCGCTAGCCCGCACCGATGCGGGCTGCATCGCGCCGGTCAGCACGATCGTCTTGCCTTCAATTCCCGCCAGCGTACCGCCGGTAACGACCATTGTGTCGGTGCCATGCGTAACAAGGACATGCGCCGAATCGCTCGCGGCGACCGCAGCGCGGATCGCCTCGCGGTCGGCGTCGGTGAGTTCCAGGCTGTCCTTGCGCATCAACTGGGTCACGCGGTGCGGGACATGGACATTATTCTCGCGCAGCATGTCGGGGATCGCCGCCGGGCCGATCTGGAACTCCGACAGCGCGTCGAAATAGACTTTGTCGATCGTCCCGCCAGTGGTGAAGATGTCGATCATGCCAAGGCTTCCGCAATCAGGCGCCGCGTGTTGTCGATCCCGAACAGCGCGATGAAACTGCCCATGCGCGGCCCCGCGCTCGACCCGAGCAGCGTTTCATAAAGCGCCTTGAACCAATCGCGCAGATTTTCAAAGCCATAGGCTTCGTTCTTGCCGATCTCATAGACGATGTTCTGGATGTCGTCGGCAGACGCATCGGCAGGCAGCGCCGCGAGCCGGTCGTCGAGCTCCTTGAGCGCAGCGCCCTCGCCGCCCACGGGCTTGCGGCGCTTCAGCGTCGGGGCGACATAGTCGCGGTTGTACGCCATCGCATTGTCGATCAGCCGGTCGAGTTCGGGCCAGGTCGCCGCGTCGGCGCCCGCGACATATTGGCCGAGGTAGCGCCAGATCTGGTCCTTCGCCGCATCGGCGCCCATCACGGCGACAAGGTTGAGCAGCAGCCCGAAGGTCACCGGCAGCACCGCGTCGGGCACATCTTCGCCGCGCGCGACATGGACGTGATGCACGGGGTTCCCCAGCTTCTTGTCGGGTTCCTGCGCCGGATAGCTTCCGCGCATCTGCAGATATTCGTCGACCGCCTTCGGGATGACGCCGATATGAAGTTGCTTCGCCGCCTTGGGTTCGCGAAAGGCGTAAAAGGCCAGGCTCTCTTCGCTGCCATAGCTCAGCCATTGTTCGATCGACAGGCCATTGCCCTTCGACTTCGAAATCTTCTCGCCCTTTTCGTCGAGGAACATTTCGTAAATCAGCCCCTCGGGCTTGCGTCCGCCCAGCGCCTTGGCGATCTTGCCCGACTGGATGCCGCTGTCGGTCAGATCCTTGCCGTACATCTCGTAATCGACGCCGAGCGCGACCCAGCGCATCGCCCAGTCGACCTTCCATTGCAGCTTGGCACCGCCCGACAGGATGCTGTGGGTGATCGTCACGCCCTCATCCTCGAACGACACGAGGCCCGCATCGGCATCGACGACCGTCACCGGCACCTGCAGCACGATCCCCGACTTGGGGCTCACCGGCAGAATTGGCGAATAGGTCGCGGCGCGCTCGGCGCGCAGCGTCGGCAGCATGATGTCGAGAATATCCTGATTGTGCCGCAGGACATTCTTCAGCGCTTCGTCGAACGCGCCCGAGCGATAGCGTTCGGTCGAGCTGACGAATTCATATTCGAAGCCGAAGCGGTCGAGAAACTCGCGCAGCATCGCATTGTTGTGATGCGCAAAACTCTCATACTTGCCGAACGGATCGGGAATCGCGGTAAGCGGCTTGCCAAGATGTTCGCGTAGCATTTCCTGCTGCGGTACATTGTCGGGCACCTTGCGGAGCCCGTCCATGTCGTCGCTGAACGCCACGAGCCGCGTCGGCGCACCGCCCGTCAGCGTTTCATAAGCGCGCCGCACCATCGTTGTGCGCAGCACTTCGTTGAAGGTGCCGATATGCGGCAGGCCCGAGGGGCCATAGCCGGTTTCGAACAGCACCGGCGCGCCGCTGGGCTTGCCGTCGGGATAGCGTTTGATGAGCTTGCGCGCTTCCTCGAACGGCCAGGCCTTGGACGTTTGCGCGGGCTCGCGCAGCGAAGGATGAAGGTGCAAGTCGGTCATGGGGCGCCCATAGCGGCAAGCGCCCCCGAATCGAAAGGCAAAATTGTCCGCACGCCGCAACGGAACGGCGCCAGACATGGTTACGCCAAATTAACCACGTCCGTCCTAGCCTCGGGCCATGACGAGTCCCCACACTCCCATCACCCGCGCTCACAAGCGCACCCCGGTCGCCATCGAGGTGATCGTCAACGGCGTGCTCAACCAGATCGAAGGGCGCATCTGCGACCTTTCGGAAGGCGGAGCCCGCATCGACGGCGCGAGCATGCCGGCGCGATCCCGCTGCGAAATCCACTACGGTGGCCAGGTCGTCTACGCGATCGTCATGTGGTCCGAATTCGATCGCATGGGCGTGCGCTTTCCGTACGAGCTGTCGCACGGACCGCTGTTTAACGCGCTCGAACGCGCGCGCGGCGCCGCCAGCGCACATCCTGCGCAGATATTTCTGTCCAACCGCAGCCCAGGTTTCGGACGGCGCGGGCTGAGCTGAGCCACCTTTCCGCGTAGCCCTAAAGACGCGTCGGATTTACCCGCCTTGCCGCGTTCGCCTTTTGTGCCTAGCGTGGGGCAATGGCGCCCGATCCGCTCTCCCTCCCCGCGATCCACGCGAGCCATGTCGGCATCTGGATCGCCGACGCCTCGGGCCGCGTCCAGCGCGTCGGACGCGGCGAAGCGATCGCGGCGGTCGCCGCAACCCCGCATGTCCTGCTCGGCGCGACGCTGACGGGCGACCGGCTCGGCTATCCCGAGCTGTCGGGGCTCGATCTGCTCGAACTCTTCGCTTTCCTCTTTCCCGCGCGCTTTGCGGTGCCGACGCCGGCCGGCATTGCCGCCGCAATGGGCATCGCCCCGCCCGATAGCGAAGCCGATGTCGCGGCGTTCCTGCCGCGCGCCGCCGCAGCGATGCTCGATCGCGCGGGCGATGCCGCGTGGCCCGAGCGCGAGGGCGCGTGGCACGGCCTGCAGGCGCTGTCGCGCCAGCGCTGGCCGTGGGCGCCGCTGCTGCAGCCGCGCATCGGCGCGCCCGAACGCAGCGAGCGCTGGCTGTTCGCGCGGCTGCCCGAATGGGAGGAAGCTGCCCCGCGCCCGCAGCCGCGCCAGGTAACGGTCAATCCCGACGATGTGACCGCCCGGCTCGACCGGCTCACCGGCGATGGCGCCGAACGCCGTGCGGGACAGCGCGACTATGCCCGCGCCGCCACCGCGATCTTCGAACCGCGCGAACACCGCGACCGGCCGCAGATGCTGGTCGCCGAGGCGGGCACGGGGATCGGCAAGACGCTGGGCTATCTCGCCCCCGCCAAGCAATGGATCGATCAGTCGGGCGGCAGCGTCTGCGTGTCGACCTATACCAAGGCGCTGCAGCGCCAACTAGCGCGCGAGACCGAGCGGCTGTACCCCGATGCCCGGACGCACCGCGAAAAGGTGGTGGTGCGCAAGGGGCGCGAAAATTATCTTTGCCTGCTCAATCTGGAGGATGCGCTGCAAGGCGGCTTTTCGGGCCGCGCGGCCGTTCTGGCGCAGCTCGTCGCGCGCTGGGCCGCGTATACGCGCGACGGCGACATGGTTGGCGGCGATCTGCCCGGCTGGCTGCCCGCGCTGTTCCGCCGCAACGGCACGACCGCGCTGACCGATCGGCGCGGCGAGTGCATCTATGCGGGCTGCCCGCATTTCCGCAAATGCTTCATCGAACGCTCGACCCGCTCGGCAGCGCAGGCCGACATCGTCATTGCGAACCATGCGCTGACGATGGTGCAGGCCGCCCGGCCGCGTGACGGCGGCGCCCCCGCAACGCGGCTGATCTTCGACGAGGGCCACCATCTGTGGGATGCCGCCGACAGCATGTTCGCCGCTGCGCTCACCGGGCAGGAAGCGATCGAGATCCGCCGCTGGGTATTGGGGCCGGAGGGCAAGTCGCGCGGCCGCCGCCGCGGTCTTGCGGCGCGGCTGGCCGACGTCGCAAGCTATGACGAGGCTGGCGACAAGGCGATTCAGGCGGCGATCGAGGCGGCGGGCCAGCTTCCCGGCGACGGGTGGCTCGCGCGCATTGCCGAGAACGACCCTTGGGGCGCGATCGAGCGGCTGCTCGTCGCCGCGCGCGGGCAGGTCTATGCACGCGGCGCCGATCCGAAAAATGCCGACAGCGGCTATGGCCTGGAAACCGAACTTGCCGATCCCGGCCCCGATCTGGTGGCGGCTGCCGCCGACGCGAGCGATGCGATCGAGGCGCTGCTGCGGCCGCTGATGGCGCTCGGCAAGCGGCTCGACGCGTTGGTCGACGATCCGCCCGACTGGCTCGACGGACAGGCCCGCGCCCGTGTCGACGGCGCCCGCGCCAGCCTCGGCACGCGCATCGACACGCTCGGCGCGTGGCTGTCGCTGCTCGGGCGCGTCGGCGGCCCGGCCGACCCCGACTTCGTCGACTGGCTCGCGGTCGACCGTTTCGACGGGCGCGAATATGATATCGGCCTGCACCGCCACTGGCTCGATCCGGCGCGCCCCGTCGCCGATATCGTCTATGCGCCGGCGCAGGGCGTGCTCGTCACCTCTGCGACATTGCGCAGCGGCGCGCAGGCGGGCGACGACGCAGGCAGCGGCTGGTCCGACGCCGACATCCGCACCGGCGCGCGGCACATCGACGGCGGCGTCCGGCATTTCGCGGTGCCGAGCCCCTTCGACTATGCGCGGCAGGCCGAGGTGCTGATCGTCACCGACATCGCGCGCGGCGACCTTCCCGCCCTTGCCGGCGCCTACAGCCGCCTGATCGAAGCATCGGGCGGCGGCGCGCTCGGCCTGTTCAGCGCGATCCGCCGGCTGCGCATCGTCCACGCCCGCATCGCCGACCGCCTCGCGCGCGCCGGACTGCCGCTCTATGCCCAGCATGTCGATCCGCTCGACACCGGCACCTTGGTCGACATTTTCCGTGCCGATCCGCACGCCTCGCTGCTCGGCACCGATGCGCTGCGCGACGGGGTCGATGTGCCGGGTGAATCGTTGCGGCTCGTGGTCATGGAGGGGGTGCCGTGGCCGCGCCCCACCATCCTCCATGCGGCGCGGCGCGCGGCGCAGGGCGGCGGCTCCTATGACGACGGCGTCATCCGGGCGCGCATCGGGCAGGCGTTCGGCCGCCTGATCCGCCGCGCCGACGATTTCGGACAGTTCGTCATGCTGTCGCCCAGCTTTCCGTCGCGGCTCATCAGCGCTTTTCCGGCCGGGACGCCGGTCCGCCGTCTGCCGCTCGACGAGGTGGTCAATCATGTCGCGGCGGCGAACGGCGAACAGCGAAAAAGAGCGTTTGCTGCCTTTTCACCGTCATGAGTTTCCGGCAGAAGGCAGCGCAGCAGGGCTTTGGGGCCCGGGGGCTGGCGCAGCGGCGCGGGGAGAGATTTTGAAGACTTTGACTATCCTGCGTCATGCGAAATCGGGCTGGGACGCGACCGTCGAACGCGACTTCGACCGCCCGATCAACGCGCGCGGCCGCCGCGGCGCCGAACTCGTCGGCCAATATGCAAGGCGGCAGGCGATGGCGATCGACCGCATCATCGCCTCGCCCGCGGTGCGCGTGACCGAAACGCTCGATCTGTTTCAACCCGCCGCCGGAATCGACGCAATCGAACCCGATTGGGACCGCCGCATCTATCTTGCCTCGTCGGCGACGCTGATCGATGTAATCCGCGACATGGGCAAGGACGCGCAGAATTTGCTGATCGCGGGCCATAATCCGGGGCTGGAGGATCTGATCCTCGAACTCGTCCCCGAATCGCCCGACGACGAACTGCGCGCCAAGGTCGAGGAGAAACTGCCGACATCGGCGCTCGCCCGCCTCGAACTCGACATCGCCGACTGGCGCGACCTCGATACAAAGAGCGCGCGTTTCGTCGCCTTCATCCGGCCGCGCGACCTCGACGCGTCGCTGTCCCCCGCGATGGACGACGACTGAGGGGATTTGGCGGTTGTGGGGTGGGGAGCTGCCGCCCTCCATTTTCGTCATCCCGGCGAAGGCCGGGATCTCGCCGGTGCGCTATTCCGTTAGGTAGAGATCCCGGCCTTCGCCGGG
>OFTY01000480.1_pt1 | contig 28169 bp, 28 predicted proteins | sample 1775061 | NCBI WGS metagenome assembly OFTY01 (sample SAMN08195773, study PRJEB24354) | sludge metagenome | isolation source: sludge from phenol fed wastewater aerobic bioreactor B | place: India: Nagpur | collected 2016-09-16 | reverse complement strand
CATCTGCTTCATGCCAATACTTTCTCACAGTTGGCGGAGCACCCGACGGGTGTCGGCTGGGTTTTGCAGAGTGTCCCTAAACCGCGGTTACGCAGACGGGATCGGGGTGGCTCGGACACGCCGGGTCGTCTGTTTTTTTACCAATGACAGTCATGAAGCAAATTCTCAATTTCATCAACGGCGAATACGCCGCATCGAGCCGAACGTTCGACAAACGCAGCCCGCTGACAGGGAGGGTCATGGCCCAAGTGCATGAAGCGGATCGCGGGCAGGTTGACGCGGCCGTGCAGGCTGCGCGCGCTGCGCTGCGTGGCCCGTGGGGGCGGATGACGGTGGCCGAGCGGGTCGAGCGCCTGTACGCCGTGGCTGCCGGTATCGAGAAGCGCTTCGACGAGTTTTTAGCTGCAGAGTGCGAGGACACAGGCAAACCGATGAGCCTCGCCCGTCATGTCGACATCCCCCGTGGTGCCGCGAACTTTCGGATCTTTGCCGATGTGGTCAAGAACGTACCGACCGAGTTTTTCGAGATGGCCACACCGGATGGGCGCGGCGCCATCAACTACGGCTATCGCACACCAGTGGGCGTGGTGGGCGTCATCTGTCCCTGGAATTTGCCGCTGCTGCTAATGACCTGGAAGGTCGGCCCGGCACTGGCCTGTGGCAACGCGGTGGTCGTCAAGCCCAGCGAAGAGACGCCTCAGACCGCTGCGCTATTGGGTGAGGTCATGAACGAAGCGGGCATTCCACCGGGTGTCTACAACGTCGTCCACGGTTTCGGACCGGATTCGGCCGGTGAATTCGTCACGACACACCCCGGGATTAACGCCATCACGTTTACGGGCGAGACCCGTACCGGCGAGGTTATCATGAAGGCGGCAGCCAAAGGCGCGCGCCCCGTGAGCCTGGAGATGGGGGGGAAGAACGCCGCCATTGTTTTCGCCGACTGCGATTTCGACGCCGCGATCGAGGGAACGATGCGTTCGGTGTTTGCCAACTGTGGCCAGGTGTGTTTGGGCACGGAGCGCGTTTACGTCGAGCGGCCCATTTTCGAGCGTTTTGTCGAGGCTCTGAAACAAGGCGCTGAAAACCTCAAACTCGGCCGTCCGGAGGACGTCGCGGCCAACATGGGGCCGCTTATCAGCGCCGAACACCAAGCAAAGGTGCTGTCCTATTACAGGCTCGCTGTCGAAGAAGGCGCGACCGTCGTCACTGGCGGAGGGGTGCCCGTCATGCCGGGGGAACTGGCCGGTGGCTCCTGGGTCCAGCCCACGATCTGGACAGGTTTGCCTGAAACGGCGCGGGTCATGAAAGAGGAAATCTTTGGCCCCTGTTGTCACATTGCCCCTTTCGACACCGAAGAAGAGGTGCTGGCCAAGGCCAACGATAACGATTACGGCTTGGCATGCGCGATCTGGACGCGTGACGTCAGTCGTGCGCATCGGGTCGCGCAGCGCATGGAGGTCGGCATCAGCTGGGTCAATAGCTGGTTCCTGCGCGACTTGCGCACCCCCTTCGGCGGCGCCAAGCAGTCGGGTATCGGCCGTGAAGGCGGCGTGCACTCCCTTGAGTTCTACACCGAGCTTAAAAATGTTTGCATCAAGCTATGAGGCGCGTGGCCCCGCTCGGCGGGGCCTTTGCGAGGCAAAGAACCTTTCTCTGTATGTCGTTTTCGGTATTGAAGCGGCTTTATTCGGTATTGGACGGGTATCAATGCCCTGCCTAGCATTTGTCTTCGATGAACGAGGGCTCTAATGACTCAGCCACCTTCAAATCCCGAAATCGGGCGTAACGTCGTCGCCGCCGGCATCCGCACCAATTACCACGACGTGGGACAGGGTTTCCCTGTGCTGCTGATTCATGGCTCCGGGCCGGGCGTGAGCGCTTGGGCGAACTGGCGCCTGACGATGCCCCATCTGGCAGCGCGCGCCCGCGTGCTGGCGCCCGACATGGTTGGCTTTGGGTTTACAGAGCGCCCCGTTGGCATTAACTACAACCTGGACACGTGGGTGGGCCACGCGCTTGGTTTTCTCGACGCCATGGGCATCGAGAAGGCCGATCTGGTTGGCAATTCCTTCGGTGGCGCGTTGTCCCTTGCGTTGGCGATTCGCCACCCACGACGGGTGCGGCGCCTGGTGCTGATGGGGGCCGCGGGCGTCCCGTTTACGCTGACCCCCGGATTAGACGCGGTCTGGGGGTATGAGCCCTCGGTGCAGGCGATGCGGCGTCTGCTCGACATTTTTGCCTACGACCGACGACTGGTGAACGATGAACTGGCCGAGCTGCGCTATCGCGCCAGCGTCCAGCCAGGCGTGCAGGAGGCGTTTGCGGCGATGTTCCCCGCGCCGCGTCAACGTTGGGTCGATGCGCTGGCAAGTCCAGAAGCCGAGATCCGAGCCTTGCCGCATGAGACGTTGGTCATTCATGGCCGTGAAGACCAGGTGATCCCACTGTCCAACGCGCTGACGTTGTCACGTTGGATTCATCGCAGCCAGTTGCATGTGTTCGGACGCTGCGGCCACTGGACGCAAATCGAGCACGCCGATCGGTTTTCTCGCCTCGTTGGTGATTTTCTCGCCGAGGCCGCCAGCGATGAGCCTCGGCCGCTCGATCCCGTTGAACCTCGTATGGACCCGCTGACATGACACCGCAAACCATCGAAACCCTAGGCGACGAGCTCTACGACGCCCTCACCCGTTGCCACGTCGTCGAGCCGCTGACGGCGCGCCACGCCGATATCACGATTGAAGACGCCTACGCCATTCAGCAACGACTCAACGCCAGGCGTCTGACGGCCGGCGAGCGCGTCATCGGTAAAAAAATCGGCGTCACCAGCCAGGCGGTGATGAACATGCTTGGCGTCGACCAGCCAGATTTTGGCTTGCTGACCGACGCCATGGTCTACAACGAAGGCGAGGCGATCGCGTACTCGAGCCTGATCCAGCCCAAGGCTGAAGGCGAAATTGCGTTCTTCTTGAAAAAAGATCTGCAAGGCCCGGGCGTTACCGCCGCCGATGTGTTGGCCGCGACTGAAGGTGTCATGGCCTGTTTCGAGATCGTCGATAGCCGTATTCGTGACTGGAAAATCAAAATTCAAGACACCGTGGCCGACAACGCTTCGTGTGGCGTTTTCGTGCTAGGCGATCGTTTGGTCGATCCTCGCTCGGTCGACCTGCAGACGTGCGGCATGGCGCTCGAGAAAAACGGCGAGCTTGCCGTGACGGGCGCTGGCGCAGCGACCATGGGTTCGCCCCTAACCGCGGTGGCTTGGTTGGCCAACACCCTGGGGCGCATGGGGGTCGCTTTGAAGGCAGGCGAGGTCATTCTGTCGGGCGCGCTGGGCGCCATGGTGCCGGTGCAGCGTGGCGATAGTTTGCGGGTGGTCGTCGGCGGGATCGGTGGCTGCTCGGTTCGCTTCGTTTGAGCCACGGGGGCTGGCGTGGACTTGCAACTCAAGGGGCCTCGGGCGCTCGTCACGGGCTCGACGGCGGGGATCGGTTGGGCCATCGCATGCGAGTTGGCGGCCGAGGGGTGTGAGGTGATCGTCAATGGACGCGATCCTGCGCGTTTGTCGGCTGCGGTCGAGCGCATTCATGCTGCCGTGCCCGACTCCGCGGTGGTGGCTGTCGCCGCTGATCTGGAGCGGGCGGATGGCTGTGCCGATCTCGTCGCTGCGGCTGGAGATGTTGACATTCTCGTCAATAACCTGGGCATCTTCGAACCCCGGCCGTTCACGCAAATCGAGGACGCCGAGTGGGAGCGTATGTTTATGGTCAATGTGATGAGCGGCGTACGGCTTACGAGGGCTCTCGTGCCGCAGATGCTGTCTCGTAACTGGGGGCGCGTGGTATTCGTTTCGAGTGAATCGGGTATTTGTCCGCCCGCAGAGATGGTCCATTACGGGGTGAGCAAAGCGGCTCAACTGGCGGTTTCCCGCGGTTTGGCCGAAAGCTGCGCGGGCACCGGAATCACGGTAAACGCCGTGTTGCCGGGGCCAACCCGAACGGAAGGCGTTGCCCAATTTTTCGCCAAGCTGGCGCAGCAGGCGGGTCAGGCAATGGCTGAAACTGAGGCGGAGTTTTTTCGCACGGCGCGTCCGACATCGTTGCTCAAGCGCCTTATCGATCCACGTGAAGTCGCGACGCTCGTGGCTTACCTATGTAGTCCCCTGAGCGCCGCGACCAATGGGGCGGCCCTGCGGGTTGATGGCGGCGTGGTGCGTTCCTTGATTTAAGTCGGCGGTGTTCGATGTCGACTTCATCACCAAAACCGCCGCACCCTAGCGCCGCAATGGTCTTGGTCTCACGGCGGGCCAAGCCGGGCCACGAGCTCGAACTCGAAAAAACCTGGACCGAGCTGTCACAAGTCGCGGCGTCCTTTCCGGGTTATCTGGGCGGACAGTTGATGCGGCCGGGCGAAGCCGGCCAGGGCGATGATGATCGGCTCTACCACATGGTGTTCGCCTTTGATAGTCCGGAGCATCTTCGCGCTTGGCAAACCTCGCCAGCGCGCGCGCTGGGGATCAAGGCCCTGGCGCCACATGTCGAAGGTCATGAAGCGGTCCGTACGCTGTCGGGTGTCGACCACTGGTTTACGCCACGCCAGACCGTATCGACTCCGCCACCGCGCTGGAAAGTCGCCGTCGTCACCTGGCTAGGCATCTATCCGACGGTGCTTTTCTTGTTCGTCACCGTCGCGCCGTGGCTCGATGCTTGGCCGCTGCCGCTACGCACCGCGGTCATCACATGCTTGGTCGTCGTCTTGATGACCTGGCTGGTCGCGCCGGCGCTGACGCGCTGGCTGCGACCCTGGCTCATGGCAGGTTCGGGCGCGAATAAATGAACATGAACGCACTCATTCGGCGGCCGTCGGCGGTGTCATTGGCCGGCAGACGTTTTCTTATCAAATCAATCATCGGTACTGGAGTCTAGTGATGAATCGAAAAATCAAGTGTGCATTGATCGGGCCGGGAAATATTGGGACTGATCTGCTAGCAAAACTGAAGCGCAGCCCAGTGCTCGAACCCGTTTGGATGGTTGGCATCGATCCCAATTCGGATGGGCTGAAAAAGGCTCGGGAGATGGGGCTGAAAACGACGGCGGAGGGTGTCGATGGCCTGGTACCGCACATGAGGGACGATGGCGTTCAGATTGTTTTTGACGCAACCAGCGCCTATGTGCACCCAGAAAACAGCCGCAAAGTGATCGCGCAAGGCGCCATGATGATCGACCTCACGCCTGCCGCGATCGGGCCGTATTGCGTGCCACCGGTGAACCTGAAAGAACACATTGGCAAGCGCGAAATGAATGTCAACATGGTGACTTGCGGTGGTCAGGCCACCATTCCCATGGTGGCGGCGGTCAACCGGGTGCAACCTGTGGCTTACGGTGAAATCGTCGCTACCGTCTCCAGCAAGTCAGCCGGGCCGGGTACCCGTAAGAACATCGATGAATTCACCCGAACGACCGCGGGTGCGATCGAAAAAGTCGGCGGCGCCCAAAAAGGAAAGGCCATCATCATCATCAACCCGGCCGAGCCGCCGCTCATCATGCGTGATACGGTTCATTGCCTGATCGATGAGCGCGCCGGTAAACCCGACGAGGAGGCCATCACGCGCAGTATCCACGACATGATTGCCGAAGTGCAGAAATACGTGCCGGGATACAAGCTTGTCAACGGTCCCGTGTTCGACGGACAGCGCGTTTCCGTCTTTTTGGAAGTGGAAGGCCTCGGCGACTATCTGCCGAAATACGCGGGCAACTTGGACATCATGACAGCGGCCGCTGCGCGCACCGCGGAGATGTTCGCCGAAGAAATCCTCAGCGGCACCCTCACGCTCGAGCCCATTGCGGCCTAAGTCAACGGAGAGAAGAACATGAGCATCAAAGGTAAAAAGGTCACTCTGCACGACATGACCCTGCGCGACGGGATGCACCCCAAGCGCCATCAGATGACGCTTGAGCAGATGAAGACCATCGCCAAAGGGCTCGACGACGCGGGTGTCCCGTTGATCGAAGTGACCCATGGCGACGGGCTGGGTGGCAGCTCGGTGAATTATGGTTTTCCTGCGCACTCCGACGAAGAATATCTCTCGGCTGTCATCCCCTTGATGAAACATGCCAAGGTCAGTGCCTTGTTGTTGCCGGGTATCGGCACGGTGGACCACCTGAAGATGGCCCACGCGCTCGGCGTGCACACCATACGGGTTGCCACGCATTGCACCGAGGCAGATGTCTCCGAACAGCACATCACGATGGCGCGCAAACTTGAAATGGATACCGTGGGCTTTTTGATGATGGCTCACATGGCCAGCCCTGAAAAGCTGGTGACGCAAGCCAAGCTCATGGAGGGGTACGGTGCCAATTGCGTCTACATCACTGATTCGGCGGGCTACATGCTGCCGGATGACGTTCGCGCGCGACTATCCGCTGTGCGTGATGCGCTCAAGCCCGAGACAGAACTCGGCTTTCACGGGCATCACAACCTGGCCATGGGTGTCGCCAACAGCATTACCGCCATCGAGTGTGGTGCCACACGTGTTGACGCGGCTGCCGCCGGGCTGGGGGCGGGCGCGGGCAACACGCCGATGGAGGTCCTCGTGGCCGTGCTTGATCGCATGGGCGTGGAAACGGGTGTCGACGTTTGGAAGATTCAGGACGTGGCCGAGGATCTCGTTTTCCCGATCATGGACTTTCCCATCCGTATTGACAGGGACGCATTGACTTTGGGCTATGCGGGTGTCTATGGAAGCTTTCTTCTTTTTGCCAAGCGCGCGGCAGCCAAATATGGCTTGTCGGCACGGGAGATTCTGGTCGAGCTGGGCCGCAAGGGCATGGTCGGAGGTCAGGAAGACATGATCGAGGACACGGCGTTGAGCATGGCCAAGGCTCGAGGGCTCATACCGGCCAAGGCAGCTTGACTGGGGTTATTGACATCCAGGAACCAACCCAAAAGGAGATACGACGATGAAGCTTTATTACGCCCCGGGCGCGTGCTCGCTTTCTCCGCATATCGCCTTGCGCGAAGCAGCACTCCCATTTGAACTGGTCAAGGTTGACCTCAAGACAAAACGAACCGAAAGCGGAGACGATTACCGCGCCATCAATCCGAATGGTTACGTGCCTTGCTTGGTTTTGGACGACGGCCGCACCTTGACCGAAGGGCCTGCCATCGTTCAATACGTTGCCGATCAGGCGCCAGAAAAGCACTTGGCGCCGCCCAATGGCAGCTTTGAGCGCTACCAACTTCAACAGTGGCTGAATTTCATATCAACCGAAATTCACAAATCCTACAGCCCGCTGTTCAACCCCGCAGCGAGCGAAGAACACAAGGCGCTGGCTCGCCAAACGCTTAGCGCACGCTTGGCAACGACGGCGCAGCATCTGGAACGGCATCCCTACCTGCTCGGTGACGTGTTTTCGGTCGCTGACATCTATTTGTTCGTGACCCTGAGTTGGGCGGGATATGTCGGAATTGACCTCGCGCCTTGGCCCGCATTGCAACATTTCGCCGCCCGTGTCGGTCAGCGGCCGGCGGTCCAGCAGGCGTTGCGGGCCGAAGGTCTGGTGCAAGGCTGATCAACGTACTGGCAATTGTTATGACCCTAGACGAAAACATCCTCGACCGTTTGGCCGAGCACCTCGAGTCGTGCCAAATTCAGGCGCGCGACACCATCAAGATTACGGACGATCACCCAGACATGGACTGGGAGGACGCCTACGCCATCCAGGATCGAATTCTGCAGCGCAAACTGGCTCGGGGCGCGCGGGTCGTGGGCCTCAAGTGTGGCTTGACCTCGCACGCCAAGATGCGCCAGATGGGCGTCGAGGAACCCGTGTTTGGCTTTCTCGTCGATGAGTTTTCGCTCGCCGAAGGCGCGAGCGTTCGGTGTGCGGATCTGATACACCCAAAAGTAGAACCGGAAATTGCCTTTGTGCTGAAGCACGAACTGCGTGGCCCCGGCTGTCATGTCGGCGCGGTATTGGCGGCGACGGACTTCGTCTTGCCCGGTATCGAGGTCATCGACAGCCGGTATCGTGATTTCAAGTTCGATCTGAAAAGTGTCATCGCCGACAACACGTCGGCTGCCCGCTTCGTGGTCGGAGGCCATGCCCGTCCCGTGACGGAGGTCGATCTGCGCACCTGCGGTGTGGTGCTGGAGAAAAATGGTCAGCCGGTTGCACTTGGCGCTGGAGCGGCCGTTCTGGGTCATCCAGCCGCCGCCGTTGCGGCACTGGCCAATCACCTCGGTCGGCGCGGTCAATCCATCCCCGCCGGCTCGCTCGTTCTTTCGGGTGGGGTGACCGAAGCCGTAGCCGTTGGCCCTGGCGATCATGTCAACCTGCGTGTGCAGGGTATGGGCCAAGTAGGCCTTCGCTTTGTCTGATTTTTGTTGACAACAGGGGACGTCCGCCATGCCATTCGCCCAGATATACATGCTCGAGGGCCGCACGCCGGAGCAGAAGAAAGCCGTCATTGAAAAGGTGACACAGGCCTTGCAAGAAGCCACTGGGGCGCCCAAGGAGGCCGTCCGTGTCTGGATCCACGAAATGCCCAAGGAAAACTGGGGCATTGCTGGCGTCAGCGCCAAGGACCTCGGGCGCTGAACGGTTCGCGGTCGTGATGGATCGGCGCACGGAGCCCGATCATGCCGACCATTGCGGTCAAACCGACGGCGGTGTGGTTTGCGCTGTCGGAACTGTATTTCTTGCTGCGCAACACGATCACGTCGCGTCCGATCGCGCGGATATCGACCATCGATCGCCCCGGATGGATTAACCTGGCGCCTTTCAGTTTTCTCTCGGCCCGCTCACCGTGGCTGCCGGCAATCGGGTTTTTCTGCGGGCCGGGTCGCGACGACTACGGTGGCACGGATTTGTGCCCGAGGAGGCACCGCTCAACATTCGCGCGGTGCACGGGGTCGTTGCATCTTCTTGCCGCCCTGGTGGCGACCGTCGACGATCTAACGGGTGGCGCAAGTGAGTGCTGGTATCGGCGCGATTCCCATTCTTTATGTTCACCCGCAACGCGTTGCCTGAGCGCTGGTCAGCCACGAGTATCGGCAGCATCGCAAGCAGCCGTTGGGTACGAAAGGGTGGATTACCGGCGATGTGGTCGCGGTTCACATCTAGCACGACGTCTATCTCCGACCGGGCGAGGGTCGCCACCATGGCGTGAGCCTCTTTGCCTTTGCTGGCGCGTGGCCGATCGGGTACCTTGGACGGATATTGAGCGCACACCGTTTGGGAGCCGGCATTGAACGTAGAAAACCACGCCCCGCTGACCGCGGTTCGCGAGGAAATGCGCGTCGGTGCCGTCGTGCTATCCAGCCGCGAGTCTGGCCAGACGCTTCGCGAAAAACTCGCGCGCATCGTTCTGGATCAGATGTACCAATTCGTCGGCCTGCTTGACGCGGACGGTCGCATCCTCGAGATCAATCAACCCGCGCTGAATGGTGCCGGCTTGCGCCTCGACGACATACGCGGCCGGCCGTTCTGGGAAGCGCGCTGGTGGGCGGTGTCGCCGGAAACGATGGCCACACAGAAACGGCTGGTCGAGCGCGCGGCTCGTGGCGAGTTCGTACGCTGTGACATCGAGATCTTCGGCTCGGCCTCCGGCCAAGAGACGATCGTGATCGATTACTCCCTTTCGCCCGTGTACGACGCGGAAGGAGCGATCGTGTTCCTTCTTGCCGAGGGCCGTAACATCACTGAAAAGAAGCACGCCGAGGCAGAACTGGCTCGCAAACATGCCGAGCTGGAACAGATGCTCCAGCGGGTACGCGCACTTGATCGGATGAAGACGGAGTTCTTCGCCAACGTCAGTCACGAGCTGCGCACGCCACTGACGCTGATCCTCGGCCTGAGCGAGCGGCTGTTGCAGGACGCGCCGGCGCCACTGGATGAAGGGTGTCGGCGTAGCCTGGACGCGATCCGGCGCAACGCCGCGGCCCAACTGCGCACAGTTAACGACCTGCTTGATTTGGCAAAGTCGGAGAGCGGTCAACTACAGGCTAGCTATAGGCGCGCCGACATCGTCGCGCTGGTCAAGAATGTGGCCGAACAGTTCCGCACCGTTGCCGCGCAGCGTGCGATGGCGTTTGTGCTCGAGGTGCCACCGCAACTGGAGGCCGACGTCGACCCGCGCAAGTTCGAACGCATCGTGTTGAACCTGTTGTCGAACGCCTTCAAGTTCACGCCCGACGGAGGGCATGTGCGCTGCGCCTTGCGCTTCTCGGGTAGCGACCGATTCGTGCTGGTCGTGCAGGACAGCGGCCCCGGCATTCCGGTGGCGCAGCGCAAGACCGTGTTTGATCGCTTCCGCCAGGGTGACGCGGCAGCCAACGACGGATGGCATGGGTCTGGCCTCGGGCTGACGATCGTAAAGGAGTTCGTCGAGTTGCACCACGGAACCGTGGCCATCTCGGATGCGCCGTCAGGCGGTGCGGTGCTGCAAATTGAGATGCCATTGCACGCGCCGGCGGGCACATACGTGGCCGTCGGTACCGTTGGCGCGTCTGAATCGGTGGCGTTGACGGTTTCTTCGGCAATGGTGGCTAAGACCGCCGCGGTAGACCGCGCGATGTGTGATGGACGGCCAACCGTGTTGGTCGTCGAAGATCACGCTGATTTGCGGGAATTCATTGCGGAAGTGCTGTCTGAGGAGCAGCATGTGATCGCCGTTGCCGATGGTTGGCAGGCGCTACATGCGATGGCGCACGCGGTTCCCGACCTGGTCGTGACTGACCTGATGATGCCAAATCTGCGCGGCGAAGGGCTTGTGCGGACGATGCGAGATGACCCGGCGCTGCGCAACATTCCGGTGCTGGTTGTCTCCGCTAAAGACGACGACGCATTGCGCGCACAGTTGCTGGCCGAGTCGGTGCAGGACTACTTGACCAAGCCGTTCTCAGCGCACGAGCTGCGGGCACGCGTGCGGAACCTGATCACGATGAAGCGTGCGCGCGATGCTTTGCAGCGTGAACTGGCGAGTCAGAGTCACGACGTGGCCGAACTTACGGCGCAACTGATTGCAAGCCGCAAGGCGCTGCAGCGAAATGCTGAGGCGATTCAGAAGTCGGAGCAGCGCTGGCGGTCGCTGTTCGAGCACTCGCCCGCGGCGATAGCCGTTGTCAATCGCGTTTGCCGGTTGCTGGTGGCGAATACGGCGTTTTCCGCGATGCTCAATGGGCATCCGGCGGCGGCGCGCGGCGGAGCGCTGCGCGAGTTGCTCGCGCCGCAGGATGCTGATGATGTGTGTGCGCACGTACAGGCCATCGTCGACGGCAGACGGGCCGAAAGCCTCGAAGAGCGCCGGTATCGTGCGCGACGGGCGTACGGTGTGGGCGACGACGGCAATGGCGGCCATCCCCGGAGCCACAGGCATGCCCCGCCTGGCCGTGCTAGTGGCGGTCGACATTACGCAGCGCAAACAGGCTGAAGCCGCTCTGTCCCGGCTCCAGGACCAGCTGGCGCGCTCCACGCGTGCGTCGGCGCTGGCCGTGTCCTCAGCGTCGATCGCGCACGAAATCAACCAGCCGTTGGCTGCGGTCGCCGCCAACGCTCAGGCGCTGGTGCGATGGCTGCAGGCGCACCCGCCGGAGGTGGAGGAAGCGCGGAATGCCGGCGAGCGCATCGTGCGGGATGTCCGGCGTGCCAGCGCAATCGTCGGACGCATCCGTGCCATGTTGCGGCAAGAGGCTGGACAACGCGAGCCAATCGATCTGCTCGACGTGTTGTCGACAGTGCTTGATCGGGTGGTCGACAGCGCGCGCGCACTCGGGGTGGATCTGATTTGGCGCGGGTGCGATTCGGACATCAGAGTCGTCGTCGATCGCGTTCAGATCGAGCAACTCGTGCTGAATCTGCTGGTCAACGCGCTCGAGGCGATGCCGGCCGAGACAGATCGGCCGCGCAAGATCGATGTTTGGGTGCAACGGCACGAAGCGGCGGCAGTGGCGGTGGCCGTACGGGACACCGGAACCGGCATCGCGCCCGAGTGTCGGGCGCACGTCTTCGAACCGTTTCATTCGACCAAGGCGCAGGGCATGGGACTCGGGTTGGCCCTGTGCCGCTCGATCGTCGAAAGCCACGGCGGTCGACTGTGGGCCGAAGCCAACCCATCGGGTGGCGAAACGTTCTGGTTCACACTGCCGGTTGCGAGCGAATCGCTGACAAAGCGCGTAGAAGATGAGTCCCAGTGATTCGTTGGTATGCGTCGTCGACGACGACGCCGCCGTGCGCGAAGCGCTTGGAGGCTTGCTGCGTGCGTACGGTTTTCGCGTCGAGACATTCGAAAGCGCAGAGACGTTCTTGGGCAGCGCGCGCCCCGATGCGCCGACTTGCGCGGTCCTGGACGTACGCATGCCAGGCATGAGCGGGCTCGAACTGCAACGGTAATCCCCCCGAAATCCAGCGCTCCGAGAAGTAGAGCTATGCGGCCATGGCCAGCCGCTGTTTTGGGGTGATGCCGCCCAAGGCCATGTTCGGGCGCTCGTGGTTGTAGCGCCACATCCATTGCGTGGCAAACTCGCGGACCTCATCAAGATCGCACCAATGGTACTGCGACAGCCACTCATAGCGCACAGTCCTGTTGAAGCGCTCCACGTAGGCGTTCTGTTGGGGCTTGCCGGGCTGGATGTGCTCGATGTGGATACCGCGGGCACTGGCCCAGTTCAGCAGCGCGGCGCTGATGTACTCCGGCCCGTTGTCGCAGCGAATGACTTGCGGCTTGCCGCGCCAGGCCATGATCTGCTCCAGCGTGCGCATCACACGATGCGAGGGCAGTGAGAGGTCCACTTCGATGCCCAGAGCCTCGCGGTTGAAGTCGTCGATCACGTTGAGCAGCCGGATGCTGCGTCCGTCTTGCAGCTGGTCGTGCATGAAGTCCATCGACCAGACTTCGTTGATGGCCTGCGGCACACTCAGCGGCTCGGGCTTGTCGCGCACCAGCCGCTTGCGCGGCTTGATGCGCAGGTTGAGCTCCAGTTGCCGGTATATCCGGTACACCCGCTTGTGGTTCCAGGCAAAGCCTTTGACGTTGCGCAGGTACAGGAAACACAGCCCCAAGCCCCAGGTGCGGTTATTGTCGGTCAGCCGCAGCAGCCACTGGGCGATCTCCTCGTCTTCGGTGTCGCGCCGGGCCTCGTAGCGGTAGCAGGCCTGGCTGATCCGAAAGGCTTGACAAGCCGCCCGGATCGACAGCCCGCGCTGCTGCACGGCTCGTTGTGCCATCTCGCGCCGGCGAGATGGCTTCACCACTTTTTTGCAAGAGCCTCCGCCACGACCTCGGCCTTGAGCTTTTCCTCGACGTACATCTTGCGCAGCCGCCGGTTCTCCTCCTCCAACTCCTTCATGCGCGCCATGAGCGAGGCGTCCATGCCGCCGTACTTGGCCCGCCACTTGTAGAAGGTCGCCGAGCTGATGCCCAGTTCGCGGCACAGATCGGGCACGCTCAGACCAGCCTCCGCCCGCTTGAGCGCGTCGATGATCTGGCTGTCAGTGAAACGCGATTTCTTCATCGTAGAGATTCTCCTTCGAGACTCTCTACTTCTCAGCGCACTGGTTTTGCGGGGGGATTACCGAAGCTTTCTCACCGAGCGCTCGGCCTGAATTATCTCATGGCCGCGTGCGCGCCGCGGGTGCCGCGGCGGCCGGACGACCCGTCCGCTGGACCCGTTCAGCGTTGCCCTGGGTCGAACAGGCGTGGCACCGCGGCGAGCAGGCCCTGGGTGTAGGGGTCGGAGGGGTGGCGAAGAATGTCCTCGGCGGGGCCGGCCTCCACGAGTTTGCCTGCACGCATGACGGCGATGTGGTCGGCCAGGTATTCGACGACGCCGAAGTTGTGCGTGATGAACAGGTAGGCCACCCCGAGCTCGCGCTGCAGTTCCTTGAACAGGTTGAGAATCTGCGCCTGCACCGACACGTCGAGTGCGGAGGTCGGCTCGTCCGCGACGATGATGCGCGGCTCCACCGCCAGCGCGCGCGCAATCGCCAGCCGCTGCCGTTGCCCGCCGGAAAATTCGTGCGGATACCGACCCAGCGCCGAGCTGGGCAGCCCCACGCGGTCGAGCAGCGCGCTGATGCGCCGCGTGCGCTGGGCCGCGTCGATGTCCGGGCGCAGCGCGGCAATGCCCTCTTCGAGGATCTCGTTGACGCGCAGCCGCGGGTTGAGCGAGGCGAACGGGTCCTGGAACACCACCTGCAGGTGCCGTCGCGCCGTGCGCAGGGCGTCGCCCTGGAGCTGGTCCAGCGGCTGGCCGTCGAGCAGCGCCTGGCCGCGAATCACCGCGCTCTTGCGCAGCAGCTGCAGCATGCCTTTGCCCACGGTGGTCTTGCCGCTGCCCGATTCGCCCACCAGGGCCAGCGTCTCACCCGCGCGCACCTGCAGGCTCACCCCGTCGACGGCGCGCACATGGCCCACGGTGCGCTGAAGCAGCCCGCTGCGGATCGGAAACCAGACGTGGTAGTCGCGCAGCTCGAGCACCACCTCGCGCGCGGCACCGGGCGCGGGCGCCACAGCCTGGGCATCGGTGTCGTCTGCCGCCGGCACCGTGAGCCGTTCGGGTGCGGCGACGTCCCCCCCCGCGTACAGGAAGCAGCGCACCTGGTGGCCGGGCAGCACCTCATCGAGAACGGGTGGCGCTTGCTCGCACTGGGGCATGGCGTGGCTGCACCGGTTGGAGAAGCGGCAGCGTTGGAAGGTCTGGTTCAACGCGGGCACGCTGCCCGGAATGGAGGCCAGAGCCTGACCGCGCCGCGCCGCGTCGGGCAGCGCACGGAACAGGCTCGCGGCGTAGGGGTGCAGCGGGCGCTGGAAGAACGCGGCCGCGTCGGCCACCTCGACGAGCTGCCCCGCATACATCATGCCCACCCGGTGCGCCATCTGCCGCACCACCGCGAGGTCGTGGGTGATGAGCAGGATGGCGAGCTTCTGGCTCTGCTGCAGGCTCTTGAGCAGTTCGAGAATCTGCGCCTGGATGGTCACGTCGAGCGCGGTGGTGGGCTCGTCGGCAATGACGATCTCGGGCTCGGCGGCGAGCGCGATGGCAATCATCACCCGCTGCTTCTGCCCGCCCGACATCTGGAACGGGTAGGTGTCGATGCGCCGCTGCGGCTCGGGGATGCCCACACGTTCGAGCCACTGAATGGCGCGCGCGCGCGCCGCAGCCCCGCGCAGCGCGGTGTGGCGCTCGATGACCTCGACGATCTGCCGGCCCACCGTCGCAATCGGGTTCAGGCTGGTCGAGGGTTCCTGGAAGATCACACTGATGCGGCGGCCGCGGAAATCGCGCATCCGCGCCTCGGGCAGTTGCACCAGGTCGGTGTCGCCCAGGCGCACCGCGCCGGCCGACACCCGCCCGCTGTCGGGCAGCAGCCGCAGCAGCGACTGCGCGGTCATGGACTTGCCGCAGCCGGACTCACCCACCAGGGCGAAGGTCTCGCCCGGGCGCAGAGAGAACGAAAGGTCATCGACGGCGCGGACGACGCCCGCGTCGGCGTCGATTTCGGTGCTGAGTTGGTCGACGGTGAGCATCGTACTTAAGCCTTCGCGGCAGAGGTGGAGGCCGTGGCCGTGGAAGCGGGCGCCGGTGGCGGCAGGCGCCGCACGCGGAAGCTGCGCGCGCGCGGATCGAAGGCCTCGCGCACGGCGCTGGAGAACAGCGTCATCGACAGCACCAGCGTCACCATGAAGCCAAAGGCCGTCATGAGGTTCCACCAGACCACCGGGTCGCGCGACATTTCATTGCGTGCGCCGTTGATCATGGTGCCGAAGCTGTTGGTGCTTGGGTCCACGCCCACGCCCACGTAGGACAGCACCGCCTCGTATAGCACCAGGCCTGAGAAATCGAGCACCGCCACGATGACGACGATGTGCATCACGTTGGGCAGGATGTGCCGCCGCATGATGCCCACGTCCGACACGCCAAAGGCCCGCGCGGCCTGCACGAAGTCGAGCTCGCCGAGCTTGAGCGTCTCCGCGCGCAGCAGCCGCGCCAGCTGCGCCCAGCCGGTGATGCCCAGCACCACGGCGAGCAGGAACAGGCGCACGTCGGCGCGTTCCAGCCCGGTTTCGAACAGCGTGGGGTTCTTGTCGATGAACACCTGAATCAGCAGCACGAAGGCCGAGATCAGCAGCACCGAGGGAATCGACGACAGCACCGTGTAGAGGTACTGGATCAGATCATCCACCCAGCCCTTGAAGTACCCCGCAAGCACGCCGAACAGCATGGCCAGCGGCAGCGTGGCCAGCGTGGCCAGCGACCCGATGACCACCGCGGTGCGGATCGACTTGATCGCCTGGAACAGCACGTCGTTGCCCGTCTGGTCGGTGCCCATGACGTGGTAGTGCGGCCACAGCGCGGCGAGCCAGCCGGCAATCAGCGCCATCACGCTCAGCGTCAGCAGCGCGGCCTTCCACGGGTAGAGGGTGTGCCCGCGCCAGATCGCGCCGAACGCCGCGCCGGTACCCTGCTCCTCACGCCGGCCCAGGCGCCATGCGGCCAGCCCCCACAGCAGGGCGGCGGCAGCGCCCCCGAAGGCCAGCCCCACGGCCGAGCGCGTCAGCACGTCGGGCAGCCATTCGGTGGTCGTGTCCTTCAGGTGCCGGCCGCCGTAGGCCAGGCGCGGGAACTCGCGCACCATCTTGCCGTCGACGAGGATGGACTCCTTGGAGAACTGGTGCGTGCCCAGGGGCACCGAGTAGGTGCGCTCCACCGACTCACGCGGGCCGGTCAGCAGCACGTCGAGCAGCGACAGCGTGCGGGTGGAATACGCCACCGGCGCCGCCGCCCCTGCGGGCGTGTCCGCCGCCGGTGGCAGCCGGGGCCGGAAGTGCACCGAGTCGATGGTGGCGATGGCGAAGAACAGCAGCAGCACCAGCCCCGCAGAAACCGCGGACGGGTTCTTGAGCACCTGCGACCAGGTCTGGCGCAGGTTGACCGAGCGCACGGCATGGCGCGCATACAGCGCGATGCCGAGCAGAATCGCGAACAGCGCGATGTCGGTGGCGAGAAAGACGAACTTGGGCATGAAAGGCCTCCCTCAACCGAGGCGCACGCGCGGATCGGCGAGCGTGTAGGAGATGTCGGTCAGGATCAGCCCCAGGATGTAGAGCGCCGACCCGAGAAACACCATGGAGCGCACCACGGCAAAGTCCTGCGCGTTGATGGCGTCGATGGTGAAGCTGCCCAGGCCGGGAATGCCGAAGAAGGACTCCATGATCAGCGCCCCCAGGAACAGCAGCGGCAGCACCGCCACCGTGCTCGTGAGGATGGGCAGCAGGGCATTGCGCAGCACGTGCCGCCACAGCACCACCGCCTCCGACAGCCCTTTGGCGCGCGCCGTGCGCACGTAGTCCTTGCCGATCTCCTCGAGGAACATGGTGCGGTAGAACAGCACCTCCGAACCCAGGCGCGACAGAATGCCCATGGCCACCGGCAGCAGCAGGAACAGCACCAGATCAGGCCCCACCGAGAAGCCCGACACCGGCACCAGCTTGAGCACCTTGCTGAACAGGAACTGGCCCATGATGATGTAGAACAGCCCGGAGATCGACATCAGGAACACCGCCAGCGCCACGCTCCAGAGCTCGAGCCGCGTGTGCCGGAAGAACACCATGCCCAGCGACAGCATCACCGCCACGAAGGTGCCCATCAGGAAGGTGGGTATGGCCACGGCGGCCGAGGGCCCGATGCGTTGCTTGATCTCGTAGCCGATGTCGCGCCCGGTGTCGGACGCGCCGAAGTCGAACACGAACAGCGGCACCGAGCGCTGGAAGAAAATGGTCTCGGTGAGCTTGGCCGTGCCCTCGCGCTGGGCGTTCCAGAACAGCGGCTTGTCGTAGCCGCGGTCGGCCTTCCATTTGTCGATGGCGTCCTGGGTGACGCGCTTGCCCCCGATGTTCATGCGCGCCATGTCGTCGGGTGTGTTGACGGCGAAGAACAGCACGAAGGTCAGCAGGTTCACGCCGAGGAGGATGAGAAAGCCGTAGCCGAGCCGGCGCAGGATGTAGCGAATCACTTCGAGCCCTCCACCGTGGCCAGCGTGCGCGCCGCCGTCTCCAGTTCACGCCGCCGCCAGGCCCGCCAACCCGCGTAGGCAATGGCCAGTGCCGCGAGCAGCAGCAGCCCCATGGGCCACCAGACGGGTCGGTTCCACTGCTTGATCAGGTCGCCGCGCAGCTTCGGGTCGATGCGCAGATAGCCGATGTGGTTGCGCACGATCTGCGTGGGCTTGCCGTTGTAGACCCATTGATGGAAGGCCGCGGCAGACTTCGGGAAGTAGCCGAAGCTCCAGGGCGCATCGCGCTGGGTGATGGCGATCATCTGGTCGATCAGGGCCTGCTTCTGCGGCCCGTTGTCGAGGTACTTCATCTGCTCGAACAGGCGGTCGAACTCGGGGCTCTGGTAGTTGGCGGCGTTCTCGCCGTTGCCGCCGGTCACGGCCTTGGCATTCGGGCCGTAGAGCAGGAACAGGAAGTTCTCCGCGTCGGGGTAGTCCGCCAGCCAGCCCCAGAAGAAGATCTGGCCGGTGCCCTTCATCATCTTCTCCTGGAAGCGGTTGTAGTCGGTGGCGCGCACCTCGAGCTGCACGCCGAGCTTGGCCAGCTGCTTCGTGTACCAGTCGAGCATGGCCTTGCTACCCGCGGAGGAGCTGGCGTAGTCGAAGTTGAGCACCAGCGGCTGGCCGGTCCTGGCGTCGCGCCCGTTGGGGTAGCCGGCTTCGGCCAGCAGTTTGCGGGCTTCCTCGATCGAGCGGCGCTGGGGTTTTCCGTCCGGGCCGCGCTGGTAGACCACCGGGTTGAAGGCGGCGGGCCCGTCGTCCCGGTAGCCGAACAGCGACGGCGGCACCGGCCCGTTCGCCGGCACGGCCTGGCCGCGTTCGAAGATGGCGATGTGCTCTTCCCAGTCGATCGCGATCGACAAGGCCTGGCGCAGCTTGCGGTGCGCCTCGGCTTCGGCCGGCGTCTTGCCGCCGCCGATCACCGGGTCGAGCCAGTTGAAGCCCATGTAGTGGCTGTTGGCCTCCACGGTTGTGGGCAGCCGGATGCCCTTTTCCTTGAATTCACGCTCCTTGGAGGCATCGTCGCTCATGGCCACCAGGTAGCTGGTGCCGAAGTCCAGCCGTTCGATGGCCGGGGAGTCGTAGTAGCCCTGAAGGAACTTCGCCTGCAGCGGCACGGCTTCCTTCTCGATGTCGAACACCACTTTGTCCACGAAGGGGATGGGCTTGCCGCAGTCGTCGAGGTAGCCCTTCGCGCGGTCGCCCGGCTCGCCTTCGCAGGGGTAGGTCTCGCCGTGGAAGTTGGGGTTGCGTTCGAGCACGTGGCGACGGTTCTCGCGGAACTCGGTGAGCATGTACGGCCCGGTGCCCACGGGCCAGTAGTTGAGGGAGAGGTTGCGCTCGGCCATGCCGGGCTGGCTGTAGAACTTTTCCGCCTCCCAGGGAATCGGGGCGAAGAAGGTCATGGCCAGCCAGTAGGAAAACTGCGGGTATTTGCCTTTGACGCGGATGCGCAGCGTGTGCGGGTCGATGGCCACGGCGCCGTCGAATGGGTACTGGCGGAAGTCCAGGAAGGGCAGGTCCCGCGCGATGGAGGGCAGGTCCTTGCGCAAGGCCTTGTCCACCGCCTTGATCTTCGCACCGTACTCTTTCAAGCCGACGATGTACTCGGCCAGCGTGGAGTAGGCCGGCGACTTCACCCGCGTGGTGGCCAGGCGCCGGATGGCGTAGACGAAGTCGTCGGCGGTCAGTTCGCGCGTGCCGGTTTCCTTGAAGTCCGAGATCTGGTGCTTGCCCTCGAGGTCCTCGCGCTTGAGGTCGTGGTAGACGTAGCTGCCGTCAGCGCGCTTGGCGAATGCCGGGTGCGGCGCAAAGCGGATGCCCGGCTTGATGTGGATGTCGTAGACCGACTCGGCAATCTGTTCGCCCGGTGCGTCTGCGGGCAGGAGCTTGCCATCGCGGCCGTAATAGCGCGGCTCGGCCACTTCGCTTGCTGAGCGACCGATCAGAACATACGGCCGTTTGAGGTAGTGGTACTGGTATGGCGGCTCGTAGACCTGGTAGGTGTAGGGCGTTTCGTCGTTGGAATACGAGCTCGTTGGGTCCAGCGTGCGAGGTGAGCGCGTCATGAAGGGCACGAACATGGTGTTCGTGTACTCGGAGCCCGCCGGGTGCGGGTTGTTTTGCACGTCGCCGCAGCCGACCATCAACAGGCCGAGGCTGAGCGCGAGAAGAAAGGGCTTGACCATGTGCGCAGGGTTTCAGACGCCAAGGGGCGCGCCCGGATCGGGCGCCAGGAGGAGGATGCCGTCCGATGGAACCGCGGACCTCCCAAAGGTTCCCGCCGCACGGTGGCGCAGCGGGAAACCGGATGTTCAAAGGCCCGTCCTCCAGAGAGGGCGGGCCTTTGGGTAGGGCGAAGGGCACCTTGGAGTGGTGCCCTTCGCCCGGTGCGGCAGCGTCAGAACTTGTACGACGCGTTGACGTAGAAGGTGCGGCCTCGCGGGTCGTAGTAACGGTCGTCGTAGCCAAACTGTTGACCGCGGTTGTAGCCACTGGTGGAGATGCTCAGGGGCGGGTTCTGGTTGGTCAGGTTGAGCACGCCGCCGGTGATGGACCATTGCTTGTTGTAGGTCCAGACCGTTTGCCAGTCGAAGGTCACGTAGGCGCCCACTTTCAGCTTCAGGTCCTCGGTGCCGGTCACGTTGCCGTTGGCGTCGAGAACCTGGACGGTGGTTTCGCGATCGGTGTAGCCAGACTGGAAGTTCAGCGCCAGCGTGTGCGCCCAGTTGCCAGTTTTCAGCGTGTTCTGCCAGCGACCCTTGGTGCGGAAGGTCACCGCGCCGAGGTTGGGCTCAAACACCCCGATGGCGGAATAGTACTTGCCGCCGCGCTCGAGTTGCTGCTGCTCGCGCACCATGTAGGTAAAGGTCAGTTGCGAGTTCAGATCGCCCCAGCCGGTCTTCGCGCGGCCGACGATGTCGAAGTCGATACCCGTCGAGTAGGATTTACCGAGGTTGCGGTTGTCGGCCAGGAAGGCGATGTACTTGGTGCCTGTGCCCACGTCGGTCGCAGTTGAGAACGAGCTCTTGTAGAGCTGCGGGTTGGCGAACACCAAGCCTTCCTGCAACTGACCGAAGGAATCACGGATCGCCACGTGCCACAGGTCGGCGCCGATGGACATCTGGTTGTTCGGCTCGAACCGAAGACCAATGGTCGCTTGGCGCGATTTTTCGGGTTTCAGATCCTTGTTGCCACCGGCCAACTGGTCGTACTGCCGATTGCCCGATTGGCATTGGGCGCCCAGCGAAGCCGCTACGGCTGCGAGTTCGGGCGTGCAGAGGTATTTGTCGCTGGTCACGCCGTAGGGGCGCAGGGACGCATTGACTTGCGGCACCGTCGGCGCATGGAAGCCCGTGCCCAGCGAGCCGCGAACGAGCAGGTTCGACATCGGGGTCCAGCGGAAGCTGGCCTTGGCGTTGGTCGTGCTACCGAAATCGGAATAGTCGTCGTAGCGTGCGGCCAGGCCAAACTCAAGTTGCTTGCTGACGGGCAGCTGCAGCTCAGCAAACACGCCTTTGGACTTGCGGCTGGCCGAATACGGGGGCGACGCAGAGGCGTCGCCGAAGCGTTGATCGCAGGGGATGCCCTTGGCCGGGTCGCACAGCGTGCCGGCGACCGGGTCGGCCAAAATACCTTGCGCAAACGGGCTGGGCTTGGAGGCGAAGTCTTCCTTGTTGAAGTTGACGCCAGCGCCGAGCATGATGGGGCCGCCTGCGAGCTTGCCGATGGGGCGCGAGCCATTGAGGCTGAGCGAGGTGAACTTGGCGACGCCGCCGTCCCAGTAGCCGCTGTAATTCGTGGCGTTGATCGCTTGTTGCGCGGCCGCACTCTGCTGCCCCGGGCCAACAAAGGGGTCAAGCAAGCCGCTCTTGCGCAGCTTGCTGATGGCCAGCGCGCCTGGGTAGCCGGAAATGCTGCCCTTCACGTCGCTCTTGGAGTACACCAGGCTCGCATCGTAGTCCCAGCCGGCCAGCACGCCGCGGGAACCCACAGCGATGTGCTGGAAGTCGGCGGTGTCGTCAGAGGTGCGCTTGCCGAGGTCGTAAAGGCGGTAAAACGCCAGGCTGTCATCGGTGATGCCGAGCGGGGCCAGGTATTTGTCGTGCAGAGGCGTGCCAGCGGGGATTGAAATGCTGCCGGGCACGGGCGCGATGCGCGACGTTTGCTTGGTGCGCGCGAGGAGCACGTCGGCGTAGATTTCCTGGTCGCCGACGGTCTTGACGATGGAGGCCAGGGCATTGTCGCGCTTGCGCACGGGGTAAATTTCCAACTCGCCTACGAAGTCAAAGCCGCAGTAATCGTCGACCAGGCCGGAGCCGTCGTTGTAGGGCTCGGTGATGCGGAAGGTTTTGGGCGGGCACTTCCCGTTGACCTTCAGGTAGGGGCTGATCAGTTGCCCAAGATCGTCGAGCGCGTTGGCTGGAATCGGGCTCGCAGAATACTGAAGCATCTGGTAGCGCTTGCCCTCATAGTCGAACTGGATCTTCCCGGTTTTGGCGAAGTCCCGCGACGTGGAATCGAGCTTGGTGCGCTCGTCGTGGCCGAAGCTCAGGAAGACGTTGAAGCCGTCTTTGTCTTTGGAGCCGAAGCCCTTGCTGGCACTGATGCGCGTTTCCTTCGCCCCACCGGAAGGCGCCGAATAACCAACGTTGACCTCGCCCTCGACAGTGTCGTGTTTGGTGATGAAGTTGACCACACCGGCAATGGCATCTGCGCCGTACAGCGCCGAGGCACCATCGGTCAGCACCTCGACACGCTCGATGGCCGACAAGGGAATGGAGTTGACGTCGAAGCCTGCGGCGTAACCGGTCAGCGTCTGACCGCCGAACTGCGCCATGCGCTTGCCGTTGAGCAACACCAGCGTGCGGGTCTCGCCGATGTTGTGCACCGAAATCCCCGTGAAGCCGAAGCTGCTGCCACCAACCGAGCCGGATTCGACGCTGCCGCCCTGAATGGTGGAGATCTTGCGGATGAGGTCGGCCGCAGAAGTCACCCCGGAGGCCTTGATCTCCTCGGCTTTGATGACCATCACCGGCAGCGCACCCTCGGCGGCGATACGTTTGATGGACGAGCCGGTGATTTCGACGCGTTGCAGCTCGGCGTTGCCGCTTTGAGCAAGAGCCGGCGAGGCGGCGATGGACAAGGTGCTGCAAGCCAGCAGGACCGAGCGCGAAATGGGCCGCAGGTTGAAGCGGTGGCGTGTACGTGGCATGAAAGGGCTCCGTGAAGGGTTGATGAATCCGGCAGGTGAAGCAGGGGGAGTTCACGCGCTGCAACAAAGCCCCTGCGAAGGGTGAAGCAGCGTTTCGGCCGGGTAAATATTTGAAAAGTCAGGGTAACCGAATGACAGTGCGCATACCATCGGGTGTTTTGCTTGCATGGGTTTCGTGTGGTGCGCGAACAACGTCGGGGAACCTGGCCAAACGCGGCGTAAGCATGAGCCGTGCCACGGCGAGGGCGGGGCGCTCTCCTCACGGAGCGCAGCAGGCCACCACACGGCGCGCTGGTGCCGCCGTAACGGAGAGAAAGAGGAAAGCGAGCGGCGGACGCTGACTGCGCCAGCGCCCGCCTGATGGGTGGTCAGTCGACCTTGAAGTTGAACTCCTGCACCGCGACGACTTCCTGCGCCTCGCTGACGCACTTGTACTGCAGCATGGCGTCCTTCACCGCGTTGTGGAAGATGCGCGGTCCCGAAAGGATGGTGACCTCCTTGACCACGCCATTCTGGATGCGCGCCTGCGCCCGAACGGTGCCGCCGATGCCCTCCTGCAGTGCCTTGCGCGGCATTTCGGGTGGAACCTGGGTCGGGCAGAGCACGCCGATCTCACGCGGCTTCGGCGGGGCCGGAGGCGCTGGCGCGGGCGCCGGTGGGGGCGGCGGGGCAATCGGCACCGGGGCGGGCGGCGGCGTGGGCGTCGAGACGATGGCCGGCGCGTTGCTGACGGGTGTCGGCACGTCCGGCGGTGGTACGAAGGGCGGCGGGGCCTCCACTTTCGGCGCCTGCGGCTCGGGCTTTTGAATCACCTTGGGCGGTGGTGGCGGCGGCGGGGGCGGCGGAATGATCACTTCCTGGATCACCACCGCCTCGAGCGGTTTTTTGATGAGTTGAAGGCCGTGCCGCGCCATGCCGCTGATGAGCACGTAGCCCACCACCACATGCACCGCCACGACGATGGCGATGCCTTTGATGCGCCGTGCCGGGTCGTGCGGCCGGAACTCCGGGGTCATGACGGTGTGTGTCATTGGACGAACTGCTCCGAGCCGATGACGGCGATCTTGTTGAGCCCGATGCGCCGCGTGCTGGCGAGCACGTTGGCGACGATGGCATAGCTCGCGTCCTTGTTGGGGCGCAGATGCACCTCGGGTTGCGGGTTGAGCTGGGAGGCCGCCTGCATCTTCTGTTCGAGCTCGGCCGCCGTCACCGGCAGGCCTTGCCAGTAGACGGTGCTCTTGTCGTCGATGTCGATCTGGATCTTCTCCGGCTTGATCTGGTTGGCCGGCGGGGTGCCGACCGGCATTTCCAGCGTGACCGAATGGAGCTGGATGGGGATGGTGATGATGAGCATCACGAGCAGCACCAGCATCACGTCGATGAGCGGCGTGGTGTTGATGTCCATCATCACGTCGGGTTCGCTGCCGTTGCCGCCGGGGCTGCCTACGTTCATGGCCATGGTGTGCTCCTGCGGTCAGCCGCCCAGCGCGGGCGGTTCGGTGATGAAGGCCACCTTGACGATGCCGGCGCGCTGGCACGCCAGCAGCACCTTGCCCACGCCTTCGTAGCGGGCGCTCATGTCGCCGCGCACCTGCACCTCGGGCTGCGGCTTCATGGCCGAGACCTTCTTCAGGCGCTCGACCAGGGCGTCGACGTTCTTGATCGGCGTGTCGTAGTAGAAGATGCGCCCGGCCTGGTCGACCGAGATGATGATGTTCTCGGGCTTGGTCTCGCGCACTTCGATGCGCTCCTTGGGCAAGGTGACCGGCACCGAGGTGGTCACGACCGGGATGGTGATCAGGAAGATGATCAGCATCACCAGCATGACGTCCACCAGCGGGGTGGTGTTGATCGTCGACATGACGGTGTCTTCACCGTCGTCGGCCGAGCCGATGTTCATGGCCATGATGGGGGTTCCTGCAATGCGGCACGCCCGGCGCGGCCCGTCGATGCACGCGCGGGCGCAGGCGGGGCGGCAGGCGGGTTATTTCTGGTGGGTCACTTCACCGAGGACCACGGCGTGCAGGTCCTGGCCGAAGGCGCGCACATCGTCCATCACGGCCTTGTTGCGGCGGATGAGCCAGTTGTAGCCCAGCACCGCGGGCACGGCCACCGCAAGACCGATGGCGGTCATGATCAGCGCCTCGCCCACCGGGCCGGCCACCTTGTCGATGGAGGCCTGGCCGGAGATGCCGATGGCGGTGAGCGCGTGGTAGATGCCCCAGACGGTGCCGAACAGGCCGACGAAGGGCGAGATCGAGCCGACGGTGGCGAGCACCGCGAGGCCGCTTTGCGCATTGCTCTGCACGCGCTCGATGGCGCGCTGGATGCTCATGGACACCCAGTCGGCCAGCGGAATGTGGCCCTTGAGCCCGTCGTGCTTCTTGATGGCGCCGAGTGCGCTGTCCACGATGAAGCGGTAGGCGCTCTGCGCGTCGAGCGCCTTGGCGCCCTGCTCCACGGTGCCGGCGGCCCAGAAGTCCCGCGCGGCGGCCTTGGCCTGGCGCTGGGTCTTGGACTGCTCGAGCAGCTTCACGATGGTGACATACCAGCTGCTGATACTCATCACCAGCAGCAGCACCAGCACGGTCTTGGCCACCAGGTCCGAGCCCTTCCACAGCGCTTCGATGCCGTAGGGGTTCTCCACGGAATCCGTCTTGGCGCCGGTGGCTGCGGCCGGGGCGGGCGCCGGTGCGGCGACGGCGGCCGGCGCGGTCTGCGCCGCCGCGGCGGGTGCGGCGTCGGAGGTTTGCGCGCTCACGAGCGCGGGCGCCGCAGCGCCCAGCAAAGCCAAAGAAAAAGCAACGCTGCTGACGCAGCGGGAAAAAGCGATGCGCACGGGAAGATCCTTCCAGGGAATTTGTAAGTGGCGCGCATGGTAGCAGTGCTATGGGCCCCGGGGTATCGGGAAACCCGTAGAGCGTCGGGGTCGCCTTTCGATCATTCCAGGCCGCCCCGCGGGAATTGGGCGCTGCCCTCTTGTAATTGGAGACAATGCTCTACAAATCGACAGGACGAGGTGTCGCGCCGGCGCGACGCTTCCCTCCCGGCGGGCCCGTCGGGCATGATGGGCCTGTCCACCATTTTTCGATCGTTTCAACCAGGAGAGCGCACATGACCGAAGCCCATCTGTCCATGGAAAACCGTGAAAAGCTGGCCGCCGACCTCAAGACGGTGATTGCCGACGCCGAGGAACTGCTGGCCGTGACCTCCGGCCAGACGGGCGAGAAGGTGGCGGCCCTGCGCGAGCGCATGACGGCCAACCTGCGCACCGCGCGCCACAAGCTCGAGGACATCGAAGCCGCGGTGCGCGAGCGCGCCCGCGACGCCGCCCGCGCCACCGACGACTATGTGCACGAGAATCCCTGGCAAGCCATCGGCATGGCCGCGGGTGTGGGCTTGCTGGTGGGCCTGCTGATCGGCCGGCGCTGATCCGGCGTCCGCCCGTTTCAACCATGGGTGCCGAGCGCCCGGCGCGGCTGGGGGAAACGGCGCGCCGCCTGATCGACGGCGTGCTGGGCCTGGTGCAGGTGCGCCTGGAGCTCGCCAGCGTGGAGCTGCGCGAGGAGGTCGCGAGGCTGGGCGAGCTGGCCTTGTACGCCGCCATCGCGCTGGTGCTGCTGAGCCTTGGGCTGGGCTTCCTCGCGATGCTGCTGACGGTGCTGTTCTGGGACAGCCACCGCATCGCCGCGCTGGCGGTGTTGGCCACGCTGTTTCTCACGCTGGGCGCGGTGGCGGTGCTGGCCGCACGCGCACGCCTGCCGCGCCAGCCGCTGCTGGCCGACACGCTGGATGAACTCCAGCGCGACCGCGACGCCCTGCGCGCCGCGGCGGCCGCCGATCAGGCCGATGCGCGGTGAAGTGATGACACCCCCACCGCCGTCATGATCTTCAAGCCGCCCGCCACCGACTGGGCCGGCCGGCGTGCGGCGCTGGTGCAGCGTTCGCGCGCCCTGCGCGCCGGGCTGGTGGCCGATGCGCAGGCGCTGCGCCCGGCCTTCACCGCGGCGGACGCGGTGCGCGACGGCCTGCACTGGCTGCGTGCGCACCCGCTCTGGCTGGCGGCCGCGGTGGGTTTGCTCGCGCTGCGCCGGCCGCGCCGGGCGCTGCGCTGGGCCTGGCGCTGGGGGCCGCGGCTGTGGGCCGTGCGCGGGGCCTGGCAGCAGTGGCTGCGCGGTTGAGCCCCCTCCGTCTGCACCCCCGGGGCTGCTCGTGGTGGGGCCGATTGCGAAATGTCAGCCTCCTATAATGCGCCCACCCCGCAGCGCGCTCGCGCGCGCCCGCGGCCGGGCCCGTGGCGCGGTGCGGCGCGGCCCGTTTCCATCGCACACATCCCAGCAGAGGACACACCATGAGCGGCCCCGATTCCCATGCCGATGAAGCCCACACCGGCCCCATCAAGACCCCGAAGCAGTTGCTCGTGACGAGCTTCTTCGCCTTCGTCGTGCCCATCTTCGTCATCATCGGCCTGGTCTACAACGTGGTGAAGCAGCCCGAGCCGGCCACCAACGGCGAGGACCCAGCCGAGGCTGTGGCGCGGCGCATCGAAAAGGTCGGCCGCGTGACGCTGGTGGATGCGAACCGCCCCCTGCAGACGGGTGAGCAGGTGTACAACGCGGTGTGCGCGGGCTGCCATGCCACCGGCGCCGTGGGGGCTCCGAAATTCGAGGACAAGGCGGCCTGGGCGCCGCGCATCGCCACCGGCTACGAGGCCTTGCTGCATTCGGCCCTCAAGGGCAAGGGCGCGATGGCGCCGCAGGGCGGTGGCGCCTTCAGCGACGTGGAGGTGGGCCGTGCAGTGGTCTATATGGCCAATGCCGCCGGTGCGAAGTTCGCCGAGCCGGCCGCCCCCGCGGGCGACAAGCCGGCCGATGCCGCCTCGGCAGCGGCCCCGG